>Ga0163199_1000394_pt1 | contig 27576 bp, 28 predicted proteins | sample PL_2010_150m_FD_113537 | JGI IMG/M metagenome (GOLD analysis project Ga0163199, IMG submission 113537) | Freshwater microbial communities from Powell Lake, British Columbia, Canada to study Microbial Dark Matter (Phase II) - PL_2010_150m | ecosystem: Environmental > Aquatic > Freshwater > Lake ...
ATAAAGGATTGGAAGAAAATGTCTGGCTGAATTTTTTGGAAAATGTGGAGAATGCCGGGCATAAGCATAAAACCGCGAAGTTTTTGGACAGCATTTTGACCGTGAATGAAAAGAAATTAATCTCTAAACGATTGGTGGCTCTTGCATTGATTAAATCCGGAGAGAGCTACAGAGAAATTGGAAGGGAACTTTGGATTTCTCCAAGTACTGTCAGCGGGATTAAAAAAAGTATCGACGGCGCTTATCAAAGCAGCCGTTATCGTGCCATGAGGGGCAAGAATGAAAAAATAAAAAGAACAAGAGGAATTCCTGAGTCTACAATATTAGATTATTGGGCCGGCTTACCTTTTCCATCAAAAACAGGAAAGAGGAGATAGAGAATAATGAAGCGTGAAAATGAAAAAATCAAAAAGGGCGGTGATTTTGTCGCCGTTTTGCATAACATAAGAAGCTTGCATAATGTCGGCTCTATTTTCAGGACGGCCGACGGGGCAGGCATCAAGAAAATTTATCTTTGTGGAATTACTCCTGCACCGGTGGATAATTTCGGCAAGCCGAGACAACAGATTGTAAAAACTTCTCTTGGAGCTGAGCGTTTTGTTAAATGGCAAAAGGAAAATGCGACAAGGAATGTTTTGAAAAAATTAAAAAAAGAAGGATACAAAATTTTAGCCGTCGAACAATCCAAAAAATCAATTCCTTATTTTAGATTTTCTGGCAAATCGTCGAAATTGTGTCTGGTTGTCGGCAACGAAGTAAATGGCCTACCGACGTCTGTTTTAAAACTCGCCGACAAGATTCTGGAAATCCCGATGCTTGGGAAAAAGGAATCACTGAATGTTTCGGTTGCTTTCGGGATAGTCGCTTATCATATTTCGGGTATAATCAAACAATGGAAGAAATAGAACTGACTTACCTCGTCAAAAAATTGCCTGCTGGCGTAAAGAGCTCTCCATACAAGGAGGTTCTTGATATTTATATTCCCAATGCTGCCGGACACGCGACTCTCCGCATCAGAAAAGCCGGAGAAAAATACTGGATAACCAAAAAAGAACCGATTCACAAAGCCGATTCTTCTCATCAATTGGAAAACACAATTTCGCTAACCGCGGAAGAATTCGGAGAACTGAGCCGGCTGGAAGGAATGAGAATAAAGAAAAAGCGTTATTATTACGCAGAAAATGGAATAAATTATGAAGTTGATATTTTTCAGGATAGGCTTTCAGGTCTTGTAATTGTAGACGTAGAGTTCGATTCGCTCGAAAAGAAAGCCGCCTTCAGGCCCCCGACCTGGTGTTTGGCGGAAGTGACTCAGGAGAAATTTCTTGCGGGCGGTATGTTATGCGGTAAAATAGAATATGCCGACATTGAGCCGCAATTGCGGAAATTCGGGTATAATAAAATAAATGAATAAAACAGTGATTGTTATTTTAATCCTAACCGTAATCGTAGTTATTCTGGCGGTAGTGGCGTTTTACGCGAAGCCGTTTTTTGTCGCGAGCGAAAAGAAAATTTTGACAGTCGGCAATCAGGCTTTCGAAGTTGATATAGCCGATAATGCTCTTACGCGGGCGCAGGGATTGTCCGGCAAACCGTCTCTCGGAGAAAGAGAAGGATTGTTCTTTTTGTTCTCGTCCGTGGGAAATTACGGTTTCTGGATGAAGGGCATGAATTTTCCCATCGACATAGTTTGGATAAGCGGAGACAAGGTCATCGGCTTTTCTGAGAATCTTCAGCCTGAGCCCCAAAAAAATCTTTTCAATCTTTCCATATATTATCCTCCGGGAGAAGCCGACAAGGTTCTGGAAATAAACGCCGGCGCGGTCAAGAAATATAATTTGCAGACGGGCGATACTGTTAGTTTGGCGGAATAAAAATTAATAACCGGGTTTTTATTATTTCCAAATGAAAATTATTTCGCGCGACGGACGGAGATACATTCTGAAGTTTGAACAAGGGGAAAGCTATCCGGAAACATTCATAAAATTTTTGGAGAAAGAGAAAATCGATGGCGGGTTTTTCTACGGCCTTGGTGCCGGCACCAACCCCGAAGTGGCTTTTTACGATTTGAAGAAGGAAAAATATCTGACAAAGCGTTTCAATGGTGATTTGGAAGTCTTGAATCTTACCGGCAATATTGCAAAATCGGGAAAAGAAACAATTATCCATCAGCACGTAACTCTTGGAAAGAAAAATTTCGAAGCTGTGGGCGGACACTTAATGAATATGCGGATAGGCGGAACGCTGGAAATATTTCTTATCGTCACACCGGCACTCAAGCGCTCGAAAGATGCGACTACAGGTTTAAATCTGTTTGATGTATAATAATTAAATGGCCAAAGCAAAAATCGCAATTAATGGTTTCGGGAGGATCGGTCGCCTTTTTTTTCGTGCCGCCTTCGCGGAGGCTTCGGCAGGCCAAGCAGGCTTTGATATCGTGGCTATCAATGATTTAGGCAATTTGGATAATCTCGCCTATCTTTTGAAGTACGACACGGTATACGGCAGGTACCAGAGACAAGTTACATGTGAAAAAGAACGAGGAAAATTGATTGTGGATGGGAAAGAAATTTCGGTTTCGCAGATTAAGGACCCGGCACAATTGCCGTGGAAGGATTTGGGAATAGATATTGTAATCGAGGCGACGGGAATTTTCGAATCTTACGAAAAAGCGAAAGTTCATCTGACTGCGGGCGCCAAGCGCGTGATAATCACGGCGCCGGCCAAAGATGCGGAAGGTTCGACTACGCTCACCACAGGAGGCTCCGAAGGAAAAACAGTTTTGATGGGAATAAACGACGGCGATATAAAAACAACCGTTTTGACCTCGAACGGTTCCTGTACGACTAACGCCGTCGCGCCGGCAGTCCAGATAATGTCGGAAAACCCAGGCATACTGAAAGCCATTCTGAACACGATTCACGGATACACTGCTACCCAGAATCTTGTTGACGGGGCGGAAAGCGGAGAAGATTATCGCCGCGGACGCGCCGCCGCGCAGAACATTGTTCCTTCGACGACGGGAGCCGCCATAGCCGTAACACGTGTCATCAAAGAACTGGAAAAAAAGTTTGACGGGATTTCGATAAGGGTGCCGGTACCGGCCGGTTCGATTGCCGATATAACTTTTATCGCCAAAAGAAAAGTGACCGTAGAAGAAATAAACGACATTTTCCGCAAAGCCGCGGCGGAGCCGAGATGGCAGGGCATTTTGAAAGTGACGGAAGACCAGATTGTTTCATCCGACATTGTAGGCGAGCCGTACGCCGCCATAATCGACCTCAAGTTCACGAAAGTCGTCGATGGCGACCTGGTCAAAATTTTTTCCTGGTACGACAACGAATGGGGATATGTGAGCACGCTTGTGCAACACGTTAAAGAAGCGGCGGCAACATTATAGAAATTTTAAACAATGGTTATCTACATAGGCGCGGACCATCGTGGGTTTAAACTCAAAGAATCCATACTGGATTTTTTGAAGAATAAGGGATACGAAGTAGCGGACATGGGGAACGTTAATTACGACCAGAATGACGATTATATTGATTTTGCGAAAGAAGTAGTCGGGAAAGTCAGCATGGATCCGGTCAACTCCCGCGGCATTCTTGTTTGCGGTTCCGGTGTCGGGATGGATGTAGTTGCCAATAAAGTCAAAAAAATACGTTCAGTTTTGGCGATTTCGCCGGATCATGTTTACACAGCCAGGCATGACGACAATGTGAATATTTTGAGCATTGCCGCTAATTTTATAAATGAAGCCGATGCGCAGAAAATAATAAATGTTTTCCTGGAAACGCCTTTTTCCACGGAAGAACGCTACCAGCGTCGACTAGATAAAATTGCGCAGATGGAAAACGAATCGCATTAAAATAGATGGAAATAATACCGGTCATAAATTGTCACGACGAAGAGTCTGTCTCGGAACTTGCCGGGAAAATCGGCCAATTTTCCGAGTGGGTTCATCTGGACGTTTCCGATGCGCGCTTCACTTTCAACAAAAGTTGGGGCGATTATTCAAAATGGCCGGAAATTGGAAACAAACTAAAACTAGAAGTTCATCTTATGGTGGAGGAGCCGGAAAAAGAAGTCGACGGATGGCTTAATGCAGGAGCGAACCGCGTCATAGTGCACCTTGAAGCGATAAACGAAAGAACTTTTTCTGAAATAAAGAAAAAGACGGACGAAAAAAACGCAGAGCTTATGATTGCCATAAATCCGGAAACGCCGGCTGAAAAATTAAGGCCATATTTCGGAGAAACATCGGAATTCCAAATATTGGCTGTTTACCCCGGACATTCCGGCCAAAAGTTTCTGCCTCTTATGGCGGACAAAATAAGATTTTTGCGGAGCGAAATGCCGAATGCTACAATTGAAGTTGACGGCGGGATAAACGAGGAGACGGCGAAGCTCGTGAAAGACGCCGGAGCCAATATGGTTACTTCCAGCTCTTATATTTTAAATAATCCGAATCCGAAAGCGGCTTACGAAAAATTGAAATCGTTCTAATCTAATGGAAATTTTGCACGAAAAGAAACTTAAATCTTTGGAAGAAATGGCCAACCGCCTGCGGCAGGACGTAATCGAGATGGTGTCGCGCGCCGGCTCCGGACACATTGGCGGCCCGCTCGGCATGGCGGAAATAGTCGCGACTTTCTACTTTCATATTTTGAATCATAACCCAAAGAAGCCCGGCTGGGCTGACCGCGACCGCTTGGTTTTATCCAATGGCCACACTTGCCCGATTTTTTACGCGGCACTCGCGCGCGCCGGATATTTCCCCGTTGATGAACTTAAAACCTTACGACAGCTTGGTTCACGGCTTCAGGGACATCCGCACAGGACGGCCTTGCCGGGGCTTGAAACAACCTCCGGACCGCTAGGTTCGGGGATTTCGCAGGCAATCGGAATGGCTTTAGCCGGAAATCTCGACCATAAAAAGTACCGTGTTTATTGCATGACATCGGACGGCGAGCATCAGGAGGGGAATACCTGGGAGGGAGTTATGTTCGCGGGCAAGAACAAATTGAGAAACCTTACCGTAGTGATAGACCGCAACAACATTCAGATAGACGGTTACACTGAAAATATTATGCCGCTCGAATCTCTCCGTGCGAAATACGAATCTTTCAACTGGCATGTTATTGAAATCGACGGGCACAACATCCAGCAATTCGCCGACGCCGTTGCCGAAGCCAAGGCGATTTATGAAAAACCAACCGTTATAATCGCGCATACCATTCCGGGCAAAGATGTCAGTTTTATGGAAAATGATTATCTTTGGCATTCAAAGCCTTTCGGAGCAGGAGAGGTACAGCAGGCGTTGAAAGAATTGAAGAATGCGCGCGAAAAAATACAGTCGGAACATAAATAAAAACATGGACAATCAAATTCAAAAAACTTATCCGCGGGACGTATTCATGCATCTTTTGAACACGATAACTCTTTACATAAGCGCTTTCGGTTTCCTTAATCTCGTTTTTGATTACATCAATTTTGCTTTTCCCGACAAACTAAATCCATATTACGACCCGGGCAGTTCGATACGCTGGACACTTTCTCTTTTTATAATAATTTTCGCGGTATTCGTCTGGACGTCCAGATTCATTGAAAAAGATCTTGTCGGCAACCCGGCCAAGAACGAACTTAAAATAAGGAGATGGCTTATCTACCTCACAGTGTTTTTGTCCGCATTGCTTCTTATCGGAGACCTTGTGGCGCTCATTTATAATTTTATGGGCGGAGATCTTACCGCGCCATTCATTCTCAAAGTCCTTTCCGTTCTTGTTTTGGGCGGAGTAGTCTTTTGGTATTACATTTATGATTTGAAAAAGAATCCGGGAGAATTTTCTTCCATTGCGAAGATTGTTATCTGGGGGTCGGTTATCGCTGCGCTCGCCGTAATCGTCTATGGGTTTTATCTGGCCGGTTCTCCGTTCAAGCAGCGCCTGGTCAGATTCGACAGCCAGCGCGTTTCGGATTTACAGACTATACAAAGCCAGACGGTTTATTACTGGCAGCAAAAAAACAAACTGCCGCAATCGCTTGGCGATCTTGTTGACAATATCTCCGGATTCACTCCGCCGTCCGATCCCGATACTAGCAAACCTTATGAATACGAGGCAAAAGGAAATCTCTCTTTCGAGCTTTGCGCCGAGTTCGCTTTGTCTTCCGATGAATCGTTCGTCGCGCAAAGATATTCTTACCCTGCAGGCACTAAAGACAATTGGAGCCATTCCGCAGGGCGAGTTTGTTTCAACCGTTCAATAGATCCGGAGCTTTATCGTACAAACAATACGAAGCCATTGGCTCCGCCAGTTCAATAAGCCCACTACAGATATGATAAACCCAGAAGCAAAAATAAATCCGTCGGTTTTTTCGGACGATATACCACAGGCACCGACGCGAAACGGGTACGGAGAAGGATTGGTCGCGGCGGGCGAAACGAATAACAATATAGTAGTTCTTTCCGCAGACTTAACGGAATCCACGCGTTGCGAAGCATTTGCCAAAAAATTTCCGGAAAGATTTTTTGAATGCGGCGTTGCCGAACAGAATCTTGTAACCATAGCCGCCGGCCTCGGCGTTTCCGGGAAAATACCATTCGCTTCTTCTTATGCCACTTTTTCTCCCGGCAGAAATTGGGAACAAATCCGGACAACCATTGCCTACAACGACTCCAACGTCAAAATCGTCGGACATCATACAGGTGTTTCGACCGGGCCGGATGGTGCCACTCATCAAGCTACGGAAGATATAGCCATAATGCGCGCACTACCGAACATGAGAATTATAATGCCATGCGACGCGATTGAAGCCAAAAAAGCAACTTTGGCTGCCGCCAAAATATGGGGCCCTGTTTATTTGAGATTTCAGAGAGAAAAATCTCCTGTGTTTACCACAGAGAACACACCCTTTACCCCGGGTAAAGCCGAAATTTTTTGGCAATCCAAAAAGCCGCAAGTTCTGATTATAGGCTGCGGACCGCTTGTTCACAGCGCGCTTTTGGCGGCAAGGGAATTGGAAAAAGAAAAAATAGGAACAGTAGTGCTGAACGTCCATACCATAAAACCATTGGACGAAGAAAAAATAATTTCACTCGTCAAAAAAATAGGCGCGGTAGTTACGGTAGAAGAGCATCAGATAGCCGGGGGGCTTGGAGGAGCTGTCGCCGAAACTCTCGGCCGCCACGCGCCGGCTCCGATTGAATTTATAGGATTGCACGATACATTCGGCGAGTCCGGCTCTCCAGCCGAACTTTTGGGAAAATACGGCATGCAGGTTAAAAACATAATATCGGCGGCGAAAAAAGCAAATAAAAGAAAAAGATAATTTGTTATAATCGCGCCGGAAAGTTTTGATTGTAGATGAAAGCACTCACTCGTTCGCAAAAATTTTTTATAGTTTTATTTTTCGGCCTGGTTTTTTTGTATTCGTTCAATCAGATAGCCAATTCCGACACTTTTTACGATTTGAAAACCGGGCAGTATATTCTGGATAATTTTAAAATCCCCACTCACGATATTTTTTCATTGCCCGCATACGGAGCGGATTGGATTCCGCACGAATGGTTGGCTCAAATAATCTTTTATTTGGTTTACGCGGTGAGCGGATTTTTCGGGTTGATGGTTTTTTGCGCCCTGCTCGGAGTTTTGACTTACTTTATTTTATGGCGGCTCGCGCTCAAAAAGGGCGCCAATTTTAATTTGAGCATTCTCATTCTATTCATTCTAAGTTATTTGACGCTTGAGCTCTGGGTGCCGCGGCCGCAGATTTTTTCATATTTGTCGCTCGCGCTTCTGATTTATTTTCTGGAAAGTTATCGCGACAAGCCGGACAAAAAACATCTTATCGGTTCAGTGCTGACAATATGGTTTTGGGCGAACACGAACGCGAGCTTCATTCTTGGTTTGGTAATTATTATTTTCTATTTTTTGTCTGAGGCAATCTGCAGCCGCTGGCGGGAATGGTCCGGGAAAAATCTGTCATCCGGAAACATAAAAAATCTAGGCATTGCTGCGGCCGGCTCTGTCGCGCTTGGGGTTTTCGCTACCCCATCGGGATATCACGGCCTTTTTTACAGTTTTTACGTTCAGGAAGTGGCTAATTATTTGGGCGTTCTTGAATGGAAGCCGATAACCATATTTTTGTACGAGGTCCAGACGCAGATATTCGTAGCCATGATTTTTTTGGCGGACGCTTTTCTCGCCTGGTGGTTCTTTTTCAGAAAAGAATCCCGCGATATGACTTTTTTGGGGCTGGTATTGGGAATTTCTCTTTTGCCCTTCATTTCCATAAGGCATGTCGGTTTTTGGCCGATAGCCCTTTTCGTGCCGGCGGCGATGTCGTTGAGCGCTACACTGAAAAATTTTTTGGCAAGATTCTCGGCTCGAGCTTTCGGTATATTTTTGCTGGTCATAGGAATAATTTTTATTTTGGGACGCTTGCTCTGGATGCCGAAGTCTCTGATTAATGAAAGGATTATTCCGGTGCAGGCTGTCGATTTCATAAAAGAAAACAGGCTTCACGGCCCGCTTTTCAATCTTTATAACGAAGGAGGTTATCTGACTTTTCGCCTTTGGCCAGAAGATAAGGTTTTCATAGACGGGCGGTCTGAAGTGTACCGCGGCCGGCCGATAATTGAATTTTTCACGATCTTCGGCTTGCATCCGGGCTGGGAGAAATTAACCGACGAGAAGTACGGCATCAATTATTTCTTTTTGGACAGCTATTATCAGCCGACGGTAAGAAAATTCATAGAGCCGTTGACACGCGAACTTCTGAAGAAAAATTTCAAACTGGCTTATTGGGACGATCTCACCATAGTTTTGGTTCGCGACACGCCCGAGAATAAGGGAATTATTGAAAAATACGGGTTGAAATACATTAATCCTTTTCTTGAGCCATCTGATATTCCGATTAAAGAAAATAAAGCAGCTGCGTGGGAAATTCAGTCTCTTCTCGACCGTTTTCCTCAATCGCTAATTATTCAGGATTACGCCAATCGGTTTTTGGAAGCTTATTCAGAAGTAAAATTCGCGCCGCCTTCTAATTTAACTAATTAGTTGCAACTGGTATAATAGTTAGAATGTTTGATGTAGTTACAATCGGTTCGACAACGCGTGACGCTTTCTTTGAAGGTGATTTTCCGCTGGTCAAATGGCCTGGCGCCGAATCCGGGAAAGCCTACATTCTGCCCTTTGGCGAAAAACTTGAAGTAGAGAAAGTTTTTTTTACCATCGGCGGGAACGCAGCCAACGCTTCGGCGACATTCGCGCGCCAGGGATTCAGAACAGCCTGCGTTGCCAAAACAGGAAGCGATGTTTCCGGAGAAGAAATTCGGCGCAGGCTGAAAAAAGAAGGAGTCGAAACTAAATTTATTGCTTACGATCAGCAAATACAGACATCTTATTCAGTCCTTCTTCTTGAGAAAGGCGAGAGGACTATTTTGAATTATCGCGGAGCGGGCGCGGGATTGCGCATACAGGACGTGAGTCTGAAAAATCTTCCGGCGTGCTGGTGGTATATGTCATTGGCTGGAGAATCTCACGCTATGCTGAAACCTCTTTTGGAATTCGCTGACAAAAATGGCATTGCTGTTGCTTTCAATCCGACCGGTTATCATATCAAGCACAAACGTTCCGAAATTCTTTCTTCTCTCGGCAAATTGTCGTTTTTGGTTTTGAACGAAGAAGAGGCGGCGCTTCTCACGGGTATTTCATTTAAAAACGAGAAAGCAGTTTTTGAAAAACTGGACCGTTTGATGCCGGGAATCCTTGCCGTCACCGACGGGAAAAACGGAGTGACGGTTTCCGACGGACATTTCATTTACAAAGCAGGAACGTTCAAAGAAAAAACGCTGGCTGACCGTACGGGCGCTGGAGACGCTTTTGGTTCGGGATTCGTGGCCGGACTGATGCGTCGGCAAATGGCAAATGGCAAATGGCAAATGGCAAGTCTAAAGCCGGACGATATTACCTATGCAATTCGTTTGGCGACCGCGAACGCCACTTCGGTTGTGGAAAAAGTCGGCGCCACGGAAGGAACATTGACGAAAAGAAATTTTGCAGATTCACGCTGGTCGCGCCTCAATATTTCGGTGAAAAAAATATGACTGGGACAGGTTTTGAACGCTTGGCATTTATGTTAGAAGTTCCTGTCGACCTTTTGGCCAGCCTTGACCGCGCGATGACAAAACGAGTGGGTCGAACCGCAGTTCTGGAAAAAGTTACGGATGAAAACGACCTCATTGTAACGCGCACGCTCAAAACTCTCGACGTAAAGAATTATAAGGACCCCAAAGAAATCAGAGCCACTCTGAAGAACGCGATTATAGACAACGAACAACAGCTTTTAACATATGTCGGAGCGCAGGCCGGGAAAAATGAATTTGAAAAGGCAGCGGTGCTTGCAAGGAAGATTGCCCGCGTTGGAAAAGGATTTTTCTTAAAGCGGGAATACGGCGCCGATATTTTGCGGAAATGTACGCCGCACGAACTTTTAAAATTTTTAGGCTACAAAGACGTTGAAGAGCTTCTGACGCATCACAATATCGAAGAAATTTTCAGCGCTCTCCGGTTCATTGAGTCTGATGAATGGATGCATCAGACATTCGAAGCGGCCTATAGCCGCTTCACTCCGGCAGATTTTGAAGAGCGCGAGATAGATATTAAAGTTCTGGGACCAGAATGGCGCGAGGTAGCCCTGAAGTTCGTTGCTAAAAAGCATCACAATGTAAGCCACCTGAAAGAATTCGGCGTGATTTTCCTGAATCCCATTAGTGAAAACGTTCCGGGGAAATTTGTGAGGGACTTCGCGCTCATTCTCCATTATTTTCACGAAATTGAATTTTATTCAAAGCTCTTCCGTCGTTACGCGGCCGGGGCGGACTTCTCGGAAAATCTAAAATCGCTTCTTCGCGGCGACGTTCCAGAAACAAAAAGCGTCGGAGAGGGAGAGTGGCTCATAGTGCAGCGCTATCTCTGGAAAATCGACCCCAAAGACCCGCGCCTTTTCCTGCCGCGCGTGAACCCCGAATCGATGTTTTGGTTCCGCGGCGAACGGGACATCGTAGAGTTGGGCGAAGCGGAAAAAAATATGAAGCTTGCCATGTGGCATGATTTGGACTGGGTTGGGCTCGAGCTTTTTGACGGAGACGGGTTGATTAGCTTCGACCTTGAGGATAATGCAATGACCGAAGTTTCCGCCAGAGAAGGCAAAGCGGAATATTTCAATTATCATCAACGCGAAGCCTTGTGGACCAAGATTTTTTCAGAATACGTCGGAGGGGAATTTGAAATGGAGCGGCTTTTAGTGGAGAATTTTCATAAAGGAAAGATTGCATTCGGAGAAAGTAACCATACTTCACTTTAATTTTCATAAAATATGAATAATATTTTCGATGAACTGAAAAAGAAAATCAGCGGAGAAATCGTTGCCGATGACGCTTCTTTGGCGGAATACAGCAAAGATTACTCCATTTTTCAGATAAAGCCGCAGGCGGTTGTTTTTCCCAAAGACCAGGAAGATGTCGCCAATCTGGTTAAATGGGTTGTCGGCCTGAAGAAGAAAGGAGTTTATCTGTCGCTTACGGCGCGTTCAGCGGGCACCGATATGTCCGGCGGACCTCTTAACGACGGGGTAATAGTTTCCTTTACAAAGCATTTAAACAAAATAAAGAAGATGGGCAGCGATTACGCCGTAGTTGAACCGGGAGTTTATTTCCGCGATTTGGAAAAGGAGCTAGACAAGCGCGGGCTTATGTATCCGGCGGCGCCGGCATCGAAAGATTTTTGTGCTATCGGCGGGATGGTTTCGAATAATTCCGGTGGCGAGAGGTCGCTTAGCTACGGCAAGACGGAGAATTTCGTCGAATCGCTTAAAGTTGTTTTGAGCGACGGCAAATCGTATGAAATAGTGCCGCTGTCAGCCGCCCAGCTTAAAAAGAAAATAGCAGGTAAAAATTTTGAAAGCGGCGTTTATAGGAAAGTTTACAATCTCATAGAAAAAAATTATGACGAAATAAAAAGAGCCAAGCCGAATGTTTCAAAAAACTCCGCCGGTTACAATTTGTGGGACGTTTGGGACAAAAAAACGTTCGACATGACTAAGCTTTTCGTCGGTTCGCAGGGGACTCTCGGCTTGGTGACGGAAGCGAAGCTGCGCCTTGTGAAGAAGAAAAAGTTTTCGCGCCTTGTGGTTATTTTCGCGAGAACACTCGAACCGGTACCGGGACTTGTCCAGGCAATTCTTCCGTTAAAGCCGGAAAGCATAGAATCTTACGACGATAAAACCGCGGGCCTGGCGATGAGATTTCTGCCAGCGATTCTTAAAATGATGAAAGGCAGCGCAATAATGCTTGCTTTCAAATTTATTCCAGAGTTTTTCATGATATTGAGGGGCGGCTTTCCGAAGATGATTATTTTGGTCGAAGTCGCCTCTGACAGCGAAACTGAATTGGAAAAGAAATCTGATGAAGTGAGAAGAGCGGCATTGAGATTCCCGGTTCAGGTTAGGGTTATAAAAGACGAATCAGAAGAAGAAAAGTATTGGACAATCAGGCGGCAGAGCTTCGCGTTGCTTCACAGCCACGTGAAAGGATTGGAAGCCGCGCCTTTCGTCGACGATGTAATCGTCAAGCCGGAATATATGGCGAAATTTTTGCCTAGAGTAAACGAAATCCTCGACCGGCACAAAGACAAGCTTATTTACACTATCGCCGGCCATCCCGGCAACGGAAATTTCCATATCATTCCGCTGGTTAACCTGAAAGACCCCGCCATACCGGGCGTTATTGCCGATTGTATGGAAAAAATTTACAAAGTCGTTCTTGAATATGGAGGTTCGATAGATGCCGAGCACAACGACGGGCTTATTCGCGGGCCATATCTTGAGATGATGTACGGCAAGAAAATTTACAAGCTTTTTGAGGAAACCAAAAAAATATTCGACCCGTCAAACATTTTCAATCCGCGCAAAAAAGTCGGAGTTGATAAGAAATACGCTCTTTCGCTTATCAAGAAACAATGATTTCGTATCTAAGTAAGGCTAATAAAAAAGTTTTGCGTGGCACGGCTATTTTACGTTTGGATTTCAACGCCGAAGACGAATGGCGGATGAAAGCGACTTTACCAACTGTCCATCTTTTGTTGAAACATTCGGATAAAATAATAATTTTGAGTCATCGCGGCCGTCCAAACGGTTTCGACAAAAATCTAAGTTTAAGGAAAAAATCAGCTACCCTTGCTAAATTGCTTGGCAAGAAGATTATTTTTTTGCCGCACTTTGATTTCCCCGTCCTTAAAAAATCGATTACAGATTCTCCACGAAAATCCATTTTTGTTCTTGAAAACCTGAGATTTTTGGAAGGTGAGCGCAAAAGCGACAGGCAGCTCGCAAAAAAACTGGCGGCGCTCGGGGATTTTTATGTAAACGACTCATTCGCCGTCGATCATAGGAAAGATGCTTCATTGGTTGCTATAACTGAATTTTTGCCGAGCTTCGCCGGTTTGGAGTTGGAGAAAGAAATAAAATTTCTATCAAAGGCGATGCTCAAACCCAAAAAGCCACTGGTAATTGTTATCGGCGGCGCCAAAGCTCACGATAAACTGGGAGTTATGAAATATTTTAAAAAAGAGGCAGGTTCTTTTTTGGTAGGCGGAGCTTCCGCCAACACGCTTCTTTCTATAAGCGGCGTTGACGTGAAAAATTCAATGATAAGCAAAGATAAAAAAGACACAAAGGATCTTCATCAGGTTCTTGATTACAAAAATTTGATTCTGCCGGTTGATTTTAAATTACGTAGCGGAATGATTCTGGATATAGGCGGGAAAACCTCAAAGATTTTTTCCGAAAAAATAAAGAGCGCCCAGACGATAATCTGGAGCGGTCCCATGGGAGCCTTCGAGAAAAAAGGATTTTCTGGCGGGACGCTCGCCGTGGCCAAAGCAATAGCCGAAAACAAAAAAGCGTTTTCGGTCGTCGGCGGCGGAGAAACAGTCTCGTTTCTTGGAAAACACGGTCTCGGTAGAAAATTCAGTTTCATTTCCACCGGTGGGGGAGCGATGCTTGAATTTTTGGCTGGCGAAAAACTGCCGGCGATTGAAGCTTTAGAGAAAAGTAAAAATTAACGGGTTATGAATCCTGAAACAAAAATTTGTCAGAATTGTAAGACAAATTTCGTTATCGAGCCGGAAGATTTCCAGTTCTATAAAAAAATAGGAGTGCCGCCGCCGACTTTTTGTCCGGAATGCCGCAATATGCGGCGCGAGGCCTGGAGAGAAGGACATACGCTGCACCGTCATTCGTGCAAAATGTGCGGCAAGCAGGTTTTCGCCATTCATTCCATCGATGACCCATTTACCGTTTATTGCCGTGAATGCTGGTATTCGGACAAGTGGGATCCTATGAGTTACGGAAAAGATTACGATTTCAGCAAGCCATTCTTTACTCAATATCGGGAACTTATGGAAACGGTTCCTCGTCCCTCGTTGACTGCCACTAATGTTGTAAACAGTGATTTTACGCACGCCTGTATAAGCTGCAAAAATTGCTACAATACTTTTTGGAGTTATTTTTCAGAAGATTCACAGAATTGTTTCGCCCTTCTTCTTTCGAGGAATTGCTACGATTCTTACGTAACGGACAATTCCGACCATGCCTATGAAACGATGCATTGTAATCGTCTTTACAAAATTAGTTTCGGATATTTCGCAGACGACTGCCTTGATTCTTCATTTTTGTTTGACTGCGTCGGTTGTTCAGATTGTTTTGGATGCGTGAATATGAGAAAACAGAAACATCGTCTGTTCAACAAACAGTTTTCGAAGGAGGAATATAAAAAGGAAATTAAATATTGGGATAGAGGAAGTTACAAGCGCCTTGAGGAAGCCAAAGAAAAATTTCGCGCACTTTATCTTTCCCTTCCGCGCCGTTACGCGCACGTTATTAACAGCCAAGATGTGACGGGCGACATTATCAGGGACACTAAGAGCTGCCAAACTTGTTTTTCCGCCCTGGACGGCGTGCAAAACTGCAAATATCTTTATTTTGGAGGGCTGAATCTGAAAGATAGCTATGATATCAGCGGGAGTGGTGACACATCTGAACTTTTATACGAGGATTTCGGAGTTATTCGGTCTCAGCGCGTTTTTTTCTCTGCCGGCGATGGCGAGTCGCAAGACATTATGTATTGTAATTGGGCAAGGAACTGCTCGAATGTTTTCGGGTGCATACGTCTTAGAAATAAAAAATACTCAATTCTAAATAAACAATATTCCGAGCAAGAATACAAAGAGCTTATTCCTAAAATAAAAAAGCATATGGATGAAATGCCTTACATTGATAAAAAGGGAAGAGTACACAAATTCGGTGAATTTTTTCCAACAGAACTTTCGGCGTATCCGTACAATGAATCATGGGCGTTCACATTTAATCCGAAGACCAAACAAGAAGTTCTTAAAGAAGGTTGGAAATGGCGCGAACCCCAAGAACGTTCCTATAAGATTTCTCTGAAATCAGAGGATTTGCCGGATCATATTAGTGACGTTAATGACTCAATTCTTCAAGAGATAATTGGTTGCGTCCATTCGACAAGCTCATGGCAAGCCATGCACGGCAATTGCAACGAAGAATGTATGACGGCTTTCCGGTTAACGGCCGAAGAGCTGGCCTTTTATCGAAAGATGAATATTGCGTTGCCGCGCTTGTGTGTTAATTGCCGATATGCCCAGCGTTTGCACTGGAGGAACGGATATCATCTATATAAAAGGAAATGTATGTGCGGAGGAAAGCAAGGCGCAAATAGCAAAGAGCAAATAGCTTATAAAAATACACTTTCTCATTCTCATGGCGACGTATCTTGTCCGAACGAGTTTGAGACGACTTTTTCGCCGGAAAAACCGGAAATAATATATTGCAAAGACTGTTATAATAGCGAGTTTATCTAAATATATGTTCTGGCGACTGAAAAGATACAAGATTTTATTTTTTACGCTGATGCGGTCAGCGATTTTTCGTTTGAAAATATTTATACATAAAATAAAAAGCCGATAACGTCGTAATTTGGATATTTTTTAAAAAGCGTTTATTATGATTGTTAATTATGGCAAGAGACCCGGAAGTAAATGTAGCCGAAGCCGACCTAGTTTTTTTCGATACGGAAACGACCGGTTTTGATTTGAGCAAAGAACTGATTGAAATCGGTCTGGTTAAGGCCAAAGCAAAAACGTTTGAAATAATCGCGGAAAAGGATATAAAAATAAAACCGGTCCATATTGAAACTGCCGACCCGGATTCTTTGAGCATAGTCGGATACGACCCGGCGGAATGGGAAAGAGAAGGAGTTGATTTGAAAACCGGACTCGAGCAGTTCTTGTCTTATACCGAAGGCACAATACTTGTCGGACACAATATTGCTTTCGACTGGATGCACGTCAAGAAATCTTTGGAACAATTCGGAATGAATTTCAATTACTATTACAAAGGACTTGATACTTTTTCGCTTGCCTGGCAGAAGCTTGCAGGACAGCCAAATCTTGCACATATGTCGCTCCGCGAATTGTCCACTTACTATTCTCTGCCGGAAGGGCGGGCACACCGTGCTATAGACGATGCCAGAATGACTTATCAGGTTTTTATGGAACTCTTAAAGGAACCTGAGCACAGGTCTTTCTAAAGTTTATGGCTTCAAGCGGCAACAAATTCTACGCCTATTTAGTGCCTGCCCGCGCAGGCGGGCCGCGCACCGGCAAAAGAGGCCTGCCTGCGCAGGCAGGCGTGGCGGACGATTGGGAAAAATGCAGGAAAATAGTTTCCGGCGAGTTCGGCGCGCGCTACAAAGGATTTAAAACAAGAGAAGAAGCCGAAAAGTGGCTAAAGCTGGGAGCAAATTATGAAATCAAGATAGTCAAAAAATTGGAACCGGGAATTTATTTTGATGCCGGTACGGGCAGGGGACACGGCGTTGAAATAAGCGTGACCGACGAAAGCGGAAAGAATCTTCTGCATAAATCCATTCCGAAAAACGAGTTGAACCGTTTCGGAAAATATCTCCTTGATTCGGCAATGACTAACAATTACGGCGAACTTCTGGCGATGAGCCACGCTATTGAAATAGCGGGCAAGAAAAAAATAAAAAAAGTTTTCGGCGACAGCAAGCTTGTGATAGATTACTGGTCAAAATGGCGATTCAAAAGAAACGATTTGCCAGAAGAAACGGTTGAGCTGGCCGAAAATGTTTCACGCTTAAGGAGCGACTTTGAGAAAAGGGGAGGCGTTGTCAAAAGAATTTCCGGCGGCGACAACCCGGCCGATCTGGGGTTTCATAAATAAAACAAAAACCAGCGGGAAACCGCTGGTTTTTGTTTTGTCGGCAACTCGTAAGCCGGATTCTGTCTAGGGTAATAATCTGTCTGGGCCCGAGATTGCTCTCGGGCTCTGGCGGCGCTTCCCAAATTGCTTCGGGACACGGCCTTGCACCCTGTAAGGATTTAGCCGTTTCATTTCCGCTTTCTTATCCCTATCGCGGAACTGGACCGTCTAGCTTGGGATCGGGTCCTCCGTTTCCTTTCGAAAACGGACGTTTCTGCTCGCACCTCTCGCATTACTGTGGCGGGTCGTTAACCCGTACGCTTGCCCGATTCTCATCGAGCCGGTGTCCGGACTTTCCTCTCTCCCAACGTAAATCGGAAGAGCTATTACCTGAGTTACCGACGGTTTTATTATATCAAGTTTGACAAATAAAGCAAAATTACTTCAACGAAATCAAAACCGGCTCTTCTTCTTTCGGCGGCAAGCCGAGTCCTCTTATCATCACGGAAGTGTACCACTTACGCCAATAGCCCGGATTTTCCCGAATCATTTCCTTGGCAATTTCTTTCTGAAGAGGACAGTTATAGATAACTTTCTCCAAATCATCGTCTTCCGAGATGAGACCATACCTAAGGCCGAATTCCCGGAACGTGCTCATTTGGAACTGGAGACAGCCAAAAGAATGCAAACCGTTGTGGTCGAGGACCTTAATATTGTTTTTTCCCTCCGATTCCAGATATACCAATTTTTTGAGCCAGGAATCAAGCGTGTTTTTCTTTTCCGCGTCCGTGGCCGAAAAAACAATAACAGTGCTGTTTTGGTGGTATGTAGCCGCAGGGGAATCGGTCGCGTTCGGCATTTGGGGCGTGCTGTTGCCTCCAATGGCCATACTTACGGCGAATCCGGCTGCCAGCGCTTTTGTTGCAAGTAATTGCATATTTCCTGAATATTCTGCTAAACCGGGTAGTGAAAATGCGACTTTTTAGTATTTTCCCCGACATATGTCGGGGCAGTCGCATTTCTACTAGCCCGGTAAATAAAAGACCCGCACTTAGCGAGTTTTATAAAACAATCTATTCAGTTGGCAATATCCTAGCACGGGTAGCGAAAGAAGTCAATGATTTGGTCAAAAAACGTTGAAAAACCTACACTTTTTGGTATTATTAGGATAACGAGTCATGAAAAAGAAAAAGCTGAACGAAAAATTCTTCGAATAGGCCCACCTTGGTGGTTGCCGAAGCTCTTTTGGGTAAATTTCTGGTCAGAAACCTGCCAGCGGGCAGGCAAGGTGGCCGTCGACGCAAGATTTCGCTGATGATAACCGAAGTTGAGGCCTATGACGGCTTCAAAGACCGTGCTTCTCACGCCAGCCGGGGCAAGACGGCAAGAAATACCCCAATGTTCGGCAAACCGGGCTGTTGGTATGTCTATTTCACTTACGGAATGCATTGGATGCTGAATGTCGTGACGCGTGAAACAGGCTATCCGGCAGCCGTTTTAATAAGAGGCGGTATTGTAGTCGGCAAGGACGGCTTGCCTGCGCAGGCAAGCAAGCCCATCCCGGTAACCGGCCCGGCAAGACTTACGAAATTCCTTAAAATTAAGGGCAAATTAAGCGGATTGCCTGCCGGCATTAAGACTGGGTTATGGCTTGAAGACCGTGGAATTGTTGCACAGAAGAAAAAAATCCGGCGCGGGCCTCGTGTCGGAATAGATTCCGCCGGAAAATATTGGGCGGCTAAACACTGGAGGCTGGAATTGATTAATTGAGACCGTTTTCGCGGACGCGCTCGACGACGTTCAGTCTGCGCAACGTGTAGAGAGAGGCGGTTATAATCAAAGTTGAGGCTATGGCGAATTGGAAAAGCCCTAGTCCTGAAAGAACGCCGATGGCGGCGGTCGTCCAGACAACAGCGGCGCTTGTCAGGCCGTGGACGCGGTCTTCATTTTTTATAATAATGCCGGCGCCGAGAAAGCCGATGCCGGAGACGATGCTTGCGATTATGCCAAGATAGCCGCCGTTTTCCATCGCCATTTTAAGTGCGTTTTCGGGAGAATCCGCTATGAGATAAGGTAGGGCAATCGCCAGTATCGTAAAAATAGAGGCGCCGGCGCTGACTATCATGTTTGTCCTGATTCCTGCTTCCTTTCCTACACGTTCGCGTTCAAGACCTATGATTGCTCCAAGCACCATGGCGACAATCAGTCTCGTGAGCATTTGTGAAAAGTCAATCATTGGATTATTATAGCATAATAGATTCCGTTTTTAGTTTTTGAGAATCGGCGTTCGATTTGCTCCAGCGGCAAATCGCCGCCTGCATCTCGGTATCGCAATCGCTTTGCGAACCAATCTCGCGATACCTCCGATAGCTTCTCAAAAATTAAAAACTCCATATTTAAAGTTTAAAGGATTATAAATTCATTCTATGAGAACTTTTTCAGCTGAAGTTATAAAAAAAGAAGGAGAGGAGATTGAAATGCTCGGCTGGGTTGAAGCCCGGCGCGACCACGGCAAACTTGTCTTCATAGACATCCGTGACAGAAGCGGAATAGTGCAGGTTGTTTTCGGTCCTGATATAAAAGAGGCAGGCGATTTGCGCTTAGAATATCTCATAAAGATAAACGGTCTTGTGAAGAAGCGGCCGGCTAAAATGGTAAATGAAAATATTCCTACTGGCGCTTACGAAGTCCAGGCAAAGACACTTGAGATTTTGAGCAAGTCGGAAGCCCTGCCGATTTCGGTTGACAGCGACGGCTACGAAATAGACGAAGAAGTGCGGCTTAAATACCGCTATCTTGACTTGAGGCGAAAGCGACTCCACGAAAATATTGTGCTCCGCGACAAGGCGTGCACACTAATAAGAGAATATCTCCACAAAAACGATTTCGTTGAAATTGAAACTCCGCTCCTGACCAAAACCTCTCCGGAGGGCGCGCGAGATTTTCTTGTGCCGTCGCGCATGCATCACGGCAAGTTCTACGCGCTTCCGCAGGCGCCCCAGCAGTACAAACAGCTTTTGATGATTGCCGGCTTCGAGCGCTATTTCCAGCTGGCGAGGGCTATGCGTGACGAAGACACGCGCGGAGACCGCCAGCCCGAACACACGCAGATAGATATGGAAATGTCGTTCGTCACCGAGAAAGAATTGCGGGATATGGCAGAGGGGCTGATGATTTATCTTGTCGAATCGCTCGGCAAAAAAATATTGAAGAAACCGTTTCCGGTTTTCACGCACGAGGAAGCCATTAAAAAATTCGGAGCCGATAAATTCGATTTAAGGGAAAATAAAGAGGATAAAGACACTCTGGCATTCGCTTGGGTCGTTGATTTCCCGCTGTTTGAAAAAGATGAAAATACAAAGCAACTTACTTTCGCGCACAATCCTTTTTCCGCTCCGAAAGCCGAGCATGTTGAAAAACTGTTCTCCGCCTCCGCCAAAAAAGATGAAAAAGAATTGCTCAATATGCGCGCTCAGCAATACGACTTGGTTTGCAATGGTTACGAAGTAGCTTCGGGTGGCGTCCGCATCTCCAATCCCGACGTGCAAAGGAAAGTTTTCGAAATAATGGGACTGACGCCGGAACTGACCGAGAGCCGTTTCGGGCACATAATCAACGCCTATCAATACGGCGCGCCGACTCACGCCGGCATCGCTCCGGGCCTCGACCGCCTTTTGATGATTATCCAAAATGAGCCTAACATACGCGAAGTCATCGCTTTTCCGAAAACAGGCGACGGCCGCGATCCGATGATGGACGCGCCGTCGGAGGTGGATGAAAAACAATTAAAGGAACTCGGTATAAAGGTAGTTAAAGAATAATAACCGCACAATATATCTTTTCCTTTTGCCAAAAAGCGAAGGATGAGTTAATATTGGTGGAAAATTAATAACAAACAAAATGAAAGACGTAAACTTCCCGATTTTCAAAACAAAAACAGAGGGCGTGACAGAAAAATTCAATCTTAACGACCCGAATTCCCGTCGCAAATATTTTGACGCCAAAGCGGGCGAAGAAATAAAAAAATTACGCGAATATCTAGACAGCGGTAAGACTTTCGTCGCTTACCTTATCGGCAAGAAGAACTCCGGCAAAGGGACTTACTCCAAGCTTTTTATGGAAGCGGTCAGCTCCACCCGTTCGACTGGCTCAGGGCAAGCGAACATCGGCCATATTTCCGTCGGTGACATCATGCGCGACGTTCACGCGAGTCTTTCCGACTCGGCGCGAAAAAAGGAACTGACGGATTTTCTTAAAGAAAATTACCGCGGTTTCCATACCGTTGAAGAAACAATCGGCCTTATCGAAGGGCGCGATCAATCGTCACTCGTTTCTACTGAACTTACGTTGGCTCTTATCAAATATGAAATAAGCAGACGGCCGAGGCAGGCGCTTTTCATAGACGGTTTCCCGCGCGGGCTGGACCAGGTAAGTTATTCCATTTTCCTTAAAGACCTTCTTGGCTACAGAAACGACCCGGACTTTTTCGTTTTCCTTGACCTCCCCGAAGAAGTTATTGACGCGCGCATTAAAACGCGTGTTATATGCCCGGTTTGCAAGACGCCGCGCAATATCCGGCTAGCCATAACTAAGGAAATCGGCTATGACGAAAATACGAAAACGTTCTATCTTGTATGCGATGAGACCTCGTGCAAAGGCGCGCGAATGGTTACAAAAGAAGGCGATGAGCTTGGAATGGAACCTATCAGAAAGCGTCTTGAGGCGGATGATATGATTGCCAAACATCTTTTGAAATTGAAAGGAGTGCCGCACGTTTTCCTGCGGAATTCCGTTCCGGTTACCGAAGCAAAAAATACAACTGATGAGTATGAACTGACGCCAGCATACAGTTTTGAAATAGACGGGGCAAAAAAAATAAAAGTTATAGAAACGCCATGGACAGTTACCGACGATAACGGCGTTGAGTCATACAGCTTGATGCCCGCGCCTGTGGCACTTTCGCTTATCAAGCAGATAGCCAAAACGCTTAAATTATAGGGCAAATGAAAAACACAACTTTGTGTTTTTTGGTTAAGGAAAACAAAGTTTTGCTCGCGATGAAAAAGCGGGGCTTCGGCGTCGGCAAGTGGAACGGCGTCGGAGGGAAGGTAGATGGCGAAGAAGGTATAAAGCAAGCAACGGCAAGAGAAGCAAAAGAAGAAATCGGAGTTTCGATAAATCCGGCGGACTTAAAAAGTCATGGCAGCATAAAATTTTATTTTGAAAATAACCCCGACTGGAATCAGGAAGTCCATATTTTCATAACCGAAAAATGGGAAGGGGAGCTGACGGAATCGGAAGAAATGCGTCCGCAATGGTACGAACACGGCAATCTGCCTTTTGAGAATATGTGGCTGGATGACCCGCACTGGCTGCCAAAAGTGCTGGCGGGCAAAAAAGTAGAAGGAGAATTTTTCTTTGATAACAACGGCTCGGAAATACTGAAATTTGACGTAAGGGAGGTTGGGAAATTAATCAAGTAGAATAAGTTGCTTTCCACAAAGGTTTGGTCTAGGATAACGGCGTTATTTGAAATACCCCATATGATTGAAAATTGTTAGTTAACCCAGAAGGAGAATGTTTTATGGATACCGCTACAAAAACTGCTCTATTGTCGGTGTCGGACAAAAATGGCCTTCCGCAATTCGCGAAGGAACTCGTTAAACGCGGATGGAATTTACTGTCATCCGGAGGCACTGCAAAGACGATTCTGGCTGCCGGTATTCCCGTTCGTGACGTCGGCGAGATTGTCGGTGCGCCGATCCTCGGCCATCGCGTTGTGACGCTTTCGAGGGAAATTCATGCGGGGCTTCTCGCGCGAAAAGATAATGCGGAAGATATGGCGACACTTAAACGCATCGGGGCGCCATACATTGACCTCGTATGCGTGGACATGTACCCGCTCCACGAAGAAATTGCGAAGCCCGACAGTACTCTCACTTCCGTAGTTGAACAGACAGATGTCGGCGGCCCGACGATGCTTCACTCTGGTGCAAAAGGCGAACGCTTTGTGATTTGTGATCCGAAATACCGGACCAAGTTCATAAAGTGGTTGGATGCCGGCTGTCCGGATGAAGTCGCATTCAGGGAAGCTCTCGCCGCACATGCCGAAGCGACGGTGGCGGAATATTGCCTTACGTCTGCCCGTTACCGCGGCCAGTTGTCTTTCGACGGGCTTATCGGTGAAAGCGTTCTCAAGTGCAAATACGGCGAGAACGCATGGCAAACTCCGGCGGCGCTCTACAAAAAGATGGGTGTGACGGACGACCCGCTCGCAATCCACAACTTCAACGTAATTGCCGGGAGTGCGCCGAGTTACAACAACCTCTGCGATATCGACAGGATGCTGCAAACCGTAACGCACGCGAAAGCCGTGTTACTCAAGGGCGAGAATGTCGCAGTGGCAGTAAAGCATGGCAACGCCTGCGGAGCTTCATTCGGGACAGATCGTTCCGAGCTCATCGAAAAAATGGTTTGTGGAGATCTCCGCGCCATTTTCGGCGGGCTCGTCATGACCACATTCCCTATCGATGAAAAGATTGCGGAGAAACTCCTCTTCAGCCATATGTCGGAAAGTGGAAAGCGGTTACTCGACGGTATAGTAGCGCCATTCTTTACGTCGTCGGCGATTGGACTTTTGGGTCGGAAGGGAGGCAAGTGCCGGCTGATCGAAAATCTGGCTCTCGGAACACTGAAGGCGGAGGACATCAATCGCGAACCCCGTTTCCGGCAAGTCCGCGGCGGATTTCTCATGCAGCCGAACTACGAATACGTGTTCGACATTAACGATCCATGTGTCGAGCGGTTCGGCTATCTTGATGTTGCGCAAGAAGGAGACCTACTCCTCGCGTGGGCCGTCGGTTCCACAAGCAACAGCAACACGATTACCCTTGTGAAAGACCGTAGGCTCATCGGAAACGGCGTCGGCCAGCAAGATCGTGTCGGGTGTTGCGAGCTCGCTATCAAGCGTGCACGTGACGCCGGGCATGACACAAACGGGGCAGTTGCCTACAGCGATAGTTTCTTCCCGTTCCCAGACGGGCCCGAAGTTCTCGCCGAAGCCGGCATCAAAGCGATTCTCGCTTCAAGCGGTTCCGTAAAGGACGACGAGGTCAAAGCGGCTTGCACAAAGCATGGCGTTACACTCCTCATGGTTCCCGACACCGTCGGCCGCGGGTTCTACAATCACTAACAATAACAACAATAGAGAATAAAGATTTTGTACGAAGAATATCGTGGCGGAGGTTCGATTTGAACCAACGCCACTTTTTTTATTTAGACCGCAGAGCATTAAACTGCTAAAATATCCGAATGGAAGTTTACGACAATCCAAAATATTACGAGATAGCTTTTTCTTTTCGCGATATTGTCGCGGAAGTGGATTTTTTGGAAGAAGTTATATCAAGATATTCAAAAATTCCGGTAAAAACATTTTTGGAACTTGCTTCCGGCAATAGCCCCCATCTTCAAGAATTATGCAAACGCGGTTACCGATATATCGGGCTCGAATTGAACCCGGAGATGGTTGATTACGCGACCAGAAAGGTAAAAGAAAAAAATATTGCAGGAGAAATTATCCGTGGAGATATGATTGAATTTTCCCTCAAAGAGCCGGCAGATTGCGCTTTGGTTTTTCTCGGTTCACTTTATGCGAAAAGCGACGAAGAATTAAACAAGCATCTTAACTCCGTAGCAAAAGCCATCAATAAGGGCGGCTTATATATTCTGGACGGAGTGGTCAGTTTTTATCCCGAAGATGTTCATACGCAATCGTGGGAGTCAGATGAGGGCGATATTAAGATAGCGGTTTCATACAAAGCCGAGTGGATTGATGAAAAAGAAAAATTACTGAGCGGGACAATCACGCTTAACGTTAAAGACGGGGAAGTAGAAAGGAAAATAGAACATTCGGAAATAAGGAAAATTTATACCACAGACGAGTTCATTGTCAAAGCTAAACAAAAGGGACTTTGGAAAAATGTCGGATCTTTCAGTAATTTTGACATCAACAGCCCGCCAAAAGAAAAGGGCAGGAACATTTTGGTTTTAGAGAGGATTTAGGAGTATCGGGTGTTTAATATTTAGTGCGCAACCGCGGGTTATTTAGCAATTGCGGCATATTTACGTACTCTTTACTTTGTGGTCTTAATTGTGATACAAGAATTGCGTAGGTACGCTGAACTTTTACAACTACATACGAGGTGAAAAGCTATGAATGCCAGTACTGCTAATTTCCAGCGTACCAAGGAAGATTTCGCCTGTGAAAGGTGCGGTCTCTTTGTGCGCGGGAACGGCTATACCAACCACTGCCCGCAGTGTCTATGGAGCAAGCACGTTGATGTGAACCCTGGCGACCGCCTGGCGACATGTCTCGGGCTCATGGAACCTGTGGGAATTGAGGTCAAAGCCGGAAAATACACCATCATCCATCGTTGCATTTCATGCGGCTTCGAGAAGCGGAACAAAACATCGGAGGAAGACAATTTCGACGTTATCCTTCAACTCTCAAGCCGTCCTACAAAACGCTGACACCAGGAGAAAGAAATGGAAACAAAACGCAGTTCCAGAAGAACGTTCCCACTGGTTAAGGCTGACTGGTCGCCGGTCGCAACGACGCGATGCGATTATCATTCAACCGGACAGCGCGAGGATGGCAAGTACGTGGAGCACGATGCAATTCCTCATCTCTGCCATATCGAGCTGACGTACGCGTGCAATGAGCGGTGCATTTTTTGCTACAACCCAGAGCACGCGAAACTTGGCGATTTGTCCGCTATTGACCGGCTCGTCCGTTCGGTCGCGGAAAGCCAAATTCCCCACGTGTATCTCATCGGCGGCGAACCCAGTTTGCTGCCCGTGGAGAAGCTGAACGAGTACATTGAGCTGTTATCGGTGCATTCGTCGGTGACCATCGTCACCAACGGACTTCGGCGTCTGGAAGGCATTTCGCGCAAGCTTGCTTGTTTCGGCGTTCCGATTCACGGAGCAAGCACCGAGACCCACGAGTTCCTGAACCAAACCAAGGGAAGCTTTGCAAAGACCCTGGAAACAATCAGGCACTATGTGAGCGAAGGGCACGACGTACGATGCATTCCGGTCCTGACCGGATACAACTACGGCCAGATGTACGAAATCATCGGTTTGGCGGCAAGCCTAGGCATGGAATCCATCTATGTCGACCGGTATGAAGATGGTGGCATCGGAGCAGTAAACTCCGGCGGCCACAATCTTAGGCCGACGCGCGAGCAGTTCCACACTGCCGTAGGGCAGATTGTTCAGGCCAAACGCGACTTCACGGTTTTCGGAGGGCGTGTCGGATTCGGCACCGCCATTCCGTATTGCCTGGACGAGCGGATGATTACTGAGCGCATCACTTCAAACTGCGGGGTTGGGACGTATTTCTGCGCAATTAACCCGCGGGGCGAGTTCCGGATGTGCAATCAGTCGCAACTCGTTTTTGGCACCTTGCCGGACGAGCCGATTGAGGCGATTTGGAACAAACCGGCTCTGGATATCTTCCGCGACCTTTCGTGGGTCAGCGAACCGTGCAAGTCGTGCGAATTGCTGCTTGATTGCACAGGCGGCTGCAAGGTTGACGCGAACTGTTCCGACAAGTTCTGCATTGACTACGCGGTCCGCGGGCTTTCCAAGCCCGTTGCCGAACTGGTGGCGAAAGTGGGACACTGCAAGCCGGCCGAAATGTATCCGGAAAATTATCGGGTCTTCCGACCCAATCGGTATATGAAGCTTACTACGCGGTACCCGCAGAAATTTCTGGTCACTCGTTACCAGACAGTGAAGCTCGACGAAACGGCGCTCGAAATGGCGCAAGCCATTCTCAGTGAGGCCGTTATCAACGAACGGGCGCTCATCGCTCGGTTCGCTGATCGTGTCGAAGAGCATGAGACCCGGCTTTTCGTGAGCAAGATGCTTCAGGTGGATGCGTTGGATCTGATAGGGGAGGTGAACTATGCCGCCTCATGAGATTCGTACGCTCGCGGAGCTTTACATCGCGCTTGACGATCTCTACTGCGGCATCGAGCGCGACTGCCGTGACTGCAAGGACCCGGATTGTATGGGTTATGTCTGGTTACTTGAGCAAGAGACGGAGAAGTTGTATGAGCTTGGAGTTCCGTTGTTGCAAGTCAACGACGGACCTACGTTCATCCATTCGTTTCCGCTAACTGCCCAAGGCAAGCCGAACTTTGCGGCCCGATATCCGCCGTGCAGCCAGTTGTGCGCCGACAGCAGGAGATGTAGCATTTATAA
>Ga0163199_1000395_pt1 | contig 27496 bp, 23 predicted proteins | sample PL_2010_150m_FD_113537 | JGI IMG/M metagenome (GOLD analysis project Ga0163199, IMG submission 113537) | Freshwater microbial communities from Powell Lake, British Columbia, Canada to study Microbial Dark Matter (Phase II) - PL_2010_150m | ecosystem: Environmental > Aquatic > Freshwater > Lake ...
CCCTCGTCCGGCGTCCTGGCATTCGCGCTCATTTCACAAGCTGCTCCCAGGATGGACACTGGCGTTCCTGTAGCGGAATTTTCCAGGCCGTGTAGTTGGACTTGTCGATCATTGCGACCGGCAAGTTGATGTTGCGCGGCACCGGCAGTCCCCGCATATGCCGGATCGTCGCCATCGCCGATATGCAGCCCAGCTTGAAGCCGTCGTAATCCTCCGTGGCGAGCAGGCGGCCGCTCTCGATCGCAGCGATCGCCTCGGGTATGCCGTTGATACCAACCGCCTTGACCCGCTTACTATCACGACCCGCCGCATCCATTGCATCGAGGGCGCCGAGCGCCATCAGGTCATTCGCGCCGAGGATGGCATCGAAGGCGATATCCTTGGCAAGCACCGTCTGCATCGCGGCCAGACCGTCGGGCCGCAGGTACTTGCCATTGACGGAGGCCACCACCCTGATGCCGGGAGATTCGCTGAGAGCCCGGTGGAAGCCGCGCAGACGATCGACCGCCGTCACTGCCGTGGGCGTCCCTTCAAGAATGACGATGCTGCCCTTGCCGTCCATCGCGCGGAACAGGTACTTCGCGGTCGCATAGCCGACCAGTTCATCGTCAGCGCCGACGAAGGCGATCTTGTCCCCATACCCCGCCGCTCGATTGACGATATTGATGACCGGTATGCCGAGGGGCGCAACATACCTGCTGAACGGCTCGGCCAGGCGTTTCTCATCGGCCGGATTGAAGATCAGCGCGTCGGGCTTCTCCTGCGGCAACGCAGAAAGCAGTTCAATCTGTTCAACCGGGTCGTCGGGCTTCTTGGGCACGCGATGGTAGGTCTTGGCGCCCATCGCGGCAGCGGCACGATCTGCCCCGAGGCGTAGCGCGACATAGTTGGGATTCGCCATGTTCTTGGTGAACACGGCGATCGTCTGTGCCTCCACGAGCTTTCCGGAGACCAGGCAGCACAGCCCGAGAGTGAATAGGGCAAGCGGCTTGAAAGAATACCTGTCGAGCCTGATCATACCAATCCGCCGTTGGGCTGGACGATCTGGCCGTGGATCCAGGACGACTTGTCGGATGCCAGGAAACTCACCACCTCGGCGATTTCCTGCGGCGCACCGATGCGGTTGAAGGGACTCATGGCCGCGGAACGCTGCTTCGCTTCCTCCGTCTTGCCGGCCCGGAACAGATCGGTGTCCACTGGCCCCGGCGCCACCGCATTGACTCGCACCCGGCGCGGCGCCAGTTCCTTGGCCATGGATCTGACGAGGCTCTCCACCGCCGCCTTGGTGGCACTGTAAGGCCCGAAGTTGGGCGCGGCATGGCGCACCAGCGACGTAGTCAGGGCAATGATCGATCCTCCGTCGGCGACACGTTGCGCCGCTTCGCGCAGGATATTGAAGGCGCCGACGATATTGACTTCCACAAGCTTGCGAAAATCTTCCGGGTTGAACTGCGCTATCGGCCCGGGTGGCACGTTGATGCCGGCATTTGCGACCACGCAATCGGGCGCCCTGCCAAAATCGCGGGTTGCATCGGCGAACACCTGGGTCACTTGCGCCGGGACGCAAATGTCCGCCGAGTATCCCTTGGTGCGAGATGCGGCGATCGTTTCGGGGAGCTTCGGCACGCTCGTGATGTAGGTATATGCCACGTCGAAGCCGCTCGCGGCCAGCGTCTCGACGCAGGCCGCGCCGATTCCGCGGCTGCCGCCGAATACCAATGCCAGTTTATTGCTCATGATTGATTACCAGTGTTGTGGACGGGAGATTTCAAGCGACCCATGGCTTGCCGAACACCGGTTCCTTGTAGGGAATCGGCGGCAGCTGCCAGGTGCCGGTGGAGGGTGGTCGCACGTTGGCATCGACATGCACGTCGATGACGCAGGGACGATTGTTCTTGATGGCTTGCTCGAGCGCGCCGCGCAAATCCTCGCTCTTCGTCACGGTGACGCCGTCGGCACCGCAGGCGCGTGCCCAGGCGGCGAAGTCGGGGTTGTACGGAACGCCTGTGCCCTGGCCCTTGTAGAAGGCCGTGCCGTATTCGCGGCCTTCGAAAAGACCGTATTGCAAGTCCCGGATCGCGCCCCAGGCGAAGTTGTTCCAGACCACCCAGATGCACGGCAGGTTGTATTCGACAGCAGTGCACACCACATACGGAGCCATCGTGAAGCCGCCGTCGCCCACCACCGCGATGCAGGGGCGATCGGGTGCCGCCAGCTTGGCGCCGAGCACGCTGCATACGCCGAAGCCCATCGACGAATAGCCCCAGCTGTTGAGCATGCTCTGGGGGCGGTGCGGCTTCCAGAATTGCATGAACCAGTTGTGATGTACGCCTGAGTCAAGCGACAGGATGGCATTCTCGGGCAACACAGACTGCAACGCGTCCACTACATACTCGGGGCGCAGCGGCGAAGTCGTGTCGCTGAAATGCGGACGGACGAAGGCTTCCCAGTCGGCGGTCCATCCATTGACTTCGGCTCGCCAGGCGGCGTAACGCGATGCCTCCAGTTCGCGGCGCGCCACCACCGCCGCCAGCAACTGCGCGGCGAACACCTTGACGTCGGCGATGACCCCCAGCGTCGGCACATAGTTGCGCCCGAGTTCCTGCGGATCGATGTCGACATGCAGCAGCTTGGTCTTCGGGAAGTTCCAGGAGTAACCCGGCATCCAGGTGGAAGAAGAGCGGTCATCGAAACGCGTGCCGAGGGTGATCACCAGGTCGGCGAAGCGCCCCGCCTGGTTGGCCGGATAGGCGCCGTTGCGGCCGATGAAGCCGAGCGTCAATGGATCATTTGCCGGCACGCAACCCATGCCGTTGGGCGAGGTGATCACCGGGATGCCCAGGCGCTGCGACAGCGCTGTGATCTCGGGCCCAGCCTCGGAAAGGGTGGCGCCATGGCCGATGAAGAATACCGGCTTTTTCGCCGCCGCCAGCATGTCGAGGGCGGCCGCCACATCCGCCTCGGATGCGCCGGGGCGATGCGAGCCGAATACGTGTGCGGACGGCGGCAGTTCCACCTCATCCTCTTCCTGGAAGACGTTATAGGGGATGTCGAGATTCACCGGGCCGGGCCGTCCCGTGACCATGGTATCGAAGGACTGGCGCAACGCCAGCGGCAGCATGTCCACCCGCGACGGCTGGAAGCTGCGTTTGACCACCGGGCGCAGCACCGCGGGAAAGTCCGACTGGTTGTGCTTGTAGAGTTCCTGGAACGGCGCGCGATTGGCCTGCGAGGTCGGCACGTTGGCCGTGATTGCCAGCAGCGCCGACGAGTCGGACAGCGCCGTGGCCAGCGACATCACCAGATTCGCCGAACCGGGTCCGGTGGAAGTCAACGTGGCGACCGGCCGGTGCTTGACGCGAAAATAGGCATCCGCCATGTGGCCGGCGCACTGCTCGTGACGAGGCGAGATCAGCTGCACCTTGTCGCGCACCTGATAGAGCGCATCGAGGATGCCGACGTTGCCGTGGCCGCAGATGCCGAAGACGAACGGCACCTTTTCCTGAACCAGGTATTCGGCGATCAATTCGCCACCTTTCATTCTTGCCATGATCCTGTTCTCTCAGTTGGTGGAGAAAGTGATGATGCGCTCTTCGGTCATCTCATGGACCGCATAGCGCGGGCCTTCGCGTCCAAAGCCGCTGTCCTTGGAGCCGCCGTAGGGCATCAGGTCGACCCGCGAACTGGAAGTCTCGTTGATATGCACTCCGCCGACTTCGAGGCGCTGCGCCGCGGCGAAGGCGTCGTCCAGGCGGTTGGTAAAAATCCCGCTGGCCAGACCGAACGGCGTGGCGTTGACCCGCGTGATGGCCTCGTCGAGGGAGGCGAACGGCAGGATGCAGACCACCGGCCCGAAGATTTCGTTGCAGCCGACCTTCATGTTGGCGTCGACCCCCGCCAGCAAGGTGGGCGGAATCACGGCCCCCTGGCGCGCGCCGCCGGCCAGGCACTCGGCACCCTTGGCAAGCGCCTCCTGAATCCAGGCATCGATGCGCACCGCCTCGGCCTCGCTGATAACGGGACCGACGATGGTGTTCGGGTCGGAAGGATCGCCACAGGGCAAGGCCTTGACCAATGCGGTGAGGCGCGACTTGACCGCCGCCAGAATCGATTCGTGTACCAGAAGCAGCTGGATCGAGGTGCACACCTGCCCCGCCTTGCGATAGCCAGCGTTGACGACCTTGGGCAAAGCACTGTCGAGGCGCGTGTCGTCGCACAGGATGGTGCAGGCGATCGAGCCCAGTTCCATCTGGGTGCGGCGCAAACCCGCAGCCTGCTGGATCTTGCGGCCAACCTCGGTGCTGCCGGTAAAGGCAAAGAAGCGCACCCTCGGGTCGTCGAGCAGCCAGTTCGCCACATCGGCACTGCCGAACAACAGCGTCAGGAATCCACGCGGCATGCCGGCCTCGACCAATACCTCGGCCAGCTTGTAGGCGGTTAGCGGGGTGTGCGAGGCGGGCTTGAGTATCACCGCATTGCCCGCTGCAAACGCCGGCGCGACCTTGTGGGTGACGGTATTCAACGGCGAATTGAAAGGCGTGATCGCCACCACCACCCCCAACGGCACACGCAAGGTGAAGGCCAGGCGGCCGGCCTGGTTCGGTGCGCCGGCCAGCGGCACGACTTCACCGGCCAGGCGGCGAGCCTCCTCGCCGGAAAGCTTGAGGGTCTGGATGCAGCGGCGGACTTCGCCACTGGCATCCGCTGCAGTGAAGCCGGCTTCCAGCTGCATGGTTCGGACGAAGTCATCGAGCCTGGCTTCGACCAGCTTCGCCGCCCGTTCCAGCACTGCACCGCGTTCGAAGGCCACCGGCGCGCCACCGCGGAAGGCGGCATGGGCGCTATCGACAGCCTGTTGCACCTGGACCTGGCTGGCGGCGCCCAGGGTGGCGAAGGGCTGCAGCCGGTACTTATCGATAACGTCAATCGAGCGGCCCTGTCCGGCCACCCATGCGCCGTCGATCAGCAAACGGTAGCTGGTGGCAGGGAATTTGTTCACAGCCGGAGTGGCAACCGGGTTGGCGACATCCGTCGCCAGGAGGGTCTTGCTATTCATGACGGGTGATCCTCTTCGTCGTTGGCGGGCGTGGTGATGACCAGAAACACCAGACCCGCGAGACCGGTATTGGTGAAACTGTGGCGAATTCCCGGGGGCACATACACGTAGTCGTGCAGGTGCATTAGATGGTCGGCGCCGTCCAAGGTCAGCACTCCTTCGCCTTCCAGGACGTAATAGATCTGTTCCTGCACGCCGTGCACGTGCTCTTCGACGTAGGCATTGGGGGCATAGCGCGAGATGCGGAAATCGATGCGGCTCGATCCGGAATTTTCCGGACCGACGAGGGCCTTCGACAATGCCCCGCCGAAATGGCCGGGATACTCCTTCCAGGGCAGGCGAGCCATCTTCTCGACGAATGCGGTCGTGCGACGGTTGCTGGGCTGGGTCATGGTCGGGCTCCTCGAAAAAGGTTGGTCATCACGGTGTGAATTCTCATAGCCACAGAATCTGCTTGCGGTAGGCGAGGTCGGTCAGCAATGGCTCGGCCGGTCCGGCATGGAACACCGCGCCGCGTTCCAGCGCAAACACGCGGTCAGCCAAGGCCAGCACCAGGTCCAGGTTGTGCTCGACGATTAGGATGGAAACATGCTTGCGCAACTGGTCGAAGACCGTGAACAATTCCTGGATTATCGTCGGCGCGAGGCCCTCGAACGGTTCGTCGAGCAGCAGCAGCCGGACGTTGCCAGAAAGCGCGCGCGCCACTGCCACCATCTGCTGTTCGCCGCCCGACAGGTAATCGGCGGCGAGATTCAAGCGTTCTTTCAGGCGCGGGAAGTAGTGCAATATTTCCTCCTCGCTCCAGACGATGCCATTGCTACCGTCGGTACTCCTGGCCAGACGCCCGAGCGAGAGGTTTTCCGCAACCGTCATGCCGGCGAACAGTCCACGCCCCTGCGGCACATAGCCGATGCCCAGGCGGGCGATGTCCGGTGCGGGCAGGCCAGCGATATTCCGGCCCTGATACTCGACCTGCCCCGAGGCCGGCTTCAGCAGTCCGGTCAGGGTCTTCAGCAAGGTGGATTTGCCGGCGCCGTTGCGGCCCAGCAGCGCGACGATCTCACCCTCATGCACATCCAGGCTGGCGTCGTTGAGGATGTGGCTCTTGCCGTAGAAGGCATTGACGCCCTCGAAGCGCAGCAGCAGGGGACGCTCGCGCGCTTCTCCGGCGACGCGGCCCGTGACCGGCGGGGTACCGGTGCCGGTATAGACTTCCAGGACCCGCCGGTCCTGGCGGACCTCGTCGGGCGTGCCGCACATCAGCACTTCCCCCTGGTTCATCACCGTCACCCGTTGCGAGAAGCCGAGGACGCGGTCGATGTCGTGTTCGACGATCAACACCGGAATGTTGCTGGCGATGGTCTTGATCAGGTTCGAGACACGCTCACGCTCCGCAGCCGCCAGGCCGGCCAGCGGTTCGTCGAGCAGCAGCACCTGCGGCTTGGACCCCAGCGCAATGCCCAGGTCCACCAGGCGCTGTCCGCCATACGACAGGTCGCCACCCGCCACCTCCTCCATGCCCTGCAGGCCGAGGAACTTCATCAGTTCGGCAGTCTCGGCATGGATTTCCGGATAACTATCGATGTCGCGCCAGGCATTGAAGCGCGCCGCATGCCGCCCCTGCAGCGACAAGCGCAGGTTCTCGTAGATCGACAGTCCCTTGAACAGGTTGGTGATCTGGAAGGAGCGCGCCAGGCCATGCTGGCAGATCCGGTCGGGCGGAAGGTGGTGAATCTCCTGGCCGTGCAGGCGCACCACACCGGTGTCGGCAACGAACATGCCGGAGACCAAGTTGAAGGTGGTGGTCTTGCCGGCGCCGTTGGGGCCGATCAAGGCATGGATCTGGCCGGCCTCGATACTCAGCCCGGCATCGCGCACCGCCACGATGCCGCCGAATTGCTTGGCGATGCCTTGCACCTCCAGCCCCACCCCCTGGTGCGGCGCCGGCCGCAGGAATGCCGGCAGCGCCAGCCCCTCGTAAATCTTGCGCTTGCTCATGGCGGCGCTGTCCTCGGGCGGCGGTCGCCAGCGCCGGCGCAACTGCGCCCAGATGCCCGTCAGGCCGTTGGGCGAGAAGATGATGAAGCCAACGAAAATCAGCCCGAACCAGAGCAGCCAGTTGTCGGTCCACATCGAGAACAATTCGCGGAACAGCAGGTAGAACAAGGCTCCCAGCGCCGGGCCGAGGAAGCTGCGCATGCCGCCGATCACCACCATCGCCAGCAGTTCGCCGGAGAAGGCCACGGTAGTCGATTCGGCCGCGGCCAGGCGATGCAGGAAGATCAGCAAGGCGCCGGCCAACCCGGTCACGCAGGCCGACAGCACGAAGGTCAGCAGCTTGTAGCGATCGGTGTCGTAGCCCTGGAAATTGGCGCGCTGCTCGTTCTCGCGGATCGCCACCAGCACGTGGCCGAAGGGTGAGCGCACTACCCGCAACAGGCCGTAAAGGACCACCAGGCCGACCCCGGCGACCAGCGCGTAGTAGGTCAGGTGGCTATCGAGATCGAGGGGACCGAGCGTGCCGCGCTCGATGCCACCGAGGCCACCTTCACCGCCGGTGAGGCTGGTCCAGCGGAAGGCGATGGCGAACGTCAATGCGCACAGCGCCAGGGTCAGCAGCGAAAAATACACGCCGCGCCGGCGCAGAATCAGGAAGCCCACCAGCAGCGCCAGTGCCGCCGTGAAACCTACGGAAAACACCACCGGAAGGATCATCTGGCCCTTGGACCAGTGCAGGTGCGCCAGTGCCGCGGCATAGCCGCCAATGCCGAACCAGGCGCTGTGGCCGAAGGACACCAGGCCGGTGTAGCCGACCAGTAGGTTCAGGCCCATCGCCGCCATCGCCAGGATCACCACCACCGTGGCGCTGTCCAGCGTCAGGCCGATCGACTGGAATACCAGCGGCAGCAGCACCACTGCAATTGCGCCGATCGCCAGAGGCCGGTAGCGGCCATTCAGGAAGGCGAGCTTCATTCGAATCGTTCGATGCGCTCGCCGAGCAGGCCGCGCGGACGGAACATCAGCACCAGGAACATCAATACATACATCGAGGCCTCACCTGCGGCCGGCTGGAAATGGATGGTGATGCCCTTCACCACGCCCACCAGCAGCGCCGCCAGCACCACGCCCCAGAAGCTGCCGAGGCCGCCGATCACCACCACCACGAAGGCGACGGTCATGATCTCGGTGCCCATCGCCGGATGGACCACGGCGATCGGGCCGAACAGGACGCCGCCGAGCGCCGCCGTCGCCACCCCCAGGACCACGATGGCGGTCATGTACGGCTGCAGGCGGATGCCCAGCACCGCCACCATGTCGGGACTCTGCGTGCCGGCGCGCACCACCCGACCGAATGCGGTCTTGTGGAGCAACAGCCAGATACCGACCATGACGGTGGTGACCACCGCCAGGATGAACAAGCGGTACTTCGAGAACATGAATTCGCCGAGCATGGTCTGGCCCTTGAACACCGCGGGCATCGTCGAGGCCAGCGGCGCAGCGCCCCAGACCATGCGGATGACCTGCTCGGCGACCATCGCCAGGCCGAAGGTCACCAGCAGGCTGAGGATCGGGTCGGCGGTGTAAAAGCGCCGCAGAAGGAAGCGCTCGAAAACGATGCCCAGCAAGCCGACCAGCAGCGGTGTGATGAAGATACTGGCGCCGAAGCCCAGATGCTTCATCACCTCCAGCGATACATAAGCGCCCACGGCATAGAACGCCCCATGCGCCAGGTTGACAATGCCGCCGACGCTGAAAATCAGCGACAGGCCGAGCGCCAGCAGCAGGTAATACCCGCCAAGCACCAGGCCGTTGACGACCTGCTCCAGCAAGAAGACGAATTGCATCAGAAACCTCGGCGAGACGCGGGTCGCGGCGAGTCAGCCAGTCCTCGCTTCGACCCGCCTCGACTCACATCTTGCAGACGCTCTCGGCCTTGGTCGGTGCCAGCAGTTCGAGCGGCTGGTTGGGCGCCGGTACGGCGTCGCCGAATTTCAGGAAGTCGAACTTGTCCTTGGCCTGGCCTTTGGGTTTGACGGTAAACGGGTAGGCTTCCTGCATCAACTGGTGGTCCCAGGAGCGGAAGTAGGCCTTGCGTCCCTTGAGGATGTCGAACTGGGCTTCGGATTCGAAATAGGCGATCAGCTTTTCAGTATCGGTCGACTTGGTGGCGTTCATCGCCTGCGCCATCATCTTCAGCGACACGTACTCGATCCAGGCATGGTTCTCCGGCACCTTGCCGTACTTCCTGGTGAAGTTGGCGACAAACTCCCTGGAGCCCGGCGTTTGCAGGTCATGGTGCCACACCGTCGGCCAGATCCCGCCGAGGTTGCCTTCGCCGGCTGCCCAGGCGTCGGCGGTGTTCAGGTTGAAACCGATCACCGGGAACGGCAGGCCGAACTCGGCGTACTGCTTGACGAAATTTGTGACCTGGTTGCCGGCGAGGTTGGTTGCCACGAGGTCGGGTTTGGCCTGGCGGATCTTTAGCAAGTAGGGACTGAAGTCGGTGACGTCGGTCGCCACCAGTTCGTCGCCGATCTGGTTGCCGCCATTGGCCGCGAAGAATCGCTTAGCATTCTTCGACAAGTCGTGGCCGAACAGGTAGTCAGCAGTCAGGCTGTAAATCTTCTTGTCCTTGACCATGTTGTCGCGTACCAGTGCCTGGCCGACGGCGTTGACCATCACCGTGACGGGTATGTCGACATGGAAGGTGTAGCGGTTGCAGTCCTTGCCGCGCAGCGCGTCGGAACGCGCGCCGATACTCATGAACAGCTTCTTGTTGCGCGCCGCCACCTGCGAAATGGTCAGCGCCGAGGCCGAATTGATTTCACCCATAAGGACTGTCACGCCGTCGCGCTCGATCATGCGCTGCGCCTTGGACGACGCTACCTGGGGATTCACCGAGTCCTCGGACATTACGTCGAGCTGCCTGCCCATGACGCCACCGGCAGCATTGATTTCCTCCGTAGCCATGCGGATGCCGAGCACGGCGTAATCGCCCAGCGCGCCCAGGAAGCCGGTCATCGGGGTCAGGTGGCCGATCTTAATCTTTTCTGTCTGGCCGAACACCAACGCTGGAAATCCCAGCGCCGAAGCTCCCACCAGCGCAGCACCCGCCAACACTGCACTACGCCGCTTCGGCGACGGCACCGCCGCATTGCTGTCTTTCTTGTCGATTCCCATTTTGGATCCTCCTGAAGTTGGCCGAAGCGGCCGAATTTGGTCTGCAAGCCTCTCTGGGCATTTTGCCGCAGCGCGCGGCAACTCTTGCGAAACCTGGTGCCCAATGGCAAATATGGACATGAATGGCCGATTCTATGAAGACGGGCGGCAAAACGATAATACCGTTTTCAGAGATGGGCCATACGATAAACTTATGGCTTGGTCCCTCTGGAGGAAATGGCCGTGGATTTGCGACAGCTCCGTTACTTTGCCCACATTATCGAATGCGGCAGTCTGTCCAAGGCGTCGCGCCAACTGTTCATCGCCCAACCGGCGCTGAGCCAGCAACTGAGCAAGCTGGAGGACGAGGTCGGCAAGCCCTTGCTGAACCGCTCTTCGAGAGGCGTCATCCCGACCGACAATGGCCTGGCGCTTTACCACCACGCCAAATTCATGTTGCGCCAGCTCGATCAGGCGTTGTCCATCGCCCGCCAGGAGTCGGGCGAGGTACATGGGATGGTGACGGTCGGCCTTCCCGCCACTACCGTGTCGGCCCTAGGACTGCCATTAGTGCAAGGCGTCCGGGAACGCTACCCGAGCATCCTGCTAAACGTCGTCGAGGGGATGAGTGGGCACCTTAGTCAAATGATGCGACTGGGACAGCTCGATCTGTGCATCCTGTTTAGCCGCGACGCAGCGCCGGACCTGGTCGCCGATCCGCTGCTCGAGGAGGAGCTGTTCGTAATGCTGCCCAGACACAGCAGGTTGGTCGCCCAGCGCCGCACTAGCCTCACCATAGTCGAAGCAGCGGCGCTACCACTGATTTTGCCCACCAGCATTCACGGATTGCGGCGCAGGATAACGGCGGAATTCGAGCAACGCAACTTGCGCGCCCAAATTGTGGCTGAAATCGATTCTCTGTCGCTGCTGATGGGCTGCGTCTACAGCGGCATGGGGGCCACCATCAAGCCCATGGCTGCCATCCTGCTGGAGGGGGAGCGCGGCAAGGAGTGGCGATTCCTGTCCATTTCCGACGCCCAGATCAGCCGCCGCAACTACCTATACTCAATCTCTGCGGAACGTCTTTCGCCCGCGGCAGCCGCCGTTGGCAAGGAATTAAAGGAGACGGCGCAAAGGCTGGTGAAATCGGGCGCTTGGCGCGGTGTCAGCTTGCTGGCATGAGTACGCTACTCTAGTCGCGTTTCAAGCGTCCGACCGCTTCGCGAACAGCATGCTCAGGCGCTCATGAAAGGCCCCGCGGATATGCGTCCGCATCAGCTTTTCAGCCAGAGTCTGGTCGCGGGCAACGATGGCCTTGACGATCTCGCCGTGCTCGGCGTGGGAAGTGTCGGCTCGGGTCCTGGAACTCAGGGTGGTCTTGCCCAGCAGGACCAGCGCGTCGTGCAGCGCGTTGAGGCTCTTGAGGAGGTAGCGATTGTGGGCGCTTCGGTAGATGATGTCGTGAAACTCGCGGTTATGCCGCATCAGTAGATCGGGATCGTGCAGCAGCGCCTTTTCTTCCTTGACGATTTTCCTGAGCATGTGGATTTCGGCGTCTGACGCATGTTGTGCCGCCAGACCGGCCGCCGAACCCTCCAGCACCTCACGCATTGCGTAGAGCTCGGTAACCATGTCGGCATCGATCTCGGTGACAATCACGCCAACGTGCGGCATGTGCGAGAGCATCCCTTCGGCTTCCAGCCGACGTATCGCTTCACGCACGGGGGTACGACTAATCTGCAGCCAGTCGGCCACATCGGCTTCGCGCACCCTTGAGCCTGAGGTCAGTTGCCCCGCCTGAATCGCCGCCACCAGGCGATCGTAGGCAAATTGCGCTCGTACCGGAGGTGTTTGCCTCATCTCCGGGTTATTGACCTGTTTTCCTGCCGGGCTGCGTGCCATGGCGTCAGTGTAACTGGATACCCGTCATTTTGTTACGCCTTCGCGGCGGCCGCCGCATTGCCAGCAACCCTGCCGAAGACCGCCCCCGACATCAGGCCCGTGCCACCAGGATAGTTGAAATAGAATATCCCGCCGACCAGTTCCCCCGCCGCATACAGGCCCGGGATCGGTTTCAGGTCGCTGTCCATGACCTGGGCATTGCCATCCACCCGCAAGCCGCCAAAGGTGAAGGTGATGCCGCAGGTGATCGCATAGGCCTGATACGGCGGCGTATCGAGGCGGTTGGCCCAGTTGCTCTTGGGTACCTTGAGGCCTCGGGTGCCTCGGCCGTCCTTGACGTTGGGGTTGAACGGAACCTCGGTCTGCACCGCCGCGTTGTATTCGCGAATGGTCTTCAGCGCCGCTTCGGCATTCACGTCCTCGAGCTTCGCGGCCAGGTCCTCGAGCGTATCGGCGGTGACCTTGGTGACTTGACGGATGCGGTATTCGTCGCGCAGCAGATGGACGACCTTGGCGTCGAATATCTGCCAGGCGAACTGGCCGGGCTGATTGAGCACCTCACGCCCGTATTTGGCATAGGTGTAGTTGCGGAAATCCGCGCCCTCGTCGACGAAGCGCTCGCCGTTGCCGTTCACGATGATGCCGAACGGGTAGCTGTGCTTCTGGAAGCCGTCGCCGACGGCGAGGTCGCCGAACTCAGGGGCGTTGCGCTCCCAGCCGACGGCGTGGCAGCCGGACCAGTTGCCGTAGGGGCTGGCACCGATATCCAGCGCCATGCGGATGCCGTCGCCGTTGTTGAAGCGCGTGCCACGGACTTTCGCCAGTTCCCAGCCGGGACCGAGATAGCGGGTGCGCCATTCGGCATTGGATTCGAAGCCGCCGCTGGCGATCACCACCGCTCGGCCGCTGATCTCCCGCGTGAGCCCCTGGTTCTTGACGAGCACCCCGGTCACCGCGCCGTCCTTCTGCACCAGATCGACCGCGCGGGTCTCGTAGAAGATTTCCACACCGCGCTTCCTGCATGATTCGACGAGGGCATCGACCAGCCCTTCGCCGCCGCCCCAGGCCTCTACCGTCAGACCACCCCAGAACTTGAATTTGCCGTCGATCTTGAAGGCTTGGCGGCCGTAGATCGGAACGAAGCGCAAGCCCTTGGAGCGCATCCACACCATGGTGTCAAAGCTCTGCCGGACGAGCATCTCGGTAAGGTTCGGATCGGTCCGGAAGCGGGTCACCCGGAACATGTCGTCGAAGAAATTGTCTTCGGAATAGACGCCGAAGTCGGTATTGGCAATCTCCTCGTCGCTCAGGTCGGGCATGACCTTCAACAAGTCCTCCACGCCGTTGTAGGCGAAGCGGATCGCCCCCGCGGTGAAGCGGCTGTTGCCGCCGGATTCGGCCTCTGGCGCGCATTCCAGCACCGCCACGCTGGCGCCCTGCTCCTCCGCCGCCAGCGCAGCACACAAGGCTGCGTTTCCGGCTCCGATCACCACAACATCGTAGTTCTTCTGCATCATTATCTCCACTGTGCAAGACTAGCCAGTCAGTTAATATTGTATTCTGTCGTATACAATCCAGTCAAAACCGGGCGGATGCGCCTTACGGCCGCTTTCTTGCGCAATGGTTCCGAGGCGACATTCTGGCGAGGCAATATCTATTTCGACTTTCGGGCGGCCAGGATCCGATCGGCGTCGATACGCCAGTCTCTGCGGACTTCGTTGTGGTCGCCCAGCAGGCCCTGGTCGGCGAGCTGGGCCACCCAGGACTGGCGCTCGGCGGTCGCAGTTGCCGACCAGGGCTCCAGCCCGGCCTCACTGACCGTTCGTGCTGCCTCGCGCATCTCCTCGGCACGCCGGTGGCCGTGCTGGATGACGCGCTGGAAGAAATATGTCGCCTGCTTATCCCAGTCGATGCCGGGAAAGGTCTCGGCCAGAGAGGCCAGCACCTGGGCTTCCACGCCATAGGCGCGTGCGGTGGTGAGACTCTCGATGACCATCGCCTCAAGCCCCTTGATCATGATGCTACGGCTCATCTTGGTGGCGGACGCCACGCCGAGCTTCGCCGATGCAAGCTTCGCATCAAAGCCAAGCAGATTAAGCAGCGGCGTCAGATCGGCCGCATGGGGACCGCCCAGCAGCAGCGGCACGCGGATGCGGTAGGGCGGCACCGAGGTCATCACGGCACCTTCGACGTAGCGTCCGCCCTTGCCGTCGATCAAGGCCGCGGCCTGGACCTTGGATCCCGGTGAGGCGGAATTGAAATCGAGAAACCATCGGAATTGGCGAAGTGACGGTGCGCATGCCTGAGCCACGGCAACGGTCTGGCTCGCAGTCACCGCAGAAATTATCAGATCGGCGCGCACGGCGAGTTCGGCGAGCGAGTCGACAAGTTGCACGGCATGCATCCCGGCATGCTCCAGCACGGGACCTTCCATCGGGCCGCCTTGCTTGATGTCGTACCCGCTGATTTTCCCGATACCGCTCGCCCGCAGGTCTTCCGCCAGAATGCGACCGACTTCGCCATAGCCGGCAAGGCCGATATGCCAATGCCGGGGATCGACGGGAAGCGCCATGTCAGTCAATGAGGCTGGGTTCGGCATTGGCGAAGTTTCGCATATCTGAAATCCTGGACTTCGTCATGGCGTGAGAAAAGTTTCTTCCGTGCTTACCCTTGCCAGCCGGCGGCAAATGCGAATCCGCGAGCGGCGACTACCAGTTCCAGCTTCCATTTGGGTTCCATCGACTTGGAAACTGCGGGAGGAGTCCAATGCGTTCGAGCAACGCACCGACCGGACTCCGGCCCGGTTGGACGAAGCCTCCTGACTCCTGACACTTTGGATCAGGCGCCAGGCCCAGCTTTCGCGCATTCTCCAGCGTGGTAACGCCTTCGCCCGCCGGGTTCGGAAGGCACGGCGGAGCGAAGTATGTCTTGGAGTTGCCATCCACCAACATCACTGCCTCGGGCGGTGCATCGATCGAAATGCCGAACGCGATTCCGGCAACCAGAAGGAGCATACCGCAACCGGCAAGTGCAACTAACCGGTTCCGGCGGCTTGGCAAGTTCGGCACATTCATCTCAGGATGCGCGCCATTCGCTGCTGCCTTGTTCTGCAGCACTCGTGGACACCCCGGCTGCCAGGGTATCCACGATTACGGCAGCTATTTCGACAGTCGGCGACTCCTCATCGGCACGAGTAATTGCTGGCGATGCTGATGTCGCCACCAACCGACCCGGTATATCGCGCTGTCTTGGGAAAGACACAGAGAGGCCGGCTGCGAGTCGTCGGCGCCGTCGCGAAGTTCTTTCCGGAAGCAGCGATGGTCTCCGGTGCGAGCCCTTTCTCGACCCAGTTGACGATCGCCTCCAAGGGGTCAAACGTATCCGTTGCGGGGCCGCCCGAGCAATGGCCCATGTTCGGGATCAGGAACAACCGAGCGAAATTCTGGGTTGTCGCGACTCCTCCATTGAGGCTTGCCAGCTTGTTGTAGTAATTCTGGGTGTGGAGGACCGGGGGGCCGGGGTCGCTCAGGCCGTGGTAGAAGATGATCTTGCCGCCACGATTCTTGAAGCCGGAGAGATCCGTGGAGTTGAAAACCATCGGAGAATTGGCCGCCATTCGCGCCATGTCGCTGTCGTAGTTGACCGTGAGCGGGTCGAAAGTCGGAACCGGGGGGCTCATCCACATATACGGTATCTGGACAGCAGCAAATGCCAGGTTGCCGGGGGCCGAAGTGGCGGTCCCGATATCCCGCGCTGGGATGCCGCTATTGGTTGACATGAACCCGCCGTCGTAGGCATACCCGGCGACCGTCGTGCCATCAGGTTTGAACGGATTGGCGACCGGCTGGCCGGCGGCGTTGCGTGGCCCGGCATTGATGCGCTTGATTGCCCCGACCTGAGCGGTTGTCAGGCAGGAGGCGGTTTTCGCGCCGGCGCATTGCAACGGTTGCGATGTCGTCTTGAAGGCGTAGGTGGCCGGATCGAAAGTGCAGGCCGCCAGGTTGTCGATGACGCCATCCGCCAGGCCATCAAGCGCGTCGCATGCCTCAAGCAAGGCACTGGTAAACAACTGTTGGTCGACTGTCGAGAATGACTGGTAGTACAGCGGTGCGCCGGTCACCGGGTCCTTCCCGACGAGTGCGGCCGTGGCCTGCAGCGCATTCGTCTCGCTCAGCGTATTGGCGCCCTGGTTGAAGATGGGATCGCCCGCGACGATACCGTCGTAATAGGTCGGGAACATTTGCGAGAACGTCATGCCCTGCTTGCCGCCGGTCGAACATCCCACACTATAGGAGTAGCTCGGCAGACGCCCGTAGAACATGGTGATCAAGTACTTCGAGGTGCGGGTTGTCGTGTCGATGGACCCGTAACCATAGTCGATCTGGGCCTGCGGATCGAGCGCAAATGCGGGGCCGGAACTGAGCAGCGCGTTGTCGTGGCCGCCGTTCTGTGTCAGGACGGCATAGCCCTGCGCCAGCGCGGGGACGGCGCTGCCGGCGGTGCCGAATGCTGACGGCAGGCTCCCTTCGGTGCCGCCGCCACCCTGGAACATGAAGCGACCGTTCCAGGCGACAGGCAGGCGCAATTCGAACTTGTTGCCGTATTGGATTCCGCCCACACCGGTGCGCGAGCTGACGACCCCCTGAACCTGGCAATGGTCAGGCATGGCGGTGGTGCCGGAGCTTACGGTCCCTGCCGGTACGAATTTCGATAAGGTAATTTGAAGTGGCTGCACGGGCGCGGTCCCGGTCGCGAGCTGGCCGATAACTGCGCAACTCACCGCACCGGGGTCGGGAAATGGGTCCGCTCCGCCACCGCAGCCCGCCAAGGTGCCAAGGGCCAAGGATGCTGCGAAGCAACGCCCGACCGTCACGATTGAACCTCTCCTCATGATGCTTCTCCTCTAGTATTCGGTATTTCGAATCCCGGTGCTGGAACGAGTTCCCTCAGCAATCGGTGCTTCCCTCGCAAACTCGGCCCAGTCTCAGACCCGCTTCAATCGACCTTCATGCCCGCCGCCTTGATCACCGCGGCCCAGCGCACGATCTCGGCCTTGATATACGTGCCGAACTGCTCCGGTGTGCCGGGCGAAGCGATTGCCCCCTCGGCGTTGAGACGCTCGCGCATTTCCTTCGACTGCATGATCTTGTTGATTTCCACATTCAGCTTCTGCACCACGGCTGGTGGCGTGCCGGCCGGCGCGACGACGCCATACCACTGCGTTGCCTCGAAGCCCGGTATGCCTGCTTCGGCGATGGTTGGAATGTCCGGTAGCGCATCCAGGCGCTTGGCACTGGAAACGGCCAGGGCGCGCAACCGCCCCGACTTCACGTGGGGCATCACCGCCGGCGCGCCGGTCATGGTCATTGCCACCTGACCGCCGATGACGTCGACTACCGACGGCGCCGTGCCTTTGTATGGCACATGGACAATGAAGGTCTTGGACTGCAACTTGAAATACTCGAGGGCAAGCTGCGCGGCGCTGCCGTTACCACCGGAGCTGTAATCGAGCTTGCCGGGATGGGCCTTGGCATAGGCGATCAACTCGGGAACAGTCTTGTACGGCTGGGAAGGATTGACCACCAGCACGTTGGGTACCACGGCGACCATCGATACCGGCGTGAAGTCCTTGACCGGATCGTAGGGCAACTTCGAATAGAGGGAGATGTTGACCGCCAGCGTGCCGATATGCCCCATCATCAGGGTGTAGCCGTCCGCGGGCGATTTGGCAGCGAGGTCGGCACCAATGGAACCGCCGGCGCCGCCGCGGTTGTCGATGATAACGGGCTGCCCCCACGCTTCGTTGAGCTTCTGCCCCAGCGTGCGGGCGAGAATGTCCGTGGAACCGCCTGGGGGAAAGGGCACGATCAGCTTTATTGGCTTGGACGGATAGCTGGCTGTGGTCTGCGCTGCAACAGGCGCGCTTGCCAATGTGGCAAGCAGGCCGACACAAGCGAGAAATCTGCGGTTGGTGTTATTCATGACACTCCTCGATGGTGCGTGCGGCGCCAATTGATTTCAGAAAAATATGGGCTCACCCGGCTCCGGGACGATGACCTTCACCCCGCTCCCGCTCATGGCCTCCACAAATTCCTTGGCAGTTCCTTTTGCCGCCGGATTGGCGCCATAGTGCATGGGCATGGCGATTTTGGGCTTGATGAGTTCGCGCACGGCGTAGGCTGCATCCACCGGATCCATGGTGAAGTTGCCGCCGATCGGCACCAGCGCCAGGTCGGGCTTGTAACGTTCGCCGATCCATTTCATGTCGCCGAACACCGCCGTATCTCCGGCGTGGTAGATGCGAAAGCCGTTCTCCAGTTCGATGATGTAGCCGAGCGGTTCGCCGCCCACATGGGTTTCGTCTTTGTCCGTGACCGGGTTGCGCCATACGAGCGGAGACGAATGTTCGGCGCGCACCGCAGTCACCTTGATCCCGGCGACCGGCGAAACCGTTCCCCCTTTGTTGAATCGGGGCAGCAGGGATGCCGGCAGAATTCCCAGGTTCATGATTGACGAATTCAAGTCACCCGGCGCAGTCAACGGAACATTGTGCATCCGCGCCAGAGCCGGTGCATCGGCAAAGTGGTCGGGGTGACCGTGAGTGACCAGGATGACGTCGATCTTGCCCAATGCCTCCAGCTTCTTGAATGCCGCCGGCGTCTTGGGATTGGCGATCAGCCACGGATCGGTGATGATTACCTTGCCCGATGGCGTCGTTATCCGGAAACAGGACTGGCCGAGCCATAGCACTTCAGTGCGCTTGGTTTCGGCGTAGGCAACGAATCCGTTTCCCAGCAACACAAGACTTAGGATTGCAATTGCAAGTCGCTTCATGGTGTCTCCTGGAGTGGGTTCAAAATCACGCTGGCGATTGGCGTCTTAGCTCGGCTTGAGGTTGGCTTCGCGAATCAACTTTTCGTAACGGACGCGCTCCGTATTGATCAGCTCGCCGAACTTCTCGGTCGTGGCGGGGAGGACCTCGCCGCCTACGGACACCATGCGCTCCTTGACTTCGGGTGAAGCGAGCGCCTTCTGAATTTCGCCATGCAGCTTCGCGATGATGGCCTTCGGGGTCGCGGCCGGCGCGATGAAGCCGTACCACACCGATGCCTCGAAGCCCGGGTAGCCGGACTCGGCAATCGTCGGCACTGCCGGCAGGATCGGCGAGCGTCCCGGGCTCATCACCGCAATCACGCGCAACTTGCCGGACGTATGATGCGGCAACGCTTCGAGGGCATTCACTGCAACCAGCGGTACCTGCCCGCCGATGACATCGATGATGGCCGGCGATCCGCCACGGTAGGGGATGTGTAGGAAGGAGACGCCCGCTGCCCGGGCAAACAGTTCTACCGCCAGGTGAGGCGTGGAGCCATTGCCCGGCGTCGCATAGGCGATGCCGCCGGGCGCGGCCTTCGCCGCAGCAACCAGTTTGGCGAGGCTGGAGTAATCGGAGGCGGCGTTGGTCGCGATGACCACGGGGACGCGTCCGACCATGGAAATCGGCGCGACTTCCTTGTCGATGTCATAGGGTGGCGGCTGATAGAGCGAAACGTTGGCGGAGATGGCATTCGCCGTTAGCATCAGCGTGTAGCCGTCTGCCGGGCTGTCGATCAAGGCGCGCACGGCAATGTTGGTGCCCGCGCCGGGCTTGTTTTCTACGATCACGGGTTGCCCGAGGCTTGCTGCAAGCTTCTGGCCGACGGTGCGGGCGATGATGTCCACCGCCCCACCGGGAGCATAGCCGACGATCAGCCTGATGGTCTTGGTCGGATAGGACTGGGCAAACGCCGCCGGCATGGCCAGCATGCCGAGCATGAGTGCGAGAAATAGACGAAACGGGTTCATGGTTTTTCAGCCTTTCAGGAGTGGTTAGTCACTCGGTTATTGTGAACTCGAACTCCGGACATCACCAGCGGGTTTTCGGGATTGCTCATTTCGACTCCCCTTCCACCAAACCGCGCAGCCCGGCTTTGGCGGCCGCGGCCTTGACGACGCCCTCGGACTTGACGTCCTCGGCAAACTTGTTCGCAAAGGGCAAGCCCTGGTCTCTTCCCTTGGGTATCGCAATCGCATGGCGCTCAACACCCCAGCGACCGGCGAGCACGGCGGAACCCGGCAGCTCGCCCGACATTTCAAACAAGGTGGCCTTGTTGGTGGCGTATGCATCGATCTTTCCCGTCGCGAGCATCCCCGCACCGGCCTTGACGGTCGGCGCCCTGACCACGACCGCCTGCTTCAGGTCCCGTGTAAGGGTGGCGTCAGACGAGCTCTTCTCGGTGACCCCGACCCGGACTCCCGGTCGATCAACCTCCGCCAGGCTGGATATCGGCGAGCCGCGCGGCACTAGGTAGCCAAGCTCGATCTCCATATACGGCGCAGTGAAATCCATCTCCTTCGCCCGGGCGGCGGAGGCGTTGGTAAACACCACGTCGACTTTTCCGGAGGTAATGGCTGCCAGCACTTCGGCGTTATTCGAAAACACCACCACCTCGTCCGGCACACCGAGGCGCCTTGCCATTTCCTTGCCGAGGTCATGTCCGACGCCTCGTGCCTCGGTCGGCGCACGCCCGGGAAGGATGGAGGTCGGCGTTCCCGGATAAAGTCCGATGCGCAGTTTGCCGCTCGGTGCCAGTATTTGTCGGGTCTCCGGCGTTGGCGCCAGAACGCCGGTTGCGCAGCCGGCCAGCAGCGCTGCGGCGCTGGCAAGGAGCAGAACGCGCGTGCGCCATTGGTGTCGAAGCGCACTGGGCTCACTCTTCATGAAATGCCTCCTCGCGCTTGGCCTTGATCGATGGGAGTGCCACGATGACGACCATTACGGCGGTCACCAGCAATAGGGACAGCGACACCGGGCGGGTAAAGAACACCGTGAGGTCGCCGCGCGAAATCATCAATGCGCGACGAAAGTTCTCCTCCATCATGGGCCCCAGCACAAACCCGAGCAGAAGCGGCGCACCCTCGCAACCCAGCTTGAAGAACAGGTAGCCGAGGAAACCGAAACCGGCGGTCAGCAATACGTCGAAGCTGTTGTTGCTGACCGAAAAGACCCCGATGCAGCAGAACACCAGAATCGCCGGATACAAGTACCGGTAGGGCACCGTCAGCAACTTCACCCACATGCCGATGAGCGGCAGGTTCAGCACCACCAGCATCAGGTTGCCCACCCACATGGAGACGATCAGGCCCCAGAACAGGGTTGGATTGGTGGTCATCACCAAAGGCCCGGGTTGAATATTGTGGATCGTCATCGCGCCCACCATCAGGGCCATGACTGCATTCGGCGGGATTCCCAGCGTCAGCAGCGGAATGAATGAGGTCTGCGCCGCGGCATTGTTGGCAGATTCGGGTGCCGCGACGCCTTCGATGGCGCCATGGCCGAACTCCGCGCTGTTCTTGCTGACCCTCTTCTCCAGCGCATAGGCGCCGAACGAAGCCAGGACGGCACCACCTCCCGGCAGGATTCCGAGGGCAGAACCGAGGATCGTGCCGCGCAGCACGGGCGCGATCATGCGCTTGAAGTCGTCCCGGGTTGGAAACATGCTGGAGACGTTGTTGGTAAAAACTTCCCGTTCTTCCTTGTGTTCCAGGTTGGTGATAACCTCGGCGAAGCCGAACACGCCCATGGCGACGACGACAAAGCCGATGCCGTCGGTCAGTTCGGGAATGCCGAAGGCATAGCGGGAGGCGCCGGAATTGACATCGGTGCCGACCAGTCCACCGAGTATTCCTAAGCAGATCATTGCGATGGACTTGAGCAATGATCCCGAGGAAAGCGCCACGGCGCCGAACAAACCCATCACCATCAGCGAAAAGTATTCGGCAGGCCCGAATTTGAATGCCAGCTCTGCCAGCGGCGGGGCGAATGCCGCGAGCAGCAGGGTCCCGACACAACCGGCGAAGAAGGACCCCAGGGCTGCGGTGGTTAACGCCACACCGGCCCGGCCGCGTCGCGCCATCTGGTAGCCATCGATGCAGGTCACCACGGATGAAGTTTCGCCGGGCAGGTTGACCAGGATAGCCGTGGTCGATCCGCCGTACTGGGCGCCGTAGTAGATCCCGGCCAACATGATCAGCCCCCCCAGCGGCGGCAGCGCGAACGTCGCCGGCAGAAGCATGGCGATCGTTGCCACTGGGCCGAGGCCCGGCAGCACGCCGATCAGCGTTCCGATGAATGCCCCGAGCAGGCAATACACCAGGTTCATCGGTAGCGAAAGCGACAGCCCAAACAGCGCGTAGGGTTCGAAGGCCAATACCGCCGTCAGACCGATGCCAAGATTCGAAAGCATGGACTCCACAGTGTTAGCCCCCGTCGCCGATGAACGCCGGCCAGAGCGGAAACTGCAACTTGAGCGCCCAGACGAAGACCACGATGCACAACACCGTCAGCACCACGGCATTTAATAGCGTGGGGCGCCATGCAAATTCATGACTGGCGTAGCTTGAAGTGATCACCAGCATCACCAGACTCAGGATCAGGCCGAGCGGTTGTAGCATCAGTCCGAACAACACGACAGGCCCGATGATCAGCAACAATGTGGGCCACGAAAACTTTGCAATTCTTTCTTCCATGGCCTTGGCAGAGAGGGAAGTCATGGTCAGGGCCAGGCCGAGCAAGCCGAGGACTGATCCAACGGCGGTGGGGAAATAGCCGGGGCCCATGTTGGCTCCTGTACCAAGCGCGTATTGGGTACCAAAGCCCACAAAAAATGACCCGAACGCCAGGAACATGGCGCCGGCCCAGAAGTCCTTTTGGTTCTTGATTCTCACGATGTTCGCGGCCCCGTGTCTATTGCTTCTCTATCTTGGCGCGCTCGATCACTCCCCGCCATTTGATGATCTCGCTTTCGAGCAGCGCCTTGAAGGCCGCCGGAGAACTCGCTCTTACGTCTATGCCGATGTCCTCCAGGCGCTTCCGGGTATCCGGCGAATTGAGCGCCTTGGCGATCTCGTTGTTCAGGCGCGCGACAATATCGGCGGGGGTTTTGGCGGGCACCGCCAAGCCGTTCCAGGAAGTTGCGAGGTAGCCGGGTAGGCCGCTCTCTGCAACCGTGGGTACGCCCGGCAGGGCAGGATTGCGCTTCTCGGCGGTCACCGCAATCGCGTGCAGACTGCCTGCCTTGATCTGCGCCATCACTGCCGGCAGAGTCTCGAAGCCGACTTGCACTGAGCCCGAGCGGACAGCCACGATCACGTCGCCCGATGCCTTGAACGGCACGGTCGGCACATTTAGGTTGGCCATGGACTTGAACAACTCTGCCGAGAGATGCTGGGTGCTGCCGACGCCAATCGTTCCGATGTTGAATCGGGACGGATCGTTTCGCGCCGTCTGTAGCAGATCCTTGACCGTCTTGTAGGGCGAAGTGGCGTCAGTGACCAGCGCCAGGTCGAAGAAGCCGATGGTCGAAATCATCGCGAAATCGCCGGCCGGATCGTAGGGCAATGACTTCATCAGCGCCGGGCTCACCGCGTTCTGGTTGCTGACCAGAAAGAGCGTGTGGCCGTCCGCCGGGGCCTTTGCGGCGCTCGCCGCCGCGATGATGCCCCCGGCACTGGGCATGTTCTCCACGATCACAGGTTTGCCGAGGTTGTCGGAGAGCTTTTGCGCGACGATTCGAGCAGTCGAGTCGGCGACGCCGCCCGGACCGAACCCGACGATGATCCTGAGCGGTCGGACCGGGTACTCTTGTGCCTGCGCCGCGCCCATGAAGGCCATCAACAGGCCGCATGCGAACAACTTCAAGATTGTGCTAGTCATGGTTTCTCTCACCGTCGATCAACAATTTCACTGCGGGCCACAACCCGGGATGCGGAAAGGCGGCCCGAAATCCATTCAGGCACCCGACCACTGGGCATGCATCCTTGATGCGCTGCCCGATGGTCTGTGCCGTGAACTTTAGAACGAGAATGACAGGCCGGCGTATAGCTGGCTGACACTTTGTCCGGCGAGGGTAGAGGTCTGCTGGCCCGAAGCAAGTGCAAACAGGTTGTACTTGGCCGCAGGCGCATTCGAGATCTTGGTGTAGAACACGCCGACGTTGGTGTCCTTGTACAGGGCGTAGTCGTAACCGATCTTCGTGAACTTGGCGGACGAGTCCGCTCCCGCCACGGTGCCCGTGCCGGTGGCGCTGTTGGCCTTGCCGTAAGCGAAGTACGCGCCATGCGGACCCGATGCGTACTTGACGGGCACCAGCCAGGCGCTGCGTTCGGCCCACTTGGGGTTCGTTACCGTCGTGGTACCGGCGCTGTACTTGGAGCGGTCTAGGGTAAGGCCGATGCTCAGGCCCACGGGAAGCGTGTAGCCAACGTAGGCCCGAGTGCCGCGCTGGTCGGTGTTCGGGGCATTGGCCCGGCGGTCCTCGGAATCTTCGGTGTAAAACGACACACCGGCCTTGATCGGGCCAGCGGCGTAGCGCAGGGCGCCGGTCATCGCATTGCCGCCACCCGAATTGCCCAGTGGTATCGGCGCGGCTCCGGCGACGGCAGGGGCGACGGCGGTGCCTTCGCTGCCGCGCGGACTGGTGGAATAGGCGAAGCGGCCGGTAAAGCCGTTCAAATTGGCCGAGTCGTACATGATGACGTTGTCGGAACGGGTGCCCTTGGCGACGACCGACCCGTTGACCTGGCTCAGCATGCCATTGGTACCCAGCGCTTGCGAGATGACGACGCGTGAAAGTTCGTTAACGGCACCTTCGTTGTAGTGAAGTTCCCAACGGCCGACGGTCAGTTTGCCCCAGTCTCCCATCAGGCCGACGCCGGTATTGCCGGCCGTCAGGCCGTAGGTCGTGGTCCCCGCCTGGTTGGTGTCCATGCTGGTGCGCATGTCGACCGTCACCCAGGCTTTCGAGTTGCCGCCGATGGTGTGATCTGCGTTGAATACCAGCCGCGACTGCTGGTCGGAAAGCCTCTGCTCGGTGCCACTGATGGCCGTAAGCGCAGTGCCCTGGCCGAGCTTGTACTGGTCGATGCCAATATTGACTTGTCCTTTGATCGAATAGGTTGTTTCCGCGATGGCGCCCGTGGACGCCAGGCCGGCGATGGCAAGCGCGATCAGTTTCTTTTGCATGGTGCGAGTCTCCTTCAATTGGTAGTTGTTGCGATCAAGTGAATCGGTGCGACGGGATCGATGCGGGTGGTCCGGGTGACGTCCATCAGAAATCGTATACCGGCGTATACTGCTGTGCGGGATTGAGTTCGTCTAATACGATGACGGAATCGTTGGAATACGAAATAAGTATCAACGACCGGGCGGCGGCCCTGCCGCAGCGCAGGCCGGCGCTGCGCCGACGCAGGCCTGCCTAAGACTTCTTGCCCTTGGCCTTGACCGGCTGGCGATCGCCGATCAACTCGAGCAAGGCGTCGAGTCCGATGAAATAGGAACGCAAGCCGAAGCCGGTGACCATGCCGTGGGCGGTTTCCGCCATCACCGACTTCAGTCCGCGTTTTTCGATGTTGCTCATATGCACTTCCACGTAGGGAAATTGCATCGCGCGCAGGCAATCGCGCAGCGCGAATCCCGAGTGGATGAATCCCGCCGGGTTCATCAGCAGCCCGTCGATGCCATCGTCCGCAGCGCGGTAGATGCGCCCAATCGCTTCCCCTTCGATATGGGTATAGAAAATCTCCAGCTCTATGCCGCGTTGCTGCGCGTGGTGCTGCAGCATCCGGTCGAGTTCGGCGGCGGTGGTGGTGCCATAGATCTCTGGTTCGCGCTTGCCCAGGTAGGCCATGTTGGCGCCCTGGACGAGTAGGATATTGGTCATGTCGAGTCACCCGGTCCTGTTGAACATGGCCGCCACCTGCGCAGGGCGCGACAGCGTCGTGCGCGCGCCCTGGCTTGCTACAAGTGGCGGGAAACGCTATTTCCTGCGGATACGCTCCATTTCGGCATTGAAGTCGCGCATGAAGGCCGGATCGTAGGACGCCGCGAACTTTTCGGCGACGGGCTTGAGGATCGTCCGCATGCGGGTCAGTTCCGCCGGCGACAATTCGTTGACCTGCATGCCCCGGTTCTTCAACTCCGCCAGCGCCTTGCCGCTGGAGCCCCGACTGACCTGCCGCTGGTAAGTGCGCGCCTCGCTCGCCGATTCCATGATGAGTTGCTGCTCCTTCGGCGATAGCTTGTCCCAGAACTTCTTGCTCATCAGCACGATGAAGCTGTTGTAGGTGTGGCGGGTGACACTCAGGTATTTCTGCACTTCGTTGAACTTGTTGGCCATGATGATGGAGAAGGGATTCTCCTGGGCGTCGACGGTCTTGGTTTCGAGCGCGGTGAACAGTTCCCCGAATGCCATTGGAATGGGATTGGCATTTACTGCCTTGAAGGTCTCAAGGTAGACCGGGTTCTGCATCACGCGGATCTTCAGGCCATCGAGGTCCTCCGGGCGATTGATCGGGCGCTTGCTGTTGGTCACGTTGCGAAAGCCGTTCTCCCAGTATGCCAAGCCGACCAGGCCGTGGTCGGGGAGACGGTCCATTAGGCGTTTGCCGATCGGTCCGTCGAGCAAGGCATCCGCCTCTGCTTCATTGGCGAACAGGAAGGAGAAGTCGAGGACGCCCATCTCCTTGACGATGCCCGCCAGCGTGGTGGTCGATGCCGACATCATTTCCTGGGTTCCGCCCTGGAGTGCCGACTGCTGTTGGCTCTCGCTCCCGAGTAATGAATTGGGGAACTCGCGGACCTTGATTTTGCCGCCGCTCTTCTGTTCGACGAGTTGGGCGAACTTGTTTACGCCTTCGCTCAACGGGTGATCCTTTCCCTGCAGGTGCCCCCAACGGATGGTTCTCTCCTGGATGTCCTCGGCGGCGACAACCACCTGTGCCGCAAACAGGGCACTGATGAAGACAGCGAACAGCGTTGGCCGGCGATAAATCGTGCTCTTGATCATTCTTCTCTCCTCCTGGTTAAACTTCCTCTGAATGCAACCTGTCGCACCAATGACGCCGGCGACCTGCTACCTGAACCACGCTGCCGGCACCATGACCAAGGCCGGGAACAGCGTCATGATGAACATGATCGCCACCTGCGCCAGCAGAAAGGGCATCACGCCCCGAATCACCCCGTCCATGGGAACTTTCGCGACCCCGCAGACCACGTTCAGCACGGTTCCCACCGGCGGGGTCAGCAGGCCGATCGAGTTGTTGATGATGAACATCACCCCGAAATAGACCGGGTCGATGCCGGCGGCGTGAACGACCGGCATCAGTACCGGGGTCAGAATCAACACGGTGGGCACAAAGTCCAAGGCCGTGCCGACGATGAGTACTAGAACCATCATCATGAACATCAGCAGAATCTTGTTGTTCATGAATGGTTCGAGCATCCTGACCACCTCGCTCGCCAGATCGGCGACGGTTATCAGCCACGACGCGACCATCGAC
>Ga0163199_1000397_pt1 | contig 27440 bp, 27 predicted proteins | sample PL_2010_150m_FD_113537 | JGI IMG/M metagenome (GOLD analysis project Ga0163199, IMG submission 113537) | Freshwater microbial communities from Powell Lake, British Columbia, Canada to study Microbial Dark Matter (Phase II) - PL_2010_150m | ecosystem: Environmental > Aquatic > Freshwater > Lake ...
CCACAGCGCTGCGATCATGCTGGGCAAGAACGCAGCGTACAGTCCGTAATAGGCCGGCATCCCCGCCAGTTGGGCGTAGGCCATCGACTGCGGAATGAGTACCAGCGCGACGGTGATGCCGGCGATCAGATCGGCCCTGAGCGTCTCGCCACGCAGCGGCCACCATGAAGTGAACGGGAAGAGGCGAGCAATCGTCTTGTTCACGATGATCCGGACTCGCCTTGCACAGGCGAGACGCGACACTCCGGAAAAATACGAGTCCGGCAACTGCGGCAGATCTCGCGATCAAGCGTGCCATAAATGGACCCGCTCCAGTTTGACATCGCCGGATAAAAACCATCCTGCCCTATGTCATCAAGTTTGTCCGATTTGCGCAGGAACTGGTAGACCGAATCCTTGCAGCGATAAAGGTACAGTCCACCGCCCATTTTGCGCCGTCGGCGCGCTTCCTGCGCCAACATCTCGGCGCCTGCCACATCGACGAAATTGATACCGCTGGCGACAATCATCACCGTCTTCAATTGCGGGTTATCCTTGTCGATCTGCATCAGTCCATTGCCCACATACTCAACCGCACCAAAGAAGATCGAGCCATTGATGCGCACAATGCGCAACTGTGGACATTCCGGATGACCGTGTGCGCCGACAAAATGGTAGGCCCCCTCTTCCCTGGCTGGCACCGACGGCTCGATCGAGGGGCGCGAAACACGATAGAGATACAGTGCTAACGACAGCAGGATACCGAAGAAGATTCCCTTCTCCAAATCGATCACTGTACCGATCAACGTGACGAACAAGGTGATCGTCTCCGCGCGGCTGGTGCGAGCAATAGCGGCGATGTGATGGAAATCGATCAGGCTCCAGGCAACCAGAAACAGGATGCCGGCCATCGCGGCCGTTGGCAAATAGGAAGCCAGGGGTGCGACCAGCAGCAGGATGAGCAATAGAAAAATCGATGCGAACACTGTCGCTAGCGGCGTCTGTGCACCCGCTTCATAGTTGACGCCGCTGCGGTTGAAGGAGCCGCATGATGCATAACTGGAGAAAAAACTGCCGACCAGATTGGACAAGCCCTGCCCGATGAATTCCTGATTGCTGTCGATACCCTGTTCGGATTTGACCGCGATGGCGCGGGCGATCGAAACCGCCTCGGTCAATGCCAGCATACTCACCACCAAGGCTGGGAACATCACGACGTGCAGGGTCATGTACGAAAAATCCGGCATGGAGAACGGTGGCAGATGGGCCGACAGCGCCCCCACCGTCTTGATCCGCGTGACATGGACGCCAAACTGATTGTTGATGAGATAGGCGACAACGCTTCCCACGGCCATGGCCACAATCATGTATGGCAGCTTTGGAAGGTACTTCTTGGCCACGATACCCACCGCCAGGGTGACCGCACCGACCGCGCTGACATAAGGATTGATGTCGCCAAATTGCAGGAAGAACTGCTCCAGCACCTCATGAAAATGAGCGCCACGGGCGATCTCCAGACCAAAGAAGTTCTTCACCTGACTGACTGCAATGAGCAGCGCTGCTCCGGTGGTGAAACCGATCACCACGGTGTGAGAGATGAAATTGACCAGCACGCCCATGCGCGCCAAGCCCAGAATAAGTTGAAACAAGCCAGTCAGGAAGGTGAGCGTGATCACCATGCTGATGAACTGTGGCGAACCGGGATCGGCCAAGGGACTCATGGCGGCGAAGACGGCGATCGAAATGGCGGTGGTCGGGCCCGAAACCAGATGCCAGCTTGAGCCGAACAGGGCTGCGATGATGGCCGGCACCATCGCCGCATACAGGCCATATTCCGGTGGCATCCCGGCGATGGTGGCAAATGCCACACCCTGCGGCAGAACGATCAAGGCGCCGGTCAGTCCGGCGATCAGATCGGCACGGGTGGATTTTCGATCCACCAAGTGCTTCCACTGCATGAAGGGAAGCAGGTGGTACAGCCAGTACTTGCGCGAGTGGTGGAGCATCAAGGTATCGTATCAAGTCCTGGAGCGCCGGTCGGAATTTTGCGGCAAGGCCGGCCCCCGCAGTCGCTCAAAAGCGCTGGCTGTACATGAATTGCCAGTTGGTCTGAGCGTGTGAAATATCGATGCCCTGAGGTGTCGTCACCGTGACCTTGGGAGCCATGGTCACCGACATATTGAAGTCACCTGCGGGCGACACTTGGTAGCCCAAACCCAGAGTGAAATGATTTTTCACAGTTGCTGGAAACAAGGGGTTCACTGTTGCATCGGGAATCGGGTTGTCTGCCAGATTCAAACCGGCGCGCAGGGTCAGCTGGTCATTGGCCTTCCAGGCGGCACCCAAAGTGAGTACGGTCTGATCCTTCCAGTTTTGCGGCAGGGCAAAACTCACCGAGCCACCCATTTGGGCGCTGTCGTACCGCAACTTGAAACTCTTCATGACATCGGCCCAACCGATGGCCTTGAGGTCAGCCGCCATCAACAGCGCAGGCGAGGCTTGCCAAGCAGCACCGATGGCCAGCACCGCCGGCATCTGGAAGTCGATGACCGTGATCTGCCCGTGGTCAGCGAAGCCGCCAAAGGCCGTCATGCTGGCCACACTGCTGCCGGTCTTCATATCGGAAAGCCTCGACTTTGGCTGGTAGGACGCCCCCATCAAGACCTCTTTATTGAGTCTGAAAGTGGTTCCGACCGATGCACCGAAGCCAGTCGCACTGGCGGCACCGGTGAATTTGTTGTCATCTGAAAAGTTGATGCGCGCCCATGGTGCACCTGACAGCGGCGCCAACGCGCCCGCCAGATTGCCGCTGGCACCCGTCACCATCCCGCCCAACTGGGCACCACTGGCAGCCATCAACATATCAAGTGACGACCAGATGTATTTCAGGGTGGCGCCGACCGTGACATCCGGGCTGACCTGGTAGGCAAGCGGGAAGATGACATTGCCGACGCCAAGCTCTGAGCGCACCGGCGCGCCCGACCCCATGGCAAGGAACGAAGTCGCCTCGTACTCGGTCCCCATACCGCCCTGGGCGAACATGCCAACACCGTAGGTAAAGGCACCGCTGCGCTTGACATAACCCATCGCTGGCATGACATAGGACGTGCCGCCGGATTTTGCCTCGATCCCCGGCATATTGCTCTTCACATCGGGGCCCAGCAAGCCAAACGCCAGGTCAAAGCGGGCAGTGCCGTCGGCCATCAAGGCCAAAGTGGCCGGGTTTTGTGCCATGGCAGCATTGCCATGATCTATCGCCTGCGACGTACCGCCCATGCCGCTGGCAATCGGGCCGTAGCCTTCCATCAGCATGCCGTTGGTGGCATAGGCTGAGGCGGCTGCTAGCAGCGCGCAAAGAGGTGTCAGTGAAATAAGTTTCGCGGATCGGGTCATGTCTATCTCCTGTCGTTGTAATAAAGTGAAGCGCAGCTTGGTCACCGGGGTGGTGACGATGTGAAAAACCGGGTTACCGGCACTTACCAAAAGGCCAGTAAACGGCCTTTGACAACTTTGGACTCGATGCGCTTGAGTGGGCTGTCACCCTTTTTGATGCAGTCACCGCTCTTCGCGTCGAACTCCCATTGATGTTTCGGGCAGGTCAGGGTGTCGCCCTGGAGCGCCAACTCAGGGATGTTGGTGCTGCGGTGGGGACAGCGGCTGTCATACACCTGGAACGTCTTCTTGTCGCGATAGATAAACAGACCCAGTCCATTGCATTCGGTGCGCCGGACCTCGCCGCTCTTGACATCGGTGCTGGCCATGATGTCGTGCCACTGGGCCGGACTGCTCAGAATGCCTGCTTGGAACTCCGGAAGGTTCATATCGAGAATAACGTCCACCGCCCAGATGATTTTGGCCAGACCGAGCGCCGGAAATGCCATCAGCAGGGCGTCCAGCACCTCCACAGGTGTACACCCTTCACGCAGCGCACGGCGCAGGTATTGACGCAGGCCGCGATCGGTTTGCGAGTGAACCTTGGTGATAACGGAGATCAGGTTCTTGGTCTTTGGGTCCAGATGCTTGCCGGCATCTTTCAGAAAGGCAAAGTAGTGACCCAGCGCCTCCGGTCGCGCTTTGAGCAGATAGTCCAGTGCGTCGCTCATGACAAATTTATACCTCTGTTTTGATGAAGCACCAACGATTCACCAGTTAACTTGAGTGGATTGAACAGGAAACAGCCAGGTAAAACCATACTCCGAATGGGTAGCTCGGGTAGTCCCTATGGGTAGGTGACTTATCAAATGGCGTGTCTGACAATGGTTTCATGGTCGCGCTGTGGGCGCGCACGAAACGCGCAGATTGCTTATTGAACCGAGGTCTATTCGTGAACGTCACCGTCTTCAATTTCACAGAGCCAGAGTGCCAGCTCGTGGCCGAACTCCTGCTGCAGCGCTACAACCGGCCCGTGTTGCCGGAACTGGCCGATGGCGAACTGCAACTTGACCCGGCAAGCACTGAATTGACGAGCTGCCCGGCGCTCTATTGGAGCGAACGCGGCGCCCATTTTGTCGTCTGCAAAGTAGCGCCAGCTCGCTATCGCTGCCAGTTTTTCTACTCCGATGCGGATCATTATGGGACCGGCCATGAGGAGTACACCGACCTGTGGATCTGCGTACAAACACTGCTGCGTGTTCAAGCCGACCATGAAAGCCAGCGCCGCGGCATTTCAAGTGGCGCCACGGCCATCGAGTTGGCTACCGACTCGGCCGACGCCGAGTATCACGGTCCGCTGATGGTATGACGACTGCGCCATGAAGATCTGCGTCGTCTCGGACAGTCATGACCGCGCGCCCATGCTGGCAGCGGCCGTGCTGGCGGCCAAAACGGCGGGAGCCGAACTGGTGGTCCACTGCGGCGATCTGATTGGCGCCATGACGCTGCGCCCACTGCTTGAGCTTGGCTTGCCGGTCCATCTGGTTCATGGCAACAACGTGGGAGACCCGGTAGCGCTCTGGAATCTATGCAAGGCTTCGGCTGGACTGATCACCTACCATGGCGGCGACATCGACCTGCGCCTGGCCGGGCGCAAATTGTTTGCGACGCACCACCCGCACTACGCGCGCGGCCTGGCCTGCACCGGCGACTACGACATCGTCTGCTGCGGCCACTCCCATGCAGCCAGCGTGCAGCAACAAGCGACTGTTGCCGGGGGCATGACCTGGCTGGTGAACCCGGGCAGCGTTGGCGGGCTGGGAGCGCCCGCAACGTGGCTACTCGCCGATCTTGCAAGTTTTGAGTTCGAAATTCAACAACTGAACTGACACAGGCCAACGGACGATGACCTTTTTATTAACCAGCAACGCACTGGAGATCTCATGACAGCAACTATCGCGACCAGTCAAACCATTCTCGTGGTTGGCGGTGGCATCAGCGGCATGACGGCGGCGCTCGAAGCGGCCGAATGCGGACGGGAGGTGGTACTGGTCGAGCGCAGCGCCACTCTGGGCGGGCGCACTGCCCTGCTGTACCGCTACTTTCCGAAGATGTGCCATCCAACGTGCGGACTCGAGATCAATCTGCGGCGCCTCAAGAGCAATCGCCATGTTCGGGTCATGACGATGGTCGAAGTGGTGAGTATCGAGGGTCAGCGCGGTGCCTACAGCGTCACCTTGAAGATTCGACCGCGTTACGTTAGTGAAATTTGCACTGCTTGCGGCGATTGCGGCGCCGCCATCAGCACCGAAATTCCCAACACCGACAACTATGGACAGGACAAACGCAAGGCTGCCTACCTGCCCTTCGCGATGGCCTATCCGCAACGCTATGTGCTGGACCCGTCCCTGATTGGCACAGCAGATGCAGAGAAAGCAAAAGCCGCCTGCAAGGTCGGCGCCATCGATCTGGCGATGCAGGAGCAGACCGTGACGCTTTCGGTCGGTGCTGTGATTTGGGCAACCGGCTGGAAACCCTACGATGCCGCCAGGATTCAACCCTACGGTTATGGGCGCTTCCCCAATGTCATCACCAGCCTCGAGTTCGAACGCCTGGCCGACCCCAACGGACCTACCGGTGGCAAGCTGCTGCGCCCATCTGACCGACGGGAGGCGAAAAACATCGCCTTCATCCAGTGCGCCGGTTCGCGCGATGAAAATCATTTGCGGCATTGTTCGCGCATCTGTTGCATGGCCTCGCTGAAGCAGACGCAGTATGTGCGCGAGGCGCACGGCGACGCAGGGAAATCAACCGTCTATTACATCGACATCCGGGCCATCGACCGCTTCGAAGATTTCTACCAGCAGGTACAGCGCGATTCGACTGTCACTTTTGTCAAATCAAAGGTCGCAAGCATCGATGCTGCCCAGAACGGCGACCTGATCCTGCACGGCGTCGACACCGAGGGCTACCACCGTTATGCCAGCACGCACGAACTTGTGGTGCTCGCGATTGGCATGGAGCCAGAAAGCAGCGGCATTACCTTGCCGACCGATGTGATCACGGATTCATCCGGCTTCATCGAGGGTTCCGCCGACGGCGGCATGCTCGGTGCTGGCGCCGCCAGCAGCCCGCTCGATGTCAATCGCTCGGTACAAAGTGCCACCGGTGCGGCGCTGCGCGCCATCAAGGTTATTCATCAGACAGCTGGGGAGGAAGCGTAAAGTGGCTGACAATAAATTCGCCGCGTACCTGTGCGCTGGCTGTGGACTGGGTGACACGCTGAACTTCAACGAGATCGAGAAGATTGCCAAGAAGGAGGGCAAGATGCCGCTGGTCAAGCGACACGATTTTCTTTGTAGCGCCGCTGGCGTTCAGTCGATTCGTGACGACATTGAAAAAGAGGGCGTCACTCATGTGATGATCGCGGCCTGCTCACGTCGCGCCAAGACCGAGGCTTTCGATTTCCCCGGAATTGCCGTGACCCGTGCCAATTTGCGTGAAGGTGTCATCTGGATCGTCGCGACCGGAGCTGCACACGACGAGGTTCGCCAGGAGATGGCCAACGACTACGTTCGCATGGCCTGCGCAGAGCTGAAGAAGATGAAGGTACCCGGTGGCGTTGCCAATAGCGGCAGCAACAAGCGGATCCTGGTCGTTGGCGGCGGGGTCACAGGCCTGACGGCGGCCATTGAAGCAGCCGAAACCGGCTACCAGGTACTGCTGGTTGAAAAGGCGCCACAACTCGGTGGTTGGGCTGCCCAGCTGTGGAAGCGGGTACCGTACCGGGAGCCTTATGCGCAGCCGCAGGACACCGGTATGAGCGAGCTGATTGGCCGGGTCGTGGCGCATCCGCTGATCAGTGTTTATCTGAGTTCGACCTTGGCCGAGACGGCCGGTGCGCCAGGCCGCTTCGCTGTAAGCATTGCGCAGGACGGCGGTGCCGTTGTGCAGGAAATGGTCGGAGCGATTGTCCAAGCCAGCGGCTTTAGCACTTATGACATGGCGCGTTTGCCCGAGCTCGGCGGCGGTCTGCCCGGTGTCGTTGATCAGGCCGGTCTGGAAGCGCTCGCCAAGGCAGCCCAGGGCAATGTGTTCAAGCGCGCTGATGGCCATGCCGTACAAAGTGTCGTGTTTGTCCAATGCGCCGGTCAGCGCGACACGACAGGCACCCATTTGCCTTACTGCTCCGGGCATTGTTGTGCCACCAGCGTCAAGCAGGCGATGTATTTCAAGGACGCCAATCCGGACATCGATACGGTGCTGCTTTACACCGACCTGCGTCTGCCGGGCATGGGTGAAGACTTTTATCGCAGTGCCCAGGAGAAAGGTGTGACCTTCACCAAGGGCAGTGTCAGCGGCGTCAAGGCAGACAACGGTGGCTGCACGGTGAGCTTTCGGGATCTGATTCTTGACGAAAACACCACAGTCAATGCAGACCTGGTGGTGCTAGCTACCGGTCAGGTACCCAACTCGGGCGTCAACATCGAACTGCCGGAAGAGCAGCAGGGCGAAGTCAAACCGATTTCGATACTTAATCTGACTTATCGCCAGGGCAAGGACTTGCCGCAGCTGACCGCCGGTCTGACCGATTCGCACTTTATCTGCTTCCCCTACGAAACGCGGCGTACCGGCATCTATGCCGCTGGCCCCGTGCGCCGCCCGATGGACATGCAACAGGCGATCGAGGATGCCACCGGCGCCGCACTGAAAGCGATCCAGACGGTAGAAAACGCGGCACTGGGCCGCGCGGCTCATCCACGCTCAGGCGACTTGTCCTACCCGATTGTGCGACTCGAGGGCTGCACACAGTGCAAGCGCTGCACGGTCGAATGCCCGTTCGGCGCCATCGACGAAGACGAGCGGCGTTTTCCGGTCTTCAATGAAGCGCGTTGCCGGCGCTGCGGCACCTGCATGGGCGCCTGTCCGGTGCGCGTGATTTCATTCGAGAATTATTCGGTCGACACGGTGGGCAGTCAGATCAAATCCGTCGACATGCCCGACGAATTCTCGGAGCGGCCACGCATCCTGTTGCTGGCCTGCGAGAACGACGCCTATCCGGCGCTGGACATGGCGGGCCTGTCGCGCACCGTCTATTCCGCCTTTGTACGCGCCATTCCGGTTCGCTGCCTGGGCTCGGTCAATGCGATCTGGATCACAGACGCACTCAACGGCGGTTGGGACGGTGTGATGATGATGGGCTGCAAGCGCGGCGATGACTACCAGTGTCACTTTGTCAAAGGCTCCGAACTGGCCTATTACCGCATGAGCAAGATCGACGACACGCTCAAGGGCATGGGGCTCGAGACAGAGCGTGTTGCCAGCTATGAGGTTGCGATCACGGACAACCAGAAAGTCGCCGCATTGATCAACGAGTACGCCGCCAAGATCAAGGAAATCGGCATGTCGCCAATGAAGGGGTTCAACTGATGGAAACACTGCCAACGACCAGGACGGCCAGCAGCGCCGTCACCACGGCACGCTACCGCAACAACTTCCTGAGGGAAGTGGAGGCCCATGTTGAAGATGGAGAATGGGTCAAGATGTGCATGCAATGCGGTGTTTGCGCGGGATCCTGTCCGCTCGGTCCGAAATGGGAGCACACACCGCAGAAGATTTTCATGATGATCCGTGCCGGCAAGCGCGAGGAAGTACTGAAGTCCGACGCCATGTGGATGTGCACCTCTTGCTACAACTGTATGGCACGCTGTCCGCGCAAGCTTCCGATCACGCACATCATGCACGGTATCGCACGACATGCCCACAATCTCGGTTTCACACCGAAGGCGCAACCGACACGCCACTTTTCAGTTCTGTTCTGGAAAAACTGTATCAAGAACGGCCGACTCAATGAGATCAAGCTGACCATTGGGCTGTACTTCAGGGATGGTCTCTTCGCGGGCATCAAACAAGGCTGGGACATGCGCAATGTGGCTTTGGGACTGGTGCTTGCCAAACGTCTCAATCCGTTTGAACTGTTCGCAGGCCACGGTTGCAAGGACCACAAAGGCATTACGGCGATGCTGAAGAAGGCTCGCGAAATCGAAGGCCAACGCAAGGGCTTGCCCGCTCCCAATTGATTAGGAATCACCATGGCGAAAAAAGAATACTCGTTTTATCCTGGCTGTTCGTCGCAAAGCCGGACCTCGGCCGTCAATTACATGGTGTCCGTCAACTCCATGTGCGAGTCACTGGATATCAAGCTAAGCCCGATTCCCGACTGGAACTGCTGCAGCGCATCGATCAGCTACGCCGGTGGTCAGGAACTTGAACGCCTGGCCCTGAATGCGCGCAACCTGACCCTGTCAGAAAAGCATCTGCCAGGCAAAGACATCGTTGCCACCTGTGCCGGTTGCTGGCTCAACGCGCGCGAGGCCAAGGAAAAGCTTGATCACAATCCACAGCTTCTGGCTGAAACCAACGAAGCCTTGAAAGAAGCGGGGCTGGTTTACAAAGGCACTGCTCCGGTGCGACATATGGTAGAAGTGCTGATTGAGGACTTTGGCTACGACGAATTGAAAAAGCCCGTCGTCAAGTCACTCGCTGGTGTCAAGTTTGCCGGCTACGTCGGCTGTCAGACCAACCGTCCGTTTGGCATTGCCGGCGAGTCCTTTGAGAATCCTCTGTATCTTGACAAGCTGATCGAGGCCGTGGGCGGCGAACCGATTGCAGATTACGAGCACAAAGTTTCCTGCTGTGGTGGTTCACTGGCCTTTCCAGAGCCCGAGAAGAGTCAAAAACTGATTCGCGAAATTGTTGAATCGGCCTACGATCACGGAGCCGATGCGATCGTCACCCCCTGCCCGCTGTGCCAGGCCAACGTCGAGGTCTACCAGTCCGAGATCAACCGCAAACACGGCACCAAGCTCAACATGCCGGTTCTCTACTACTCGCAACTCATGAGCGTCGCTTACGGCGGCACGGTGAAGCAGGCCGGGCTGGATGGGCATGTCATCAAGCCGAAGAAGCTGCAGGAGATCGCGGCCAAGAAATAGTTCTTTGGCGGGATTACTTGCGCTGGCCGCGCAGGCCGGATCTATCGCCGCCGGGGCGCCGTCAAAACTGTCAGGTGCGCTGCGCGCCATCGTCACAAGAAGCAACGGCAAGCGTGCCAGCAGTAAGGCCCTCTCCGATAGGCGGGTGCTTGCTGGCATTCTTGACCAACTTGTCGGCTACGGCGTGTTGCAGGTTAACCGATGTGTGGTCGGCAAGCTGCAGCAGATAAATCAGCACATCGGCCAACTCCTCTCCAATGCGGGACTGCAAGACCTTGTCGGCACTGGCAGAGGCCGACTGTTCAGGCGTCATCCACTGGAAGATTTCTGCCAGCTCTGCAGCCTCAATCATGAGTGCCATCGAAAGGTTTTTGGGAGTGTGAAATTGCTGCCAATTGCGCTCAGTTGCAAAGGCGCGCAGGGTGGTCTGTAGTTCTTGAAGGTCCATGTTGGGTCACCGTTTGGGTAGCTGCGCTTATTGTGCATCTTCGTCGGACTTTGTAAGATGAAGCGCCAGCCGGTCCGTCTACGGGTAAACACCGAATGACACTGTGAAGGGGAGGGTCATACTTCGTATCGTGCGGCTTGATCCCCTGGCCGCCTCAGCGCATGCACACTGCCGCCCTGGTTGTGTTGAGAGGTGGAAATGGAAGCGAACAAGATCAGCATCGTTGTTGTGTCCGGGACCCTCGAGCGACTGCAGATGGCAGCCATGATGGCCTCTGTGGCGGCCGTCAGTGGCAACAATGTCCACGTGTTCCTGTCGATGAACGCCATGCCTTACTTTGTCAAGGGCGACGCCACACCCGCCCCGGTAGAAGGGCCGTTTGGAACATTGATGGCTGGCAAGAACATTCCACCCTTTCGAACTCTGTTTGAGCAAGCAGTGGAACTGGGTGACGCGAAGATCAATCCCTGCTCCATGGCATTGGATGTCATGGGAATCGATGGTCAGGCTCTGCAACCCTACCTGGGCGAACCCATGGGACTCACCAAGTTCCTGCGCGACGCGCGCGACGCCCAGGTTTGGACTTTCTAACGTTGGCATCTAGAGTGGAGTGAACGATGGCCGAGAAACAAGTGATTGATGCCCGAGGCAGCTTCTGTCCGGGACCGCTGATGGAACTGATCGGCTGGATCAAGATGGCGCAGATTGGCGACGAGATGGAACTGCTCTCGACCGACAAAGGATCCGTCGCGGATGTTCCGGAGTGGATCAAGAAGGTCGGGCACGAGTACCAGGGCGCGCGCGAGGAAGCGGGCGTCTGGCACATCGCGGTCAAAAAATTGAAGTGACAACGTCGGTTCGTATGGGCTCAAAAAAGGAGTAGTCATGAAGATACTGATCATCGGTGGCGGCATGGGTGGAACGATCCTCGCCAACAATCTCGCGCGCCGTCTGACGCCCGAGCTCAAGTCAGGCAAGGCCAAGATCACGATGCTGACGGCATCGGAAAAGCACATGTACCAGCCTGGCTTGCTCTACCTCGCCTTCGGTCGCGTTACGCCTGACGAGTTGTACAAGGACCAGGCTTCGCTGCTCGAGCCCGGCATCACGCTCTTCGTCGATCCGGCGGAGGAATTCCTGCTCGACCAGAACCAGGTCAAGAGCAAGAGCGGCAAAACCTTCGACTACGATGTTCTGGTGATCGCCACCGGATCGCGCCCGGTGCCCGAACTGATCCCCGGCCTGGCCGAGCACGGGCAGTCGTTCTACACCGAGGAAACCGCGATCAAGATGTTTCGCGCGCTGCAGGCGTTTCAGGGCGGGCGCGTCGTCATCGCGATGGGCGTGCCTCACAAGTGCCCGATGGCACCGCTGGAAATCACCTTCATGCTGCACGACTACTTCAAGGACCGTGGCATCCGCGACAAGGTCCAGCTGCATTACACCTACCCGATCGGTCGCGTGCACTCACTGGAAAATGTCGCCAAGTGGGCCGCCCCCGAGTTTGATCGGCTGGGCATCACGGTTGAGACGCTGTTCAACCTCAAGGAAGTTGACGGCAACGCGAAGCTTCTCAAGAGTGAGGAAGGCACCGAGACACCGTTCGACCTGCTGATCTCTGTACCAGCACACCGCGGCATGGAGGTGCTGGAGAAGAACAAGCTGGGCGCCGGCGGCTGGATCCCGACGAACCGGCACCAACTCAACATGGAAGGCCGCAAGAACGTCTTCGCGATCGGCGACACGACCAACATTCCGATCAGCAAGGCGGGCTCCACGGCACACTTCGAGGCCGAGGTGCTGGGTGAGAATATTGCTGCCATGATCAAGCTCGGCGCGCCAGTGCGCGACTACGATGGCAAGGTCTTCTGCTTTATCGAGGCCGGCAAGGACCGCGCGACCTACGCGATGTTCGACTATCTCAACCCGCCAGACCCCAGACCGCCAACCAAGGCCGTGCACTGGTTCAAGACCGCGTACAACAAGCTCTACTGGATTTCGGCGCGCGGACTGCTCTGAAGGATCGGCACATGAACGCACAAACCGAGGACGCCAAGGTCATCCATACCGAGGTCGAACAGGTGATGTCGGCGGCACGTGATGCTTTGACCGACGAGATGGTGTCACGCCTGGCATCGACCGCTGGAGACGCTGCCGAGTTGCTGGATCAGGTCAATCGCGCCGGCTTGGTGCGCGCGATTCCGGCGTTGGCGCAGATGGTCAATAACGGCGACATTGAGCGCTTGTCGCAGCTCGCGCGGGTTTACGCCGCTGCGCAAGATGCGCTGACTGACGAGATGATCGGTCGCCTGAGCGGAGCCATCGGCGAAGGACTGGCGCTGCTCGATCAGGTCAACCGCGCGGGACTGGACCGGGCGATCCCCGCGCTGGCCGAGATGGTCAACAACGGCGACCTCGACCGGATGATCAAGCTGGTGCGCGTCTACAGCTCGGCTGAGGATGCGCTGACCGACGAGATGGTGGGCCGCCTCACTGACACCATTGGCAATGGCCTGTCGCTGCTTGACCGCTTCAGTCGGGGCGGCGCCGAGCAGATGGTCAAGATGCTGGAGGGCCTGCAAACCAGCGGCGCGCTGGAGCGCATCGCGACGACGCTGCCGCAGTTGGCTGATCGGATGACAACCGTGCAAGAGGTTCTGCTGTCGATCGACGCCGCTGCAAAAGCGAGTCGAGCCGCCCAGCCCGTGGCGGGCGGGATCGGCGGACTGTGGAGCATGCTGCGCGACCCCGAGACGCAGGACACGCTGCGCTTCCTGTTGACTGTTGGCAAGCAACTGCGCAAGGACTGGGGCGTCGTAAAGTAAACGCCGGGAGGGGAGCCGTCGGCCGGAATATGGATATGACAAAGATGTCTGTGGCGGGCCTTGCCTTGACTGCACAATGCGGTCAAGGAGTAACCCCATGGAACACCTGCATCCCAAAATGGCTTTTGAGGTCCTTCAGGCCAACCCCAACACTTTGTTGATCGATTGCCGTACCGAGGCCGAGTTTTATTACGTCGGCCACCCGGTCGATGCGGTCAACATCGAGTGGAATACCGAGCCCGATTTTGAGATCAACCCGCATTTCAGCGATGTCGCGCTGCGCATGGCCGGGCGCAAGGACCGCCCCATCATTCTGATCTGTCGCAGCGGCAAACGCTCAGCCGAAGCCGGACTGACACTTGAGCAGCACGGCTTCACCAACGTATGCAATGTCCTTGAGGGCTTTGAGGGTGAACTCGACGTTGACCATCACCGGGGCACACTGGGCGGCTGGCGCCTGCATGGCCTGCCCTGGCGCCAACTGTAAATCCTGCCGGGCGCCACACCTCGCATCAGTGCATGTAGGCCCTGGCTTCTTCACCGGGGTTGGGCAGGCCGGCAATGCGCCAAAGACTGCTGCAACTGTTGAACAACTCGTGGCCACGGCTCGAATCCAGACCGGCAGCCCGACAGACCAGACGCATCACCGGCAGCGCGCCGATGGAAAAATAGCCCTCGCGCACGATGCCGATGACTTGCCAGTGTTTGGCCGTCAGTTCGGCGATGCCGGCCTGTCTCGCCAGTTCTTCGGCAAGGTCATCAGTCCAGTAGTCAGAATCGACCAGATAGCCGTTGCAATCAAATTGGGCGGACGAAACGATGGCGCTCGCAGCGCGTGTGATGTTGTTTTGGGGAATCATGTATCTGGTACCTGTGGATGCAATGCAGAGTGCCGAATCTAAGGCAGGCCAGCGCAATTCACAAATACCGATTCATCATGTCCTTATGACCACAGGTTTTGTAGCAGTTCGGCTTCAGGGCTCTCAATCGTCCGAATCGTCGTGCATCTCGTCTTGCTCCATGGCCCGCCGGGCGGCCGCTTCGGTCTCCAACCTCTGGTTCTTGACCATCCGCTGCAGGCGACGCTGGTCGGCGGCTTCTTTGCTCAAGGCGATGGTTTCTTCGCCAAACAGGACTTGCCTGAGAAATCGAAAACCAAACTGCATCAAGGCAATGTCGTCGCAAAGAATGTCTTTGAGCTCCTGTGCCGGCAGATCGTAGAGTTGGCGGAAGCCCGCACTCGCGACAAACTCGCTAAACCGGTCAAGGTCGTAGCAGACCATGAAAAACAATTCCAGACTGCGCTTGGAAGGCTTGCCAATGCTCGGCCCAGATGACTTTTTCTTCAGGATCAGTTGGCGCCAGCCGCGCGCCAGTTCGTCATAGTCGTCCAGTCCCTGCTCCTTGCGGTAGTCCGCCACACTGATGCAGCGCTCTTCCCTGTGACCCAGGCAGTGGGGCTCTTCGACCAGTGCATAGGAGGTACTGTCAGTGGTTTCATCCTGGCGGCGCAAGGACAGCAGGGCCAGCGGGTAGTAACGGCAGGCAGTCGGGCGGTCTTCATAGACGCTGCAGCCCTGCGGCGTCATGAACTGGCAGGCACTGCCGTTGGCAATCGGACGCAGTTTGACGCCGGCAATGCTTCCTTGCTCAATTTCATAGGGCAAGGTGTACTGCTGCAGAAAGGCGCCGGAACTGATCTCAAAGCGCAGCTTGAGTCGCAGAATGTCGTACGGCGTGAGTGAAATGTCGATATTGCTGCAACATGCGTTCCAGCAGGCAATGCCCTTGCGGCATTGAAACTGGATCACCTTGTTGGCATCAAAGGTCTGCGGCAGTACTGGATTGACGGGAAAAGGCAGATTCTGTGTCGTGTCTTCGTTCATTTTGATACCTTGTCCAATATAAAAACAGGCCGGACACCTTGCGGCGCCCGGCCTTTGCGACTTTACTCGACTAATCGCAACAAAGCGTTAGTGTGGCGCTGGTGCTTTGAAGAGCTTCGATTTGTCCACCAGATCAACGTGCTTGCGCTTGAAGCAAGTCCACTCTTTGGTGGTCTTGTCGTAGATCGAGTTGACGAAGCAATGCCAGTTTTCTTCATCGACAAAATTCTTGTCGGTGCGATAGTAGAAGCCCGGATAGCGGGATTCTTCACGGAACTGGATGTGCTTCATGTGGACCTCGGCAGTCAGGATGCGGTGGTAGTTTTCCCAGGCCCGCAGCAGTTCGTGCAGATCTTTGGCGCGCATCTTTTCAGCGTCTTCCTTCAACAACTCAAGCTTCTCTTCAGCCACCCCGAGCATCTTGTCGTTGGTGTTGTAGTAGGTGCTGCAACCCGCCACATACTCATCCATGATCTTCTGCAAGCGCATTTGCAGCATCTTGGGCGTGATGTAGTGCGGATTGATGTCGATCGCCGTGGTGTAGTCCTTGTGTTCCAGGAAGGTGCGCACCGGCTTCCAGATCGCCGCTGCGATCTGCTCAGTGCTCTCGTCAAACTCAAGTTTGAAATCAGCAGTGTCCAAGGCATACTTGATCATCGCCTTGGCGGCCAGACGGCCTTCGGCATGGGAACCGGACGAGAACTTGTGGCCGGAAGCGCCCACACCGTCACCCGCCGTGAACAGGCCCTTGACCGTGGTCATGGAGCGGTAGCCCCAGTTCCAGCCCTTGGGCAGGTGCGCCGGCACGTCCGCGTACTCTTCGGTGGTCGGCGCGCCCAGATCGGTCGGTCCGGAAACCCAAATGCCGCAGCAACCGGAGTGCGAGCCCAGCAGATAGGGCTCAGTGGGCATCAGCTCGGAGTTCTTCTCGCGCGGATCCACGTTCTCGCCGACCCAGATGCCGCACTGACCGACGCACATGTCGAGAAAGTCTTCCCAGGCTTCGGCTTCCAGATGCTTCACTTCCTTCGGCGTCAGGGTTTCGGCCAGCTTGGCCAGGGCGGCCACGGTGTCCATCCAGATCGGGCCGCGCCCCTCCTTCATCTCGTGCAACATAAGGTGGTTGCGCAGACAGGCCGGTGGCACGATGGCACCGCCATAGGGCGGATAGTCGTTGAGCATGTCCTTGTTCTTGACCATGTAGTCTTCGCCATAGGCATTGGTGGCCTTGGCCTTGAACAGCAGGAACCAGGCACCGACCGGACCGTACCCGTCCTTGAAGCGAGCCGGCACAAACCGGTTTTCCATCATGGTCATTTCGGCGCCAGCCTCAGCCGCCATGGCATAGGTCGAACCCGCATTCCAGACCGGATACCAGGCACGGCCCGCGCCCTCGCCGACCGAGCGCGGACGGAACAGATTGACGCAGCCACCGGCCGCCAGCATGACCGCCTTGGCCTTGTAAATGTAGATCTTGTTTTCGCGCACCGAGAAGCCCGCTGCACCAGCGATGCGGCTGGGGTCGTTCTTGTCGTTAATCAGATGGACGATGAAGACGCGCTCCTCGATGCGATCCAGACCAAGTGCCTTCTTTGCTGCTTCGGCAACGATCCACTTGTAGGATTCACCATTGATCATGATCTGCCACTTGCCTGAGCGCACTGGCTTGCCGCCATCCTTCAGGGCCGGGATGCCTTCTTTCTCGGCGTCTGCGCCATCGTGACGCACGCCCTCAGCGTCGGTCTTCCAGATCGGCAGGCCCCATTCTTCGAACAGGTGCACCGAGTCGTCAACCACCCGACCCAGGTCGTAGACCAGATCGTCGCGGGTGATGCCCATCAGGTCGTTGGAGACCATACGGGTGTAGTCGGCCGGATCCAGATCGGGTCCGATGTAGGTATTGATCGCGGACAAGCCCTGCGCCACCGCGCCTGAACGGTCCAGCGCTGCTTTGTCCACCAGCTTGATCTTGAGATCCTTGCCGGTCTCGGCCTTGACGGCCTCGGCCCAGCGCATCATTTCGTAGGCCGTGCCGCAGCAGGCCATACCGCCGCCAATCAGCAGAATGTCGAGTTCTTCCACGACGACTTCGGGTGCTTCAAATGTTCCAGTCATTTTTGGTTCCTCAATGTGTTGATGATGTAGGGATCAGCCGCGGCGCAGCAGTTCTTCGGGCTTGCCGGGGCGATAACCGCCCATCACTTCCTGGGTAAAGACACCCGGCGCTGTGAGGTCGGCCATTTTTGGCATTGGTTTGCCGCCGAACGGGTCAATCGACCCTTCTGCGGTCGTGCGGATCGGAAACTTGAAGCGCTTCAAGGTACCGTTGCGGAACTTGATGGTCCACATGATGGAGTCCGAGCCACGCAGCGGTTGCACCGAACCGCCGAGCGGCACGATGTCAGCGTAGTGCCGTACTTCAATCGCATTTTGAGGGCAGATCTTGACGCAGGAATAGCATTCCCAGCACTGCTCAGGCTCCTGGTTCCACGCCTTCATCGCATGGCCGGTTTGCGAACCATCCTTGTCCAGTGCCATCAAATCGTGGGGGCAAATGTACATGCAAGCGGTCTTGTCCTGTCCTTTGCATCCATCGCACTTATCGGTTCTCACATAGGTGGGCATTTAACTTCTCCTTCTTTAGGGTTGGGGTTTACGGGAATCATTGACTGTCAATGCCGGCGTAATACTCGCGCAGGATTGCCAGCACTTCGGGGCGACTGAATTCCGGCGCAATCGGTGCGCCTTCGGACAGTGACTTACGCAACTGCGTGCCTGACACCTGAAGCCGGTCGGCGTCGGTGTGCGGGCAGGTGCGTCCGGATGCCATGCCGCCGCATTTGTAGCACCAGAATGAGATGTCGATCTTGAGTGGCTGTGTCTGCAGCGCATCCTGGGGAATCGTGTCGAAAATGTGATGCGCGTCGAACGGACCGTAGTAGCTGCCAACGCCGGCGTGGTCGCGGCCCACAATCTGGTGCGAGCAGCCGTAGTTCTGCCGGAACAGCGCGTGCAGCAAGGCTTCACGCGGACCTGCATACCGCATATCCAGCGGGTAGCCGGCTTGAATCACGGTCTTCTTGACAAAGTAGTTCTCTGTCAGCGTGGCAATCGCCTCGGCCCGTACTTCGGCTGGAATATCACCTGGCTTGAGGTTGCCAAGCAGGGAATGAATCAGTACACCGTCGCAGGTCTCGATCGCAATCTTGGCCAGGTACTCGTGCGACCGGTGCATCGGATTGCGGGTCTGAAAGGCAGCAACCTTGTTCCATCCCATGGCCGCGAACTGCGCGCGCGTCTGCTTGGGCGACATGAACAGGGCACCGTATTTCTCCGGAAAGTCACCCTGTGACAGAACTTTCAGCGGACCAGCGAGATTGACATCGCCCTGATCCATCACCAACTTGACGCCAGGATGCTTGGGATCGGTGGTCTTGAATACGGTGGCACATTCGTGCGCCTTGTCGATGGCATATTTCTCGGTCACGCGCATGGTCGCCAGGACGCTGCCGTTGTCCGGATCGGTCAGCGCAATTTCACCGCCGATCTGGATGCCGGCAGCAGTTGCCGGGTCGGTCGAGAGAGTGATCGGGATGGGCCAGAACAAGCCACTCGCCATCTTCATGCCATCGCAGATGCCAATCCAGTCGGCATGCGTCATGAAGCCCTCCAGCGGAGTAAAGCCGCCAATACCGAGCATGATGATGTCGCCCTTTTCGCGCGAACTGACGCGCACCTTGGGCAAGCCGTCAGCACGCGCCAGCTCGGCGGCGAGTTGATCGCCCTCGAGCAGCAATTCAAGCAGGCCGCGCCCGCCATGGGGTTCAACTAAAGACATAGCAATGTTTCCTCAAAGTATGGATGTTTCAAAACTCAACAAACCGCCTGGTAATAGAGACTCTGCGGATGGTTCGCCTGGGCAAAAAAGAACCAGCGCTCGGCAAGCAGTCCAAGGTACTGCACGGCAAAGGCCAATGGCAGCAGCTTGCTGCTATTGGCCCAAAGTCCGGCAGCCAGCAGCAACACCGGCGCAACAAAGACCGCCGCCAGAAAGATCCATTTGACTGAGCGCAAGCAGGCAGCTGAGCAGCCGTGAACAAACTCCCGGTTGCTGACCGAGCCACCCAAAAATCCGGTCGACTTCTGGATGATTCGAGGATGTTTGATGCCGATGGCGGTTTGCAGCGTCGACTTCGGCCGCAGTCGGTTGTTGCGAAGCAGCGATGCAGCACGACTGGCAAAGGCAAGCACGGTGATGATCAGAGCCCAGCCTGCAAAAAAACCAGTGAGTTCAGGTGCGTTGCTGGCCGCGAAGGCCGCCGCCAGCGTGAAGCCAGAGGCACCGCCGAGCAGAATGTAGTTCAGCACCGTCAGCGGACTGTGCCATTCAGGCAGGAACGCCAGGCAGGCGTAAATCATCGCCGTGCTGATAAATAGCGCAAACGCAAGGAGCGTCCCCAGGATACCCAGCAGCACCGTGACATCGATCACAACGCCATCGGGTAGTGTGGCCACGGTCGGCTTCCAGCCGATGAAGTGGACAATGCCGTAGAGCAGCACCACACCCATGAAGCTAGGCAGCATGATGATTTCGCGCGACAGCCACGAGGTACGCCACATGGCGGCCGAGCGCCAGGCGCGCTCGGGCCTGCCAAGGTGAAAGAAGGAGCTGATCAATCCGAGAACGCCAAGTGCCAGCACCAGCAGCGTGCCAATAGCGTAGAACGACTGGCTGTCCTGCTGCGGCAGCAGATTGAACAGCGCATAGGACTGTGCTGTGAACAACGCCAGAAACAAGCCCTGGGCAGCGCCTATCAGCGTGGTCAGAAAGATGACGGAGAAGGCTGGTTTCATGATGGCTTTGTTACCAGGCCGCCATATCGTCGAGCGACGGTTCAGTCTTGGCTGGCTTGGGCAGCAGACCGTCGATCTTGAGGGGGTTGTCGATCCGGACCAGTTCGTCCCGATGCATGCGCATGGCTGCCTTGCGGCGCGGCAGGTAGTGGTTCGAGGGATGGGTGCCCCACTCCGGCATCAGCGCGTAGCCCGCCCGCTCACGAATGGCGAGCGAAACGGCTGATTCCGAATCGTGGATGTCACCGAACAAACGCGCACTGGTCGGGCAAGCCAGCACGCAAGCCGGCTGGCGTTCGCGCTCAGGCAGGGCGGCATTGTGGATCCGGTCGACACACAGCGTGCACTTGGTCATGACCTTGCGCTCGTCGTCGAGTTCACGTGCGCCGTAAGGGCAAGCCCAGGTACAGTATTTGCAACCAATGCATTTGTTGAAGTCGACCAGCACCACACCGTCATCTGCGCGCTTGTAGCTGGCACCGGTCGGACAAACCGGGACGCACGGTGGGTCTTCGCAGTGGAGGCAGGATTTTGGAAAGTGAACCGTCTGCGTGTTGGGGTACTCACCAACTTCGAAGGTCTGCACACGATTGAAAAACGTGCCGCCTGGATCGGCATCGTAGGGATTGAAGTCTGCCAGCGGCCCGGCTGCGCCGGACGTGTTCCATTGCTTGCAACTGGTAACGCAGGCGTGGCAACCAACGCAGACGTTGAGATCGATGACCAGCGCCAGTTGGGTCATTTCCACTCCCCGCGACCGGCAAAAAAGGCTTGAAGGCGGTGCTTGCTCTGGCGGCTACCGGGCACGGCCGGGACAGCCTTGAATTGCGGCCAACTGGTCTTGGGCTCAGCGGGATCAGCTGGATAGATCCGAACCCGCACGTCGTACCAGGCTGCCTGACCCGTGACCGGATCGGAATTGGACAGAACGCCTTCGCCCGACTTGCCAGCCAGTTCTTCACTGATCAGGTGGTTCAGCAGGAAACCGCGCTGCGACTCGTTGGCATCGCTCGCAAGCTGCCAGGCGCCGGCGGCCTTGCCAATGGCGTTCCAGGTCCAGACGGTGCCCGGCTCCACGGCTTCGGAATAGCTGGCCATGCAGCGCACCTTGCCCCACTCCGACTCGACCCACATCCAGCCGCCGTCTTCAACGCCGGCCGAACGGGCGACACGCGGATTGACAAACAGATGGTTGTGCGTATGAATCTGGCGCAGCCAGGCGTTTTGCGAATCCCACGAGTGGTACATCGCCATCGGCCGCTGGGTCACCGCGTTGAGCGGATATTTCACCAGATCGGATCGCTGTGCTTCGATCGGCTCATAGTAGAACGGCAAGGGGTCAAAGTAGGTCTCGATGCGCTTCTTGAGATGCGCTGGCGGTTTGCGCGACATGCCCCGACCCTGCGCCGCCAGACGAAATTTTTGCAGCACCTCGGAGTACACATGAATCAGGATTGGTTCGGCGTAGCGCTGGATACGGTTGCGCTGTGACCACTCAAGGTAGCCCTTGTTCCAGTTGCGCATGTACTGGTAAGAAGGAGGCAGCTTGTGCTGGTGCACGCAGTTGTTCTGCGCATACATTTCCCACTGGCGCGGATTGGGTTCGCCGCGCATGAATTTCTCACCACCCTTGCCACGCCAGCCCGACAGAAAGCCGATGCCGGAGCCAGGTTCGGTCTCATAGTTGACGATGAAATCGGGGTAGTCACGGAACTTGCGTTCGCCGCCGGGGCGCACAAAGGCCGGAAATTGGAGACGACCGGCGAGTTCTATCAGCACTTCCTGAAACGGCTTGCATTGACCGCTGGGTGGCAGCACCGGAATGCGTACCGCATCAATCAGCGCATCAAACTCGGAAATCGGCCGATCCAACATCGACATCACATCGTGACGTTCGAGGTAGCTGGTATCTGGCAGCACCAGATCTGCGAACGCGACAGTCTCTGACTGAAAAGCGTCACAGACAACCAGGAACGGGATTTTGTACTCGCCATCCTCACGCTTGTCGTTGAGCATTTGACGCACCTGCGTCGTGTTCATGGTCGAATTCCATGCCATGTTCGACATAAACAGCATCAGCGTGTCGATCGGGTACGGGTCACCGCGCCAGGCGTTGGTGATGACGTTGTGCATCATTCCGTGAACCGAGAGCGGGTATTCCCAGGAGAACGCCTTGTCGATGCGGACTGGTTTACCGTCGTCATCGACAAACAGGTCATCGGGCTCGGCCGGCCAACCCAGGCCCATGCCGTCGAGCGGCGAGTTGGGTCGTATCGCCAGTGGCGTGTTAGGCGTCTTGGCGCACGGTGGAATTGGGCGCGGGAATGGAGCCTTGTGGCGAAAACCGCCAGGTCGGTCGATGGTGCCGAGCAAGGTCATCAGAATAGCCAGCGAGCGGGTCGTGTGAAAGCCGTTGGAATGGGCGGCCAGACCTCGCATAGCGTGGAAGGCGACCGGATTTCCGGTCACGCTGTCGTGCTCCTTGCCCCAACTGTCGGTCCAGGGGATAGGCAACTCAATTTTCTGGTCGCGTGCGGTGACGCCCATCTCATGTGCCAGGCGACGAATCGCCTCGGCCGGGATGCCGGTAATGCCCGCGGCCCATTCGGGCGTGTATTCGTCCACCCGCTCTTTCAAAAGCTGAAATGCCGGCTTGACCAGCGTGCCGTCAGGCAGCGCAAACTCGCCCAGCAGAAACGGGTCGCAGCCCTCGGTGTGCGTCACAACAGCCCGGTTGCTCGCCCGATCCCACCAAAGCTTGTTTTGCGGATCAAAGCAGCCTTCTTCTTTTGGCACTTCGGTGCGCACAAACATGCCAAATTCGTCGTGCACGTCGTCCATGTTGACCAACTGGCCTGAGTTGGTATAGCGCACCAGGAATTCACGGTCATACAGGCCGAGCGCGATCAACTCGTGGATCAGGGCCAGCAGCAGGGCGCCGTCGGTGCCCGGCTTGATTGGCAACCATTCGTCGGCGATCGCCGAGTAACCCGTGCGCACCGGATTGATGGAAATGAAACGCCCGCCGTCGCGTTTGAATTTCGCCAGCGCAATTTTCATCGGGTTGGAGTGATGATCTTCGGACGTACCCATCATCACAAACAGCTTGGCACGTTCCAGATCGGGACCACCAAACTCCCAAAAGGAGCCACCGATGGTGTAAATCATGCCGGCGGCCATATTGACTGAACAAAAGCCGCCGTGCGCCGCGTAGTTCGGCGTACCAAACTGGCGCGCAAAGAGGCCGGTCAGTGCCTGCATCTGGTCGCGTCCGGTGAACAGGGCGAACTGTTTCGGGTCGGTCGCGCGTATTTTCTTTAAACGCTGCTCCAGTATCGAGAAGGCTTCCTCCCACTCGATCTCATTGAACTGGCCGTCGCCTCGCTCGCTGCCCGGTTTGCGCAGCAAGGGCTTGCCGAGGCGCGCCGGCGAGTACTGCTTCATGATGCCGGCCGAGCCCTTGGCGCAGATCACCCCCTGGTTCAGTGGATGATCCGGATTGCCCTCGATGTAGCGCACCTCGCCATTGCGCAGGTGAACCCGGATGCCACAACGGCAAGCACACATATAACACGTGGTGTTTCGCGTATCGGTGCTGGCGCCGACCAGCGGTGCGGCTGTCGGATCGTGAAGCGGGATGGCGGACATGCGGTCGGTATTCTTCTCACGGGCAGGGTTTGCAGAGTGCTCCTATTAGAGGCAAAGCCACCCTGCTTCGTCTATAGCCGGCACGGGTAATTCGATATAGCCCAAATGGGTGGCGTGAAGAGTTCACCCGGTGGCAGTTGCCGATTCTCAGAAGATCTGCCGCTATTTGGTCCGCATTGGGGTTTTCACGATTCATCAGACATGCAGAATGGATTAGCATGGCCGCACTCGACATCCCTATGACTGGAACTCAGATCTCGTTCGATCCGCCGCACCACGCCGCCAGTGCGCAGCCAGGTATGGTCGTTCTCGACCGAACGGATGGCGGCCCCGTGCTGCAGTCCTTGCTTGAACGCTTTCTGGTTTCCATCATCGCGCTGTCGGGTGCCCGGGCCGGCACGGTACAGGTGCTGACGGATGACGGAAAGTGCATGCGTCTGGTGGCGCAGCAGGGCATGCCGACGCAGTTGCTGGCCACCGAGCGCCTGCTTGAGCCCGGCTGTAGCGCCTGCAACATCGCCACCGGCTCTGATGTACTGGATTGGGTAGACGAGGTACGGTCCTGCGTCCGCCATGGCACCGATGCCTACCTTGGCCTGCGAGGCCAAAGCGTGCTGGCAATCTCCCTGAAGCATGACAACCAGACACTGGGTATTTACAACCTGTTTTTCGAAGCCAGGGCAGAAATCAGCCCGCAGACACAGACTATTCTGCGTCTGGTGGCGCAGTTGCTCGGTCTGACCCTGCACAACGACCGCGTTGAGCGTGAACACTTGCGCACAACGGTCATGAAAGAGCGCCAGGAGATGGTCGATGAGGTACATGACGCGATTGCGCAAACACTGGCCTATGTCAAGATGCGGCTACCCCTGTTGAGCGATGCCATGCTGTCCCATGATGACTCACGCTCGCTGAAATACCTCTCGGAAGTGAAGATCGCCGTCGGTGAGGTGCATGACAACCTGCGAGAGGTCATGACCTACTTTCGCACCCGCATGGACCCGATGGGACTGTTGCACGCACTGCAGAGCATGGTTGACAGCTTTTTTGACAGGACAGGTATTGCGCTTGAGTTCAGAAATTCGACTGACGAGCTGAACCTCAACGAAAAGCAGGAGATTCAAGTGTTTCACATCGTTCAGGAAGCACTGGCCAACATCGCGAAGTATTCGATGGCCGAGCGTGCTATCGTGACCATCCGCAAGTCAGCTGAGGGTCTTGAATTTTTGGTTGAGGACGACGGCTTGGGTATCGCTGCACCGGCCGGATCAACTTCCCAGAACGCCGCAAAAGCGCTTAAACCATCGACCCATTTTGGAATGGAGATTATGCAAAATCGTTCGCAGCGCCTGGGCGGCAGTCTCGAGGTGAGCCGGATTGACGGTGGCGGTACCCGGGTGCGCTTGTTGCTACCCCAGGGTTCGGCTATGAGTAGGAGCACTGCATGAATACCAGGACCCGGGTCATGTTGGTAGATGACCATGCGCTGTGTCGCAGCGGCTTGACGGAACTGCTGGAACATCGGGGCAACATGTCGGTCGTGGCTGCCAGCGGCGACCCGGCTTTGGTCGTGGCGCTGTTGCGGGAACATCAGCCCGACCTGTTGGTGCTTGACTTGCGCCTGGCCAAGGTCGATGGTTTGAGTGTCATGCGCATGTTCCGTGCGGATGGCTGTGAAGTGCCGGTCGTCATACTCACCATGAGCGACGATGGAGCGGATATGTCGGCGGCGCTGCGGGCCGGCGTCCAGGGTTACTTGCTCAAGGACATGGAGCCAGAGGAAATCATTGACGCCATCGGTCGGGCGGCGCGTGGCGAGATGGTCGTAGCCCCGGCCATGATGCTGCAATTCGCACAAATCCTGCAATCCGGCCCCAAGGGGACGGGTAGGAGTGGCCTGGTAGCCTCACTCACCGAGCGTGAGCGCCAGGTCCTGGATCATGTGGCGCGCGGCCAAAGCAACAAGGTGATCGCCAAGGTGCTCGACATCAGTCACAACACGGTCAAGATGCACGTGCGCCACATCATGGATAAACTCAATTTGCACTCCAGAGTGGAAGCGGCCGTATTTTCATTTGAATACAGCAATTCGCGCGAAGGCCTCAGGGCCGCGAGTGATGTCAAACCGTTGTGAGCGCCACCGGAGGTTTGAACCAGGCCAGTTCATCATGCAGTTTGACAACGTTTCCGATGATCGTCAGACAGGGTGATTTCAGACCCGCTCGTGCCACCCGGTCAGGCATATCGATCAAGGTACCCGTGACAACTTTTTGGCTCGCGATGCTGCCGTCCTGCACGACTGCGATGGGCAAGTTGGGTGCGGCGCCATGAGCCATCATCTGGCGGCAGATTTCGGGCAAACCACCCAGACCCATATAGATGACAACGGTCTGGTTTAGCCTGACCAGGCTTGGCCAGTCCAGATCGGCCGTCCCGTTCTTCAGGTGACCGGTAACGAAAATGCAGCTTTGCGCGTAGTCGCGATGCGTCAGCGGAATACCTGCATAACTCGCCACACCGGATGCCGCCGTCACACCGGGCACGACCTCAAAGTCGATACCCCGCGCGGCCAGTGCTTGCAATTCTTCGCCACCGCGCCCGAAGATGAACGGGTCACCGCCCTTCAGCCGCACCACTTGTTTGCCCTGAGTGGCCAGACTGATCAACAAGGTGTTGATCTCCTCTTGCCGCAGGGTGTGCTCGTTGCGGCGCTTGCCGGCATAAATACGCTGTGCTTTCGGTGAGACAAACTCAAGCACCGCACTTGACACCAGATGGTCATAAACGACCACTTGCGCCTGTTGTAGCAGACGCACAGCGCGCAGTGTCAATAGTTCAGGATCGCCCGGGCCGGCGCCTACCAGATAGACCCGACCCACAGGGGGCGGGGGTGGAGTGCAATCGGCCTTCAATGGGACCGCCCGCTGCTGTTACAGCCAGAGACGCCACAGGAACTGCTGGCACACGCTGCGCTGGCGCAACCGGCGCCTGAGCTTGGCGTCGCCTGGGTCGGTCGGCTACGGCTGAAGATAAAGTTGAACTCGCCAGGCTGGAGCTCTACGTAGTCCAGTAGGGTGTCAAGCAGTAATTCATGAAACTCCGGTCCAATTACGACCTGCACGCCCTCGAATTCCAATTGAATATCGTCGTCTTTGGCATCGTCAAATCCCATCCCGTATTGGATTGAACCATCGACGTCTAGCTTGGCCGCGACGCGCAACGTCAGTTCCTGCTCAGGGCTGGCGCTCGCCGACTGCTGGATCTGTCGCGCGGCAGCGCCGCTTAATGTAAACATGGCGTTCTCCTAAAACTCAATGGCCTGCAAATTCTGGCAGGTCGGTTCCACGTTGGCTGACCCGTTGCATGACTTCGAACTGATTTTGTTTTTTCGAACAAAATCAACAAAAGCTGAGGCCCAATCCGACCCACAACC
>Ga0163199_1000398_pt1 | contig 27356 bp, 27 predicted proteins | sample PL_2010_150m_FD_113537 | JGI IMG/M metagenome (GOLD analysis project Ga0163199, IMG submission 113537) | Freshwater microbial communities from Powell Lake, British Columbia, Canada to study Microbial Dark Matter (Phase II) - PL_2010_150m | ecosystem: Environmental > Aquatic > Freshwater > Lake ...
ATCATTGCCCGCCGACAACCCACTGCCGGTGATTTACGCATGATCATGACGGTCATCAAAACCATTACCGATCTGGAACGCATCGGCGATGAGGCGGCAAAAATCGCACGCATGGCAAAGTTGATATATGCCGCTGGCCGCACACACATGCCGCGTTTCATCGAGATCAGGCATGTTGCCAACATCGCACTGGAAATGTTGCGCAAATCGTTGGATGCTTTTGCCCGGCTGGATCTGGCGGCAGCGGCCCAGGTTGTGCGACAGGACGAACTGGTGGATGAAGAATTCCGTTCCATCATACGGCAGCTGATCACTTTCATGATGGAAGACCCGCGCAAGATCTCCACCTCGCTGGAAATTCTGTTTGCGGCGAAAGCCATTGAGCGCATCGGCGACCACGCCAAGAACATGTCGGAATATGTGGTCTACCTGGTCAAGGGCAAGGATGTGCGGCATGTAACCGTCGAGGAGATCGAGCGCGAGGCGCAAGAATAAGTAGTTTAGTCACTTTCTGAATTTCAACCAGGAACCCATGACTGAATATTCCACCCTGGCTGCGGTTGATCTCGGCTCCAACAGCTTTCGTCTGCAGGTGGCGCGGGTGGTGGGCGAACAAATATATCCGCTGGATAATTTACGGGAAATGGTGCGCCTTGCCGCCGGGCTCACTGCCGATAAGCGACTGGATGAAGATTCGCAGGCTCGCGCACTGGATTGTCTGAAATGCTTTGGCGAGCGTCTGCGGGGTTTTCCGCCGCATACTGTACGCGCAGTTGGCACCAACTCACTGCGCGTGGCAAAAAACGCCCCCGCCTTCCTGAAAAAAGCTGAGGCCGCTCTGGGATTCCCCATTGAGGTTATTGCCGGACGCGAGGAAGCGCGGCTTATTTACCTGGGTGTTGCTCATGGCCTGCCGGTTTCCGGCAACAATCGCCTGGTCGTGGATATTGGCGGCGGCTCTACCGAGTTTATCATTGGCAGCCGCTTAAAACCGATCAAGCTGGAGAGTCTCTACATGGGCTGTGTCAGCCATAGCCTGCGCTTTTTCCAGGATGGAAAAATCACCAAAGCTGCAATGAAACAAGCGGAGCTGGCAGCACGCACCGAAGTACAGACTATTGCTGTCGAGTTCTCCGGCGACCAGTGGCAAGACGCATTTGGCTCCTCCGGCACGGCACGTGCGCTGGGCGATATCTTGAAACTGAACAATTTCGGCGACGGCAGTAGCAGCGGAGACATCACAGCGGAAGGATTGGAAAATTTTCGTGATTATCTGCTTAAAGTTGGCGATAGCAGAAAAATAGAAATTGCCGGTTTACGCGCTGAACGTGCACCTGTCATTGTCGGCGGATTTGTCATCATGTCCGCAGCATTTTCCGAACTGGGCATTCGCCGCATGTCGCAGGCAATGGGAGCATTGCGCCAGGGTGTGCTCTATGACCTGCTGGGGCGTTTCCATAATCATGACATGCGCGAAGTAACGGTGCGGCAATTCATGCGGCGCTACCAGGTAGACCCCACCCAGGCGGGGCGTGTGGAATCATTGGCGCTGGCGCTGGGAAAGCGGTTGCTGACAGACTCTCCTGATGAATTGGAGGATGCGCTGCGAATTCTGTCGTGGGCGGCACGATTGCATGAAGTCGGTATTTCGGTGGCTCACTCTGCCTACCACAAACATTCTGCATATATTCTTGGCAATGCTGATATGCCGGGTTTCTCAAAAATGGAACAGGCGCGCCTGAGCCTGCTCGCGCTGACCCACCGGGGCACTCTCAGCAAAGCACGGGGTCTGGTCGCAACACTGCCGGAGTTGAAGTTGCTGTTTGCGTTGCGACTGGCGGCACTGTTTCACCGCAGCCGTAGCGATATTGAGTTGCCGCAATTAGAAGTGTCCCTTGGTGATGCCGAATGCACGTTGCGCATCGAGCGCGAATGGCTGGAACGCAACCCCTTGACCGACACTGCATTGCACACCGAGGCTCAGGAGTGGGCGATTCTCGGTTTCGATTTGCGCATCAAAAATCGACCGTGGGCACTGCAAGCGCATGACTCCCATACATCACCATGACATCCCACACTAAAAAGAGATCTGCCAAAGCCGGCCTGCCTCCAGGCGCACTGGTACATATCGGTGAAAAGAAAGCCACTGCCTCCAGCGTTACCCTGACGGATTACGATGAGGGCGATGTGCGCGAATCCGATGTAGCTATTGTTGACCTGGTCGACAAGGTCAAAGCTGCACGCGGCACCGTATGGGTCAATCTTCACGGCCTGGGCGATACCGCTATGCTGGAGCAGATCGGCGCCAGCTTCGGCCTGCACCCGCTGGTACTGGAAGACATACTCAACACCGAGCAACGCTCAAAACTTGAAGACTACGGTGATTATCTCTACGTGGTACTGAAAACCTTCGCTTACGAAAACAAGGGGGCGGAGGAAAAAATTAATTCGGACCAGATCAGCCTGGTGCTAGGGAAAAATTTCGTACTATCGTTTCTTGAAATGGACGGCACTCAATTCAGCGCGGTGCGTGAGCGACTGCGTTCAGGCAAGGGGCAGATCAGGAAGTCCGGTGCAGATTTTCTGATGTATAGCCTGATTGACGCCATTGTTGACAGCTATTTCGTCATTCTGGAACGGCTCGACGAAAGAACCGAAGCGTTGGAAATCGAGCTGATAGCTCACCCTCAACCCAGCACCCTCCACGCAATTTACCGTCTCAAGCGCGAAGGCGTTTTTTTGCGCAGGGCATTGTGGCCGCTACGCGAAGTCATCAGCTCGCTGCAGCGCGGCGACTCGCCGCTATTCAGCCGCAATACATTGCTCTATCTGCGTGACGTGTATGACCATACCATTCACATCATCGAGTCGGTGGAGTCTCTGCGCGATCTGACAGCGGGTATGCTCGATATTTACATATCCAGCGTGAGCTACCGCATCAGTACGGTAATGAAAGTTCTCACCGTTATCACCACCATATTCATGCCGCTGGCGCTAATCGCCAGCATCTACGGCATGAACTTCAAACATATACCAGGATTGGGATGGGATTGGGGATTTTTTGCGGTGCTGGGGGTAATGACCATTATCAGCATCGGCATGCTGGCACTATTTCGCTGGAAGAAATGGTTGTAGCGGAACGAGGTTAGCGCCTCACCGTCATTACATCTCAGCGCGATTACGCACACCGACTCCAAGAAATATAAGGACGCGAATTACCATAACATCAGAGCGGTTTATTTGCTTTCCACTTCATTGCAAATTTCTTGACAGGTATTGGTTGAGGCGTTAGGCTACGCGGGTCGTTGGAATGGGCTATTCTGGTTGTCTGAATAGGTCAATAGGTCAAACGGCCACGAACACGAACACCATAATAATTACGGAACAACAAAGGAGAGAAGACATGGTTGCCAAGCTTTGGCTGAGGTTTGTTTTGCTGGTCAGCGGTACGGTGCTGGCGGCGTCTGCATACGCGAACTTTCCCAGCGTCCCCAAGGAAACGTACAAAGCGCTGAGTCTGGAGCAATCGGCCACGCCCAAGCAATTGCATGATGCGCTGAGCAAGCGCTACAAGGATCCGGCGCAAGGCGCCGGGCGCGGGACCCTGGCGCAGTACTGGGAACCGATTCCGTTCAGCATGTACATGGATCCGGCCTCCTTCTACAAACCGCCGACCTCGATGAAAGAAGTGGCCTCACGCCAGGAATGCGTGAAATGCCATACTGACGAATCGCCGGTGTGGGTGAATGCCTGGAAGAAGAGCAGCCATGCCAACCTGGACAAGATCCGCGCACTCAAGCCGAGTGACCCGACTTTCTACAAGAAAGCCAAACTGGAAGGGGTCGAGAACAACCTGCGCTCGATGGGCCGCCTGGGTGCGGGCGAGAAGCTGAAAGAAGTCGGCTGTATCGACTGCCACGTGGACATCAACACCAAGAAGAAAGCCGACCACAGCGTCGACATGCGCATGCCCACCGCCGACGTCTGCGGCGTCTGCCACCTGCAGGAATTTGCCGAACGCGAATCCGAGCGCGACACCATGATCTGGCCATTCAAGACCGGCTGGCCCGACGGCCGGCCCTCACATGCCCTGGACTGGAAAGCCAACGTAGAGGTTGCCGTATTTGCGGCGATGCCCCAGCGCGAGATCGCCGAAGGCTGCAGCCAGTGCCACACCAACCAGAACAAATGCGATGGCTGCCACACCCGGCACGAATTCTCGGCGGCCGAATCCCGCAAGCCGGAAGCCTGCGCCACCTGTCACAGCGGGGTTGACCATAACAACTGGGAAGCCTACTCCATGTCCAAGCACGGCAAGGTCGTGTCGATGATGGGCAGCAAATGGAACTGGGATGTCCAGCTTTCCGACGCTTACAGCAAAGGCGGGCAGACTGCCCCGACCTGCGCGGGCTGTCACATGGAATACGAAGGCAAGTTCAGCCACAACATGGTGCGCAAGGTGCGCTGGGCCAACTACCCGGCCGTGCACGGCATCGCCGAGAACATCAACAGCGAATGGTCGGAAGAGCGGCTGGACTCCTGGGTGAAGACCTGTACCCAGTGCCATGCCGAACGCTTCACCCGCTCCTACCTGGAATTCATGGACAAGGGCACGCTGCATCTGCTGGCCAAATACCAGGAATCGCATGAAGTGGTGGAGAAGCTCTACAAGGAAGGCCTGCTGACGGGTCAGAAGACCAACCGTCCGGCCCCGTTGGCGCCGGACAAGGAAATGTTTGCGGGCTTCACCCAGTTGTACTGGTCGAAGGACAACAACCCGGCCGCCATCGAACTGAAGGTGCTGGAGATGGGCGAGAACGACCTGCCGAAAGGACACGTTGGACTGGCGCACGTCAACCCGGGTGGTTACACCTACACCGAAGGCTGGGGACCGATGAACCGGGCCTATGTCGAGATCATGGATGAGAACACCAAGATCCGCGAGATGGTGGCACTGCAGAAACGCATCGACCGGCTGGAAGGCCGCCGTACCAGCCTGCTGGATATCGATAGCCCCAGCGACAAGATCTCGATCGGTGGTCTGGGTGGCGGCATGCTGCTGGCGGGCACGATCGCGCTGGCTGGCTGGCGCCGCCGCGACAAAAGCGGACGTTGACCTCCGCATCCTCCCGGAGCGCCGAAATGCCGGCGCGACCGGGAAATAAATTCCTCCCGGCACTGGGGATTCTCCTGGTAACGGGAGGTTTTCTTTTGCTCGCCTGGTTTGCCTACTTATGGTTCAACCCCCAGCCGGTACCGTACCAATACCAGCTGGTGGCAGAAGGTGGCGTCGACAAGTTTGCCGACCTGCGGCTGCAAGACTGGCCGGATCTGAATGTGCGCAAATACGAAGTGCGGGTGCCGGAAGTGGACAAACCCATTGCGGTGGCGCATGTGGCGAACCGCGGCAGCGCTGCCCCGGTGCTGCTCAGCTGGGAGAGTCGTACCAGCGAGCCGATTGGCGCCCTCGACGGCAAGCTATCCGAATTGACCACCCTGGCGGGCGCGATTGCCAAACACGCGCCGAAAGACGCGCTGATCCTGTCGTGGTGGGACACCTCGCAACAAATCCGACTGCTGACCGGGCGTGACACCCTGTTCACTGCGCATGTGGGTGAGCCGCTGATTATTCCGCCGCACTGGCGCGAGCGCAGCGATGTCATCCGCCAGTATGAGGACAAATTCTGGGGCGCGCCGGCATCGGCCGACGAGCGCCAGAAATTCCAGCGCTTTGCCGATGCGCTGGTCGCCAGCCCGCAGGCGGGTGCCGCCATCCTGCGCGAACTGGCAGGCCCGCGCGAAGCCTACCTGGTGGTGCACGTCACCGACCTCTACAAACTGGGGCTGATGCGCCCGAGCCACTTCGATATGGCCTACAAAGTCTTTCCCATGGGCGGCAACATGCATGGACTGATCGGCTACCTGAAGGGCTGGATGCGCGACAACCACTACGAAACCTACGCGCTGCAATCGATTTCCGACAGTGAAGTGCGCGCCTTCTTCCTGAAGGATGCCAAGAGCACCAACACCCTGCTGGCCCAGACACTGCCTTTTACCAATACCCAGCCGCTCGACCTGGAAGCGCTGCAGGCCGTCTACCAGCATGGCGGCTACTGGCTGTACAAGGTTCCGGCGACCGCATCCGCTAAAGCGGATTGAGCGGCAAAGAATGGCGGTATCAGTGGTACCAGAAAGAGTGATGGTACTGGTTCTACCAGTTTGCACAAAGCAACGATAAAGTGTATCCATAAAGGGTACGGTCAAACCATAACAACGGATATGAAGGAGAAATCATGCGTCATCCTATGACATTCGCACTGGCGGCAGCAGTGATGCTGGCGGCGCTTTCGGGCAGCGCGCTGGCCGACAAGTATGAAGGCACCAAGAAATGCAGCTCGTGCCACAAGAGCCAGGGCGAATCATGGAAGAGCACCGCCCATGCCAAGGCGATGGAATCGCTCAAGCCCAAAGTCAAGGCGGCTGCCAAGACCAAAGCCAAGCTGGATCCGAACAAGGACTACACCAAGGACAAGGACTGCGTGGGCTGCCACGTAGACGGCTTCGGGAAGGATGGCGGCTACACCATTGCGAGCCCGGACAAATTCCTGGCGGCGGTAGGCTGCGAATCATGCCATGGGCCGGGTTCCAAGTATCGCGGTATCCACCGCAAGGCTGGAGCGGAATTTGAGAAGTCGAAGAAGACGGTGCAACGCAAAGTGCTGGCGGATGCGGGCCAGGACTTTAGCTTTGAAGAAAGCTGCAACGCCTGTCACCTGAATTATGAAGGCTCGGGCTGGAAGGGAACGAAGAAACCGTATACCCCGTTCACGCCGCAGGTGGACAAGAAATACACCTTCGACTTCAAGAAATATGTGCGCGACACCAAGGCGATGCACGAGCACTACAAGCTGGATGGCACGTTCGTGGGTGAGCCGGAGTTCATGTTCCACAAGGACTTCCAATCCACGGCCAAGGTAGGCGAGAAAGGATCGGACGACTGATGGCCGGGGGCAAAGCAGGCGGCTCCCTGCTGATTGGAGCGGTGCTGGGGGTGGTGATGGTGGCGGTGGTATTCGGCGGCGAGGCGGCCGTTTCCACCGATGCGTTCTGCACCAGTTGTCATTCGATGACCTACCCGGCGGAGGAGCTGAAGAAATCCTCGCACTACGGGGCGCTGGGTGCCAATCCGGGCTGCAAGGACTGCCATATTCCGCAGGGTTTCAAGAACTTCCATCTGGCGCTGTATACCCATGCGGTGGATGGCGCACGGGAACTGTATCTGGAGTTTGCCGAGGATTATTCCACGCTGGAGAAGTTCAACGAGCGGCGGCTGATCATGGCGCATGATGCGCGCATGAACCTGAAGAAATGGGACAGCACCACCTGCCGCGAATGTCATAAGGATCCGCAGCCGCCGGGCGGGGACGCCAAGGCCGCGCACAAGAAGATGGAAACGGAAGGTGCGACCTGCATCGACTGCCACCAGAACCTGGTGCACAAGGCGGTGGCCGAGACCGATCTCAATGCCAGCCGCACGCAAAAGAAGCTGGTGCTGAAGGAAGTCAAGAAGGACGAGGATGACAACGCGGAAGAGTAAAGTACCCCAGTTATCCAGTGTCCCCGCTGCCCGGGGTGGGCAGTGGTCGCCTGTAACTACTCTCATTTGTTGAACGACTATCGTCCGCTCAGCGCACCGGAAGCTGGGTTCATAGCTACTGATGTTTCAGGTAAGAGATCAGTAACGCCTCTGCCCTGATCGCTCGGCTCCAAGAAATTCCGCATTGGCAACCATACCTAGCCGGTTGGCATAGCCGCTGAACGCCAATCTGACCGAGCTTCTCATTTCAGATCCATTGAGATAGAAAATGCTACGCAACTTTCCGCATGCTGATATTCCGCACCCTCACAGAATACGTGATTACTTTATAGCGACACTTACATTTGTTTGTGTAGCGATCAGCTTGGTCATCGATTCCAACGGAACTCTGCAGCAGCAAAACACCATGGGGATTATCGCCTGGACATTTTTGTTTGTATTGCTGTTCGGTGAAAATAAGGAAGTACGGACACAGATTATCATTGCTGTTGCTTTCGCCACGGCTGGCGAACACTTTGCGTCCATCTACATGGGCGGATACACCTACCGGCTTGAGAACGTGCCGGCTTATGTGCCGCCCGGTCACGGCATGGTCTACTTAACCGCTGTAGCGCTGGCACGTTCTGGCTTCTTTCTAAGATATGCCAGAAAAATTGCTGCATTTGTGGTGGTGGTATGCGGAGTGTGGTCACTCTGGGGAATCAGCGGCTATCCAGAACAGGGCGATCAGGTTGGTGCCTTACTGTTCTGCGTTTTCCTGATTTACCTGTTTAAGGGCCGCTCGCCGATGGTTTATCTTGCAGCCTTCTTCATTACCACCTGGCTGGAATTAATTGGTACGGCAGCCGGGACCTGGCAATGGGCGACGATAGAACCTGTTCTGGGGCTATCCCAAGGAAACCCGCCGAGCGGTGTTGCCGCCTGGTATTGCCTGGTCGATGCAGTAGCCATCGGTGGGGCGCCGCTGGTATTAAACACTCTGAGAAAAAGTAGGGGCTGGTTTAAATCACGAAAAGCACGCAAGGATATGCGTCAGGGAGCAGGAAACGAATAGCCGTGCTTCTTAACGAATCCATCTGCAATCATGCCACGCTAGCCAAGCACCGCCCATTGCTGACTAACTCCAGACTCGAAACTCGGCGCATATGATTTTCTCGGTTAATGCTGTATCATGCCTACCCATGGTTGCTTGGCGTTACTGTCCGGTCACAGCCGCAACCAGTCGTGTCTTTTGTTTGTATGCGATTTCCTACAATAATTGTCCTGCCTAGACCGGTCCCAACAATCGTTGGTAGGTGGTTTAGGAGTAATGCAAATGTCGTTTGATCAACTCGGCCTATCGGCTGAAATTCTGCGTGCCATCGTCGATCAAGGCTACACAGAACCCACCCCTATTCAGGCACAGGCAATTCCGCCTATCCTCGAAGGCAAGGACATCATGGGCGGAGCGCAAACCGGCACTGGCAAGACTGCTGGTTTTACCCTGCCTATGCTGCATCGATTGCAACCTCATGCCAACACCAGCGTGTCGCCCGCCAGACATCCGATTCGTGCACTGGTTCTGGTACCGACACGCGAACTGGCAGCGCAGGTATATGAGAGCGTCAAGGCTTACGGAAAATATTTACCGCTCAGATGCGCGGTGGTTTACGGTGGCGTCAACATGGACCCCCAGGTCAAAGATTTGCGCGCTGGGATAGAAATCCTGGTGGCGACACCCGGACGGCTGCTGGATCACGTGCAACAGAAAACCATGAATCTTTCCAAGGTGGAAATCCTGGTACTGGATGAAGCCGACCGCATGCTGGACATGGGCTTTCTGCCCGATATCAAGCGGATCCTCGCACTGATGCCGGAGCAACGCCAGAGTCTGATGTTCTCCGCCACCTTTTCCGAAGAGATCAAGAAACTCGCGGATAAGCTGCTGAAACAACCGATATTGATCGAAGTGGCAAGACGCAACTCCATCAGCGAATTGGTAACGCATGTAGTGCATCCAGTCGAACGCGACCGCAAACGTGAACTGCTGGCGCATCTCATCAAATCGCACGACCTGAAACAGGTACTGGTATTTGTCCGAACCAAGCATGGTGCCAGCCGCCTGGCGCAGCAGCTGGAGCGGGATGGCATCACCGCCACTTCAATCCATGGCGACAAAAGTCAGCCTCAACGCACTCAGGCGCTGGCGGAATTCAAACAAGGCACGGTACGTGCACTGGTAGCCACCGACGTTGCGGCGCGTGGACTCGACATCGAGGATTTACCGCATGTAGTCAATTTCGAATTGCCCACTACACCAGAAGATTACATCCATCGTATCGGGCGCACCGGGCGCGCCGGCACCAAGGGAGACGCGATTTCTCTGGTGTGTGAAGATGAAAACGAATTGCTTGAAGGCATCGAGAAGCTTCTGAAATTCAAACTCAAGGTAGAGATAGCCGCCGGGTTTGAGCCAGGAACAGCGCATCGTAAGGCAGAGCCAACACATGCTGCTCCCGCACACAAACGCCATGAACAGGTCAAACCGGAATCGAGACAACGCACTGAGTCACACTCCGGGCGTAGCAATGAAACGCGTCCCATCCCTCGTTCAGAAGGACCTGCGCACGGGCAGGGGCGCTCCAGAGCGCCACAAGATCCGCTCTTCACCCAACCTTATACGCCTTCAGCACGCCCGGCTGCCGGCACAACAACATTACCCGTCGCAACGCAGGAACAGCCTGCCCATTCCCGCCACGGACACCAGAAGAAACCACTGCCGGCATTGTTCATGCCACCCCTCCTTGACAAGTCCAAGCAGAATGAGTGAAACAAGGTTGCTGCCAGCGCCTGCTGCTGCATAATCCGGCCATCACCGCACGACATGGCCAACCGCCTGACAAAGATCTACACTCGCACCGGCGATGACGGCACTACCGGCCTGGGGAACGGCGCGCGCTCCGGCAAGGAAAGCGTACGTATCGAGGCTATCGGCAGCGTGGACGAACTCAACAGCTGCATCGGTGTTCTGCTGGCAGAAAATCTTGAGGAAGGGGTGCGCAGTAGACTGGCAGATATCCAGCATGATTTGTTTGATCTGGGTGGCGACCTGAGCATTCCCGGCCGCGTCAGCCTGAGTGAAATACAAATCACGCGCCTGGAGCAGCAACTCGACCAATACAACGTCACCCTGCCTGCACTGAAGGAATTCATACTCCCCGGCGGAACGCGGGCAGCGGCTCTTTGCCACGTCGCCCGTGCCGTATGCCGACGCGCGGAAAGATGCGTGGTCAGGCTGTCCCGTACCGAAACAGTAGCGCCGTTCAACATCCAGTACCTCAACCGCTTGTCGGATTTTCTGTTCGTGCTATGCCGGGTGTTGAACCGCCAGCAGGATGTGGGAGATGTGCTGTGGCAACCTGGCAAGAATCGCGATTCTGCCGCCGGCTAACGCCTTTTTGTCACTTCTCTTTGTGCCGGAAGCTTTCGACTATCAACAGCATGGCACCGACAAAAATAGCGGAATCGGCCACATTGAACGCAGGCCAGTGGTAACCGCTGATATGAAAGTCGAGAAAATCGACCACGTGGCCCAGAGCAATGCGGGCCCAGAAATTACCCAATGCACCACCCAACACGGGGCTCAGCGACGTGCAAAACAGCTTCTCCGCCGCATGCTTGCGTAGCAGATAAACGATCAGGATCGAAGCACTCGCCGCAATCCCGCTGAAAAACCAGCGCTGCCAACCGGAGGCATCACTCAGGAAGCTGAACGCAGCCCCGGCGTTATACGTCAGCACCAGATTGAAAAAATCCGTCACCGGAATCTGTTGGCCATGAAACACTGTCGATTCCACCCAGCGCTTGCTGGCAAAATCCAGCACCAGCACGACCAGCGCCAGGATCAGGCTGATATGCAGCTTCATTGTGCCCGGCGCTTTGTCGAAGAAACCCGGCGCCCATTCCGATCCTCATTCGATCGTGAGACAGACTGGCGACAAGCGGATGCCGTTGCTGAAACGGGGCTGGAATCAGGCATAGCGCCGCACCTCACCCGCGCCAAAAAGATTGGACACACAGCGACTGCACAGAGTGGGATGATCCGCGCTGCTGCCTACGTCCTGGCGATAATGCCAGCAGCGTTCACACTTTGGATGCGCCGAGGGAGTCACGATAATTCTCTCTTCCTGCGAGCTTTCAACCTGCACCACGCGCGCTTCGGAAGTAACGATGACCAGACGCAGATCGTCCTCCAGCGACTCGAGCAGCACGAAATCCTCTCCATTGATGCGAATTTCCACGGCAGCAGCCAGCGACGAACCGATCTCTCCGCGGGCACGTGACTCCTCCAGACTTCTTTGTACTTGCGAGCGCAGTTCACGCAACCGGGTCCAGCGCCGCATCAAAGCTTGCGCATCCGGTTGTGATGGAAACTCATGCCAGGTATGCAGCAACACGCTGTCATCCGCAACACCTGTCAGGTGCGCCCAGGCTTCTTCAGCGGTGAAACTCAGGATCGGCGCAAACAATCGCACCAGGCTATGCGCAATGTGGTGCAGCGCGCTCTGTGCCGAGCGGCGCGGGATGCCTTGGGCAGCGGCGGTATAAAGCCGATCCTTGAGGATGTCCAGATAGAACCCACCCAAATCTTCCGAACAGAAATTGTGCAGCTTGTGCACCGCCAGATGAAATTCGTAGCGTGCATAGCTTTGCGTCAGATCATCCTGCAGTTCTTTCGTGACTGCCAGCATGTAGCGGTCAATTTCCAGCCACTGCTCCATTGCCACAGTATCCGTGGTGGGATCAAAATCGGCCAGATTGGCCAGAAGAAAGCGCAGGGTGTTACGGATGCGACGATAGCTTTCAACCACGCGTTTGAGGATTTCGTCGGAGATGGTCAGTTCACCGGAATAATCCGTCGAAGCCGCCCACAGGCGCAGGATATCAGCGCCGTAGGTGTCCATCACCTTCTGCGGGGCGATCACATTGCCTTTGGATTTGCTCATCTTGTGGCCGGAACCATCGACCACGAAGCCATGCGTCAGCAGTGCCTTGTAAGGGGCACAGCCGTCCATGGCGCAACCCGTCAACAGGGACGACTGGAACCAGCCGCGGTGCTGGTCGGAGCCTTCCAGGTAGAGGTCGGCGGGGTAAGTTAGCTCAGCTCGTCGCTTGAGCACGGAGAAATGTGTGACGCCGGAGTCGAACCATACATCCAGCGTGTCGGTGACTTTTTTGTACTGTGTCGCGTCCACCTCCGGGAAAGCCGCAATATCCAGGCTGAACCACGCCTCGATGCCGCGCTCTTCCACTTGCAGCGCGACTTTTTCCAGCAGTGCCGAAGTGTCAGGATGTGGTTCGCCGGTTTCCTTGTGGATGAACAAAGGCATGGGCACACCCCAGTTGCGCTGGCGCGATACGCACCAGTCCGGGCGGTTCTTGATCATGGCTTCCAGCCGCGCACGGCCCCAAGCCGGGAAGAACTGCGTATGCTCCACCGCCGTGTTGGCGATACCGCGCAGCGTCTGCCCATCCTTGCCGTGCTGGCCCATGCCGATGAACCATTGATGGGTCGCGCGAAAGATCACCGGTGTCTTGTGGCGCCAGCAATGCGGGTAGCTGTGATTCAGACGACTTAATGCCAGCAGGTTGCCACTAGCTTGCAGTGTGTCGATGACCACCTTATTGGCATCCCACACACTCATGCCGCCGACCAGCGGAATTTTTGCGAAGAACTTGCCGTTATCATCCACCGGGTTGTCCACCGGCAGGTCATAGCGCATGCCGACCGCATAGTCTTCCAGACCGTGCGCGGGCGCTGTATGCACCAACCCGGTACCGGCATCGATGGTGACGTGGTCGCCGCAAATGACTGGGATATGGCGATCATAAAAAGGGTGCTGAAGCTGAATTCCTTCGAGCTGAATTCCGTTTGCGAATGCCACAATATCTTCTGCCCCTACGTTTAACCCATATGTACGCATTAGCCGGTACAGGCTACCTTCTGAACCATCTTTGACTTGTGCTGGCTCCATAAAGATTTCATTGGCAATAATCAAGAAACCGCGTTCTGTTTTGACGAGTGCATACTGAATATCAGGATGCACACAAACTGCCTGGTTGGCTGGTAGCGTCCACGGCGTAGTGGTCCAGATAACGGCATACGCCGGCTCGTTGAGGTGCGCCACGCCGAAGGCTTTGGCCAACGCCACGTTGTCCAGCACCTGGAACGCGACATCAATCGCCGGTGAATTCTTGTCTTCGTACTCGACTTCTGCTTCCGCCAGCGCGGAGCCGCAATCCACGCACCAGTGCACCGGCTTGGAACCTTGGTACAGATAGCCATTTTTATAAATCTCTCCCAGGGCACGCATGATGTCGGCCTCGGTCTTGTAGTCCATGGTCAGGTAGGGTTTGTCCCACTCGCCCAGCACTCCCAGGCGGATAAAATCGGTTTTCTGCCGCTCAACCTGCACTTTTGCATATTCGCGACACAGTTCACGGAACTTTGCGGGCTCGATATTCTTGCCGTGGTTCTTTTCTACCACCAACTCAATGGGCAATCCGTGGCAATCCCAGCCGGGTACGTAAGGCGCGTCAAAACCCGCCAGGGTTTTGCTCTTGACGATGATGTCCTTGAGGATTTTATTGGCTGCGTGGCCGATGTGGATGTCGCCGTTAGCATACGGCGGGCCGTCGTGCAGAATGAATTTCTCTGCGCCTTTGCGCGCTTCCCGAATTTTCTGATACAGCTTTTTCTCTTGCCAGGCTTTGAGCATGACCGGCTCGCGCTTGGCGAGATCGCCGCGCATCGGAAAAGGCGTGTCGGGCAGATTAAGGGTCTTTTTATAATCGGTCATGAGGTATCAGTTCAGTTTATGCGACAGACTGCTTGCAGTGCCCTTGTACAGGATTTGAAGTCAAAAAATAGTTCTTTGCATTTTCCACATCGCGCTCAATCTGTCTGGTAAGCGTATCCAGATCGGAATACTTTTCCTCCTCACGCAGCTTGTGCAAAAAATCCATGCGCAAGTGGCAGCCATAGATTTCCTGATCGAAATCGAACAGGTGCACTTCCAGCACCGGTTTGCCGCTTTCATGTACGGTAGGCCGCACCCCAAGGCTGGCTACGCCGCGCGTCACCCGCTGTGGCGATGATTTCACCGCGCCATGCACTTCCACCGCAAAAATTCCGGATAGCGGCGGCCGATTGTGCCGTAATTGCATGTTGGCGGTGGGAAAACCGATCTTCTTGCCCAGCTTGTCGCCATCGACCACCCGCCCGCTGATACTGTAAGGCCGTCCCAGCAGGCGATGGGCAAGATCGAGATCGCCGCTTGCCAATGCTTCCCGCACTGCAGTACTCGAAACTCGCAGGCCATTCACGGTGAAGCTTGGCATTTCCGCCACTTCAAAACCATGCCGCGCCGAACACGCTTGCAACATGGCAAAATCGCCGGCGCGGCGCGCGCCGAAGCGAAAATCATCTCCTACCAGTATCCAGCGCACGCCAAGTCCACGCTGCAGAATGCGGGCAATAAAATCTTCCGCGCTGATTTTTGCGAAATTGAAATTGAAGCGGCATACCTGCACTCGCTCCACGCCCGCTTCGGCCAGCAGCTCCAGCTTCTCCCGCAGGCTGGTGAGCCGCGTCGGCGCCTGGTCCGGCGCAAAAAACTCGCGCGGGTGCGGCTCGAAAGTCATGACACAGGAAACGAGACCCAGCCGGTCAGCGGCTTCCTTCAACCGCGCAAGCATGGCTTGATGGCCCAGATGCACGCCATCGAAATTGCCTATAGTGAGCGCAACCGGAGTTTCGGCTTGAACGGGAATCCCACGAGAAACATGCATGACACAAGGCTGCCTAAAAGCCTGAATTGTAGCCTGTTTCCGGCGGGCGGGTCTAGGCAGCCCAAGACATATTGGGTATGCTGAGCAAAATGATAATTACGTATTCTATTTGGCGTGATGCCGGGAGCCGACCCTGTGCCCGCCGCCAGTAAGCTCTAAGATCCTGTACTTGATAACATGGTAGCGAGGGGAAACTTGCTGCATCTTTAGAGTCTGAGCTCCCCTTTCTGGGATTAGAATGAAACTTCTGTAATCAAGGTTTCCTTTGAATGATTAATTTCGGCAACGTCTCCAAGCGTTACCCCAACAGCTATGATGCGTTGAAGAACATTACCTTCACCATCGAGACGGGTGAAATGGTCTTTATTACCGGCCATTCCGGTGCGGGCAAGAGCACGCTGTTGAAACTCATTGCAGCGATCGAACGCCCTACTTCCGGCAGCATTATTGTTAATGGCCAGAACGTTGCTGCGCTTAAGGGCGCAGCGATTTCCATTCTGCGGCGCAATCTTGGTCTGGTTTTTCAGGATCAAAAAATTCTGTTCGACCGCAGCGTGTTCGACAACGTGCTATTGCCGCTGCAAATCAGCGGTTTTGATCCCAAGACGGCGACTGGGCGGGTACGTGCCGCGCTCGACAAGGTCGGGCTGCTGGACAAGGAGAAAGCGCGCCCCATTACGCTCTCCGGTGGCGAGCAGCAGCGCTTGTGCATCGCCCGTGCAGTAGTCAATCGCCCCTCCATTCTGATCGCCGATGAGCCGACCGGCAACCTCGACACCGATTACGCGCGCGATATCATGGATATGTTCAGATCGTTTCATCAGGTGGGCGTGACTGTGCTGATCGCCACCCATGACGCGGAATTGCTGGGCGGTGCCCAGCAACGCATTCTGACACTTGATCACGGGAAATTGGCGGCATGAGCGCGTGGCTTTCACATCACTCCTACGCTCTTGCCCTGGCACTGAAACGACTTGTGCGCACGCCGTTCTCCAGTCTGCTCAGCATCGCCGTAATGGGCATTGCCCTGAGTCTGCCCGCAGGGGGCTACATGCTGCTGGGAAACTTGCAAACCTTTTCCGGGCACATATCCGGCGCACCGCAGCTGAGCCTGTTTATGGCGCTGGATGCAAACCGGGATGAAGCTGCGCAGATCGAATCACGCTTGAAACAACACCCGCAGGTAGCGAGCTTTCAGTTCGTTCCCAAGGATAGCGCCTTGCAGCAACTCAAGCAGGGCAATGGTCTGGCCGATGTGGTGGATAGCCTTGCGCAAAATCCGCTACCCGATGCTTTCGTGATCAACGCCAAGAGTACTGTTCCCGAGGTGCTGGAATCATTGCGTACCGAGATGCAGAAGTGGCCCAAGGCTGAACATGTGCAGCTTGACTCCGCCTGGGCCAGGCGGCTGGATGCACTGCTAAGCCTGGGGCGGGTGGCGGTGCTAATGCTTGCTGCATTGCTGAGTTTCGCGCTGGTGGCGGTGACCTTCAACACCATACGTCTGCAAATCCTTACCCGGCGAGACGAAATCGAGGTATCGAAGCTGATCGGCGCAACCAACGGCTTCATTCGCCGCCCTTTTCTTTATTTTGGTGCAATCCAGGGAGTGGCGGGGGGAATCGCGGCATGGCTCATCATCGCTCTCGGCATCTACCTGATCAATGGCGCGCTGGCCGATCTGGCATTGCTTTATGCGTTCGACTCCCGTCTGCACCATCTTTCCTCGGAAGACAGCATGAGCCTGTTGTTATTCTCAACCTGGCTGGGCTGGCTGGGGGCATGGTTGTCGGTCGCGAGCCATCTTTGGCAAATAGAACCAAGATAATTCAAAAGGTTATAGAGCTTTCGCCGGGAACTTTTTAAAAAACTGGCACTCTTATTAGTAGAGTGCTAATATTTTAGCAAGAAACTAAAAGACCCAAGGAGAATACGATGACTTTTGCTTTGGCCATACCTTCGACTAGCGGTAGCATCGAAAGCTATATCCAGTCTGTCAACCGCTTTCCCATTCTTTCCCAGGAAGAAGAAACTCGCTTGGCACGGTGTCTGCGAGACGAGGACGACATCGACGCAGCGCGCCAACTGGTGCTGTCACACTTACGCGTGGTGGTCTCCATTGCCCGTGGCTACAGAGGCTATGGTCTGCCGCAAGCCGATCTGATTCAGGAAGGTAACATTGGTTTGATGAAAGCAGTCAAACACTATGATCCGGAGCGCGGCGTACGGCTGATATCGTTTGCAGTCTACTGGATCAAGGCGGAAATTCACGAATTCGTTCTGCGCAACTGGCGGCTGGTAAAAATCGCCACCACCAAAGCGCAACGTAAGCTGTTCTTCAGCCTGCGCAGTATGCGGCAAGGATTGGATACCATGAACCCGGAAGAAGTCCATGCCATAGCGAAGCAGTTGGGCGTCAAGCCCGAAGAAGTGGTGGAAATGGAAACCCGCTTCAGTGGACGCGATATTTCGCTTGAACCCCTGTCCGAAGATGAGGATGAGGCATACAGCCCCATTGCTTATCTCACCGACGGTTCCGAGCCTTCACAATTGCTGGAGACCAAACAAACCAACCGCCTGCATGGCGAGGGGCTGAAGCAGGCACTGGCCAGTCTGGACGCACGCAGCCGCCGTATTATCGAAGCCCGCTGGTTGCGGGAAAAAGACAGCGCGACACTGCATGATCTCGCCGCCGAGCTGGGCGTATCCGCTGAACGGGTCCGCCAGATCGAAGTCAAGGCAATGCAGAAGATGCGGGGCGCGTTGGCGTCGGCTGCAGAGGCTCGCGCTTAATAATTTCAGCCAGGCCAATTGGTCTGGCTGAAAAGTTCCGACACTAACTCCGGTTGCTGTCCGCCCATTGTTCCGGTGTCAGCGTTTTCATGGACAGCGCATGGATCTCCTGCTTCATCCTGTCGCCAAGCGCGCGGTAGATCAACTGGTGTTGCTGCACCATGTTTTTCCCTCGGAATTCAGCGCTGACAATGATGGCATTGAAATGATGCCCATCACCTTCCACTTGCACCAGTTCGCACGGCAAGGCAGTTTCGATATGAGTCTGTATGCTTTCTGCTGTAACCATTCCGGCTTCCTTTTTTAGGTGAATACTGTTCGACACGCAATCTCATCTGTCTTGTGCCGATTCGCAAAAAACGTAAAGATTAATGCCGCAGCTTGTAGCCTATTTTCAGCATTTGCAATGTCAGCCATGATACTGCCAGAAAGCATGTCACCACAATTGCAAAACTGAAGTAGGGCGAAACATCCGACACGCCGAAGAAACCGTAGCGAAACCCGTCGATCATGTAGAAAAACGGATTGAAATGGGACAGGCTTTGCCAGAACGGTGGCAGCGAGTGGATTGAATAGAACACGCCGGACAGAAACGTCAGTGGCAGAATGATGAAGTTCTGGAATGCGGCAAGCTGATCGAATTTTTCTGCCCAGATGCCGGCGATAACGCCCAGCGCACCCAGCAGCACTGCCCAGCAGGGCAAACAGGAGCACCCACGGGAACGAACGTAACGGCACTTCGAAAAATCCCAGCGTCACCAGGTAAACCCCCAGCCCCACCATCAGTCCGCGCGCTATCGATGCCAGCACATAGGCCAGAAATATTTCGCGGTAGGACAGCGGCGACAGCAGCATAAACACGATGTTGCCAGTGACTCTTGATTGAATCAGGCTGGATGACGAATTGGCGAAAGCATTTTGCAGCACCGCCATCATCACCAAGCCGGGAATCAGGAAAACCGTGTAAGCCACACCGGGATACGCCTGCACGTGATCTTCCAGCACGTGGGAAAAAATCAGCAAATAAAGTAGGGTAGTCAGCACCGGCGCGAGGACGGTCTGAAAGCTCACTTTCCAGAATCGCAGCAATTCCTTGTGGAGCAAAGTGTAAAACCCGGTCATGCCATTTCCTGACTTTCCGTGCTGCCCATGATTTTCACGAAAACCTCTTCCAGGTCTGGCTGCAGCAGCTGCATTTCCAGCACCTGCACCTGTGCCCTGCGCAGCGCCGCCAGCACGTCCTCGATCTCGGAATATTCTTTGACTGTCAGAACGTAATAGCCCTCATCATGCCTACTCAGCAGCGGCTGTAGCGCCGCAGGCAGCGTATCGGGTGACAGTCGCAGTCGCACTGAAACACCGGAAATACTGTTGATGAGATTCTGGGTGCTGTCGAGTGCGACGACTCTTCCCTGTTTCAGCATCGCCACGCGATTGCACAGCGCTTCCGCTTCATCCAGATAATGCGTGGTCAGCACGATGGTGTGGCCATCGCGGTTCAATTGTTTGATGAAGCGCCATAGCGCCTGGCGCAACTCCACATCCACGCCGGCGGTGGGTTCATCCAGCACGATCACCGGCGGCTTGTGCACCAGAGCTTGAGCCACCAGCACGCGCCGCTTCATGCCGCCGGACAGAGCGCGCATGTTGGTGTTGGCCTTGTCGGCAAGGTCCAGATGATGAATTATTTCATCTATCCAGGAATCATTCTTCTTCAGGCCATAATAGCCAGATTGAATAACCAGGGTTTCGCGCACGGTGAAGAAAGGGTCGAACACCAGCTCTTGTGGCACCACACCGAGCAGACGGCGGGCTTCGCGATAGCCAGTCACGACATCGTGCCCCATTACTTTGGCGCTACCGCTGCTGGCCAGGGTCAGCCCCGCAAGTATATGGATAAGCGTGGTCTTGCCCGCACCGTTGGGTCCAAGCAAAGCAAAGAATTCACCGGGGTTGATTTCAAGATCGATGCCCTCCAAGGCAGTGACTGCCCCAAAGCGCTTGTGCATCTGTTTGATTTCGATTGCCGGAGTCATTGAGGAAGCGGTTCTAATTCAAATACTGCTTTGAGCATAGCAGCCACGAGGGTATCCTGAATGGTGGCACCCGGATGCATCAGATGGTACGGCATTTTCCCTATGCGGTGATCAGAGCAGTGGATAAGACTGTCTCCTAAGTTGCCATGAGGGGGTTTTGAATCCCGATCATGTTCTATCGCATTAGACAGTGTGGCTCTAGTTTGAAGTACAACACCCGTTCATATGCAGGATACCTGATTAGATGCCCGGTATCTACGCCGTTTTCTGAGCCGGCACCTTGGCAACATCCATCGACGCCAGCCTGAAACTACTGTTGCACAGATTACAAATCTGAATAATATTCGGCCTTGATTCGGTCCACGTAGTTGGTCAGGTTACCTTTTGACAAGCCATGCTCCTTGAGCGGCGATTCGATCGGGCATCCAAAGGTGTTAATCAAAAAACCGAAAGCGCTCGCATCCAAGGTAGTCGGCCGATCGCCCAGGAAATACTTCTTGTTACCGAGGCACGCCGACAGCGCATCGATGTCATGCTTACCGAGCTCAAAGATTTCTTCCGCTGTGTGTCGGCCCATGCCATGCCCATAAATCTGCTGTTTGATCTTGTGGCGATAGTAAGCAGCCGCCATGTCGCGAATGATGGGTGGCATTACCCCAAAAATAGCTAGCTTGTTGACTTGCCAATTTGAGTCGGTGTACTGCCACTGCGAATACATCGTAGCCCAAAACAAATGCTCTTCGAGTAAACGCTGCATCGCCATAGACAGCGCCAGTTCAGCTTCACTTAGCCCCTTGTCCAGATCGTTATACTTTGTTTTCAGATAGAGTACAATAAAACCCGAGTCCCCTAGAATCTTGCCGTCATCTGCAATGTAGGGCAGCTTGCCCTTTGGTGCGCTCAAGGGAAGCGTTGGCTTAATTTCATATTCAATGCCCGCCATCCGCAAATATGTTTCCGTCTTGCAACAAAAATGACTTAAGTTGGGAATGCCCCATGTACGTTCAAGTTGGTAGAGTTTCAACATAATAAAAATTCCCTCTGTTTAGAATGCGTAACTTTGTTACTTGCATATCGCAAGCAACAACAGCGTATCCCGGTTACTTGCATGTTGCAAGCAACCGGGATACAGTATTCCACGTGCCCCCGCTATCCCTGCACAGGTAGGAAGTGAGCAATGATGGATGACCTTGAGACAATGGATGACAAACTGACATTTGCGCGGTCATGCTGCCCGATCACCAATGTGCTGGATACCCTTGGCGACAAGTGGACGTTGCTGGTGATCCGGGATCTGGTATTGGGCAAAAAACGCTACCAGGAATTGCTGTCCTCTCCGGAAAGAATCGCCTCAAACATCCTTGCGGACAGACTAAAAAAACTGGAAGCTGCCGGCCTTGTCATCCGACAAGCCTACCAGCAGAAACCCGCCCGCTACGAGTACCTTCTAACAGAGAAGGGCGAGGGTCTAAGGCCAGTGTTGGGGGCTATCGTTGCATGGGGGCAGGAGCATTACCCCGGTACTATGGTATTTCCTGCCGTCGAGCAACGCTAAGTGAGCGGTCACTTGCTATGTAGCAGGTGCGGTGAATGAGCGGCTTATTGCTATATTGAACGTCCGCTCAAGGTTGTTTCCAAAGGCCGGTGTCGTAAAGGCTTCGACACGGTCAGAATCAGGCTGCGACTGCTTTTGGCTTACGCCAGAGGAATCAACTCGGAAACACCATACAACTGGGCGAGGCTTTTCAGGGTGTTGGGCAGGTTGGTGAAATACAGTTGCTGGTTGTGACTTCGTGCCTTGCGCTGCCATTCCAGCAGCATGCTGACGGCGGACGAATCCACTTCCGTCACTTGCGCCAAGTCAATCACCAAATCGTCGCGATCAAACAAGGCAAAGCCCTGCTCGGTCACCGCGACGACATTGTCTATGGTTATAGCCCCCTGGACGGTTAGCCTGTTGCCATCACGCAGAATCATGTCTTATCAGCACAGATGATTAATTTGCTGCAGTCTTGTTCTCTTTATCTTTGGCTTCCAGTGACCGGTTCTTGTCCTGCAGCGTCTTAAGCAGTTTGCTGACACCTCCATCACGAATCTGGGTATTGAAAGAACCGCGATAGTTAGTGACCAGACTTACTCCGGCCACCGTTACATCGTACACCTTCCAACTATCGGCAGACTTTTCCATGCTGTAATCGATTGGCACGGGCACTTGACCGTGGTCCTCTATTACTTGCGTTTTGACTGTAACATCGGTGTCGCCCGGCTTGATTCTTGCCGGCTCCACTTTGATTTGGTGATCGCGATAACTAGCCAGCGCATTGGAGTAAGTACGTACCAACAGGGTGCGGAACTCTTTCACCAACTCCTGCTGCTGGTCGGGTGTAGCCATGTTCCAGTTCTTGCCCATCGACAGCCGGGTCATGCGCGTGAAATTGAAATGGGGCAGCACCTTGGCTTCCACCAGATTAAGAATCTTGCCGGTATTGCCCGCCCGAATATCCTTATCCTGTCTGATAATGGCGAGCACCTCCTGTGCAGTATTGTCGACCAGGGTGTCGGGTGGGATTTCCACCGCCCATACGGGAGACGCCAGCAACCATGCAGCCAAAAATGCAAAAATACTTAAATATGTCTTCTTCATGCTTCCCTCATTAGTATTAATTGTAACCGCACAGCGGACCCGGAATAAATATCACGCCGGTGAAGCTGCGTTAATTCTTGTCGCCATTGCTCTCTGATGCTTTATTGAATAAAAACCTTCCGATCATTTCCTCCAGCACCATCGCCGAATTGGTTTTCATGATTTTATCACCACTTTTTAGCATGACCTCATCGCCACCGGCTGCCAAGCCGATATATTGCTCGCCCAGAAGCCCGGAAGTAAGAATGCTGGCAAAAGTATCCTTGGGAAATTGATAGCGACTGTCTATGCTCATAGTAACTACAGCATCAAAAGTCTCCGGGTTAAACTGGATATCCACCACACGTCCTACCACTACACCCGCACTTTTCACCGGCGCTCTGGGTTTCAGGCCGCCAATATTCTCAAAGTTTCCCATCAACGTATAGCTCTGTGCCGCACTATAAGTGCCCATGTTCCCCACTTTCAACGCCAGCACCAATAGTGCTCCTATCCCTGCGGCGACAAATAGCCCCACCCACAAATCCATCGTTGTCCGCTGCATCAGCTCATTCCTCTAAACATGAATGCGGTCAAAACAAAATCCAACCCAAGAATCGCCAGCGACGAAGTCACCACCGTGCGGGTGGTGGCGCCGGATACCCCCTCTGCCGTAGGTGGCGCATCATAACCTTCAAACACCGCAATCGCCGTCACCGCCACACCAAAAACACAGGTCTTGATAACCCCGTTGACGATGTCGTAGCGAAAATCCACCGCATTTTGCATCTGTGACCAGAATGACCCCTCGTCCACGCCGATCAGCACCACTGTCACCAAATAACCGCCGAATATGCCGACTGCGGAAAACATCGCTGCCAGAAACGGCATCGAAATCACTCCCGCCCAAAAGCGTGGTGCAACTACTCGTGCTATTGGATCCACTGCCATCATTTCCATCGCTGCCAATTGCTCGGTGGCTTTCATCAAGCCGATCTCGGCAGTAATAGCGGAGCCGGCACGGCTGGCAAATAACAGCGCTGCCACCACCGGCCCCAGCTCGCGCACCAGTGACAGCGCCACCAGTGTTCCCACGGCTGACTCGGAACCGTATTTTTGCAGCGTCTCGTAGCCCTGTAAACCCAGCACCATGCCAACGAACAGTCCCGATACCACGATGATGATCAGCGACAGCACGCCGGTAAAATAAATCTCCCGGATGATAAGATGAAAGCGCCGCAGGCTGATACCCGACTTCAACAGCATCAGCATGAAAAAACGGCTGGCACGACCCAGTCGCCAAACACTCTCTATCACTCGATGACCGACACCCCGGATGCCGAGAACGATGCGCCTAGGCAAAACGGTTCCCCAATCTCAAATCACTTGCGTAGGAGTTGGCGGGGTAGTGAAACGGGACCGGACCGTCTTCTTCGCCATGCACAAACTGATGCACGAAGGGCGCCACTGAATCACGCACCTCTGCCGGTGTGCCATGTGCTGCGATCACGCCCTCTGAAATGAAATAAACATAGTCAACAATTTTCAGCGACTCCTGCACATCGTGAGTCACGACTACCGAGGTCATGCCCAATGCGTCGGTCAGGCGACGAATCAAATTTCCGATCACACTCAGCGAAATTGGGTCAAGGCCTGTAAATGGTTCATCATACATGATGAGCAACGGGTCAAGCGCAATCGACCGGGCCAGCGCTACCCGGCGCGCCATCCCACCCGAGAGCTCCGCCGGCATCAGTTTATGTGCACCACGCAAACCAACAGCATGCAGTTTCATCAGCACCAGATCGCGAATTACGGCCTCTGGCAAGTTGGTATGCTCCCGCATCTGAAATGCTACGTTATCGAACACCGACAGATCGGTGAAAAGCGCACCGAACTGAAACAGCATGCTCATTTTGCGCCGCATCTGAAACAGCTCGTCTCTGCTGAGTTCATGCACTACCTGGCCAGCGACCTTGACATAACCCGACGAGGGCGCTATCGAACCGCCGATCAGCCGCAACAATGTGGTCTTGCCGCAACCGCTGCCGCCCATGATGGCAATGACCTTGCCGCGCGGCATGGTTATATTGATGCCCTTCAGGATGGCACGCTTATCGTAAGAGAAATTCAGGTCATTAATTTCAACCAGGGTTTCAGATGTCATTCTGCTGAAAGAATCGATACTTGATTTGACAGGATGTCGATTCTAATCTAAATGCGCTCTCCGCACAGCTCCATAATTGAACTCCCGGCCTTCAATGCTGTTGTATTACTAACGAAGCATTGCCATCTTAGGGACTAGGGATAGAGCAAAAATAACCGGTATCCTGCTGCATTCAAATCACTGCTGGCAAGATGCAGTCTGATGTCGATCTCGTGCGCAGGCGCAATCGTCTGGGCTGGATTCGCGTCTCTGCCAAGATATTCACTGGGCGTGAAGATGCGGCTTGCGAGAGGTTGATCCTGAATGTCGGTGAGAGTCAGTTCGAGCGCAGGATAGACTTGCGGGAACGAGGCGTAATTACGTACGGTAGCGGTAAGTATGACGACTCCGGTATCCTGTGCTGGGTCTGCCTGTAAATCGGATGACTCGATACTCAGCAGTTCCGCTTGTTGTAGCGGTGGGATGATACAACGCAACAGTTCGCAATACTGCTCCAGGTACGGTCGGGTATCAGGTGCGAGAACGGAAATTTCGGTGCGGTAAAAATAAGCTGCTTGTCCCGTCAACAGGAGCAACAAGAACAGACTGGCAAAACTCCAACTGAGCCGACTCTTGCGCAGTTGTACGCTATCGTAAGGGTAGTGTTCCAGCACCGCGCTGGCCGTGTCTGAAACTTCTGCGACCGGTTCTTGCGTAACCGCTGATAGGGTAGCGGATACCACGTCACTCGTTGTTATCTCATGCGGAAGGATGGACGGTAGCACCGTTTGATCAGACAAACTTGGTGCGGGCAGAGCATCCGTTCTTGCACCCACGACCCTGGATGAGTCATCGGCTTCCGGCTCCTGCACCGTAATCAGGGTGGCAAAGCCGTTAAACACATGCGCACACTGTCCACACCGCACATCGCCGCCATGCGCCTGCAAATGCTGGGCGGTCACGCGAAAAGCGGTAGCGCAATTAGGGCAGCGGGTTACCAGTGCCATAATCCTGGCCTTGCAAATAACTTGATTTCACTTTCTTGTCCCCGTTAGCAGCACCCACCCCTCCCGCTCTCCTGCAATACGCATCTCGAACCATTGCCGGTAGATACGCGCCACTTCTTCCGCCTGATCCCTGAGTATGCCGGAAAGCGCAATATGCCCACCTTTGCGGGTCATGCTCATCAGTAACGGAGCAAGCACGATCAGCGGGTTGGCAAGGATATTGGCGACAACCACATCCGCCCAAGCTGCAGCGGCCAATGCGGCCTGAGGTGCAGACTGAGGTGTGTAAAACTCCGCTTGCATTTGATCCAGTTGATTGCGCCGCGCATTGTCGCGGCTTGCCACAACCGCCTGGGGGTCTATGTCTATGCCCACTGCGTGGCCCGCGCCCAGCTTCAGCGCGGCAATGGCGAGTATGCCGGAGCCGCAGCCATAATCCAGCACATCTTCTCCGCCTCGCAGGTTTTCGTCAAGCCAGGCAAGACACAGTTGCGTAGTTGGGTGACTGCCGGTACCGAAGGCCAGCCCTGGATCGAGTATCAGACTGACGGCGGCGGGATCGGGTATCTGATGCCAGCTGGGGACAATCCACAGTCGTGATGATATCTGGATCGGGGTAAATTGCGCCTGACTAAGCCGCACCCAATCCTGCTCCGGCACTTCCGCCAAGCGATAGATGGGTAAGTTATCGAGCTCGGCTGCTTGCGCCGCAGCCTGCACAACGCCGCTCACATCTGCATCCGCACCGAACAGTGCGGTAATTTCCGCTGCTGGCCAGATTTTTTCGGGAAGTTCGCTGGGCTCACCGAATAGTGGCTGTTCCCGTTCCGTGCCGGCAGCGGCATCATGTATATCCGCCGACAGTGCGCCCAGCTCGAGCAATGCATCGCTCAGAATTTCGGCGTGCGCGGCATCGGTCTCTAGGGTGAGGGAGATCCAGGGCATATTCTTGAGTACGGATAAAATCCGTCGGCGTAAAACTGACTCATCCGACGGATGTGTGCCAAGTGTCTTTCTTGTCTGCGAGCGTAAAAATTGGCGCTTAAGCTTAACTCAGCTTGTTGTAATTGGCGAGTTTCTGCTCGAGGTAATGGATAGGGGTGCCGCCACGCAGAAAAGCCGCGTCGGACAACAGATCAAGGTGTAATGGAATGTTCGTCTTTATGCCTCCAACCACCATTTCCGACAACGCGATACGCATACGCGCGATAGCCTGTTCACGCGTGTCCCCATAGGCAATCACTTTGCCAATCATGGAGTCGTAATATTGCGGCACCATATAGTGTTGATAAATGTGGGGATCGACGCGAATGCCGGGGCCGCC
>Ga0163199_1000399_pt1 | contig 27352 bp, 25 predicted proteins | sample PL_2010_150m_FD_113537 | JGI IMG/M metagenome (GOLD analysis project Ga0163199, IMG submission 113537) | Freshwater microbial communities from Powell Lake, British Columbia, Canada to study Microbial Dark Matter (Phase II) - PL_2010_150m | ecosystem: Environmental > Aquatic > Freshwater > Lake ...
GAGAACCGCATGACCTGGCAGGCGACTGAATGCCGGAAATCCCGGCATCGCTTCCTGACAGCGGTGAAGAAGGGGGACCGACATGTGCTTCAATCATGGCTACCCCGAAGAACTCCGGAAGAATCATTGTCCATTGCCAACAACACCCGGTATGTGCGCCTCCGAACATACCGACCATAAATCTGCGGCGCATCATCTTCAGCTTGCCGGTAGTCATGCTGACACCGGCCGCTCAAATCGCATGCCAACGGCATCGCCGATGACGGTTCCCGCTGCATTGCCGAAGTTCAAGCAGAAGAAGTCGGCGGCGCCGATCCAATGTCGGCTTACGGGAAATCACCCCGCGCGGACGTCAGCAATCGAGGAGCGGCTCGACTGTCTCTTGATGGCCCGACTGCCGAAGTCGCTCCGCTCGAGTTCGCCGCCAGGAAGCCGCCGCTGAAATCTGTCTAGATGACCAGTTTCAAGTGAGCTTCTGTTCCGGGTGACCCGAGAGTCCAGCTGCATCGTTGAGACGTCGACTATTTTTGAGTACTTGCGTTACTGTGGCTGCTCAACCCGAAAATGGCACTCCCAGGTCTGGGATACCGTTCCGAGGTTGGCGACAACTCAATCACCGGGACACGAGACTACGATTGTCTGGCCTAATTGACCGAATTGGGCTTTTACCGCCGCCGCCGCACCCACGCTCACGGGGACCAAAGTCTGGGACGACTTTGCCACGCTCTCTCTCCGTCGCCAACGACGCAATGGCTCGACACTCAGGCCTTGGCTCGCACAGTACGACTTCTGCGTCAGGTCCCTCTGATGCCAACCCTCCAGGTCACACTGTCTTAGACTCCCAACTCCGGCGCAACTCCACGTTCGTGCTGCATACGGGTTCCGGCGTCGGGAGTCTGCTATCCTTCAAGGGTCTTGAGACCATGGTCGCGCTCGGTGAAAATCGCGCTGCTTGCCGATACCCATAGCAATCTCGAAGCCTTGCTGGCTTGCCTTGCGCATGCGAAACGCGAAGGCGCCGGGATGTATGCATTCCTGGGCGACCTGGTGGGTTATGGCGCCGATCCCGTGGCATGCCTGGCGGTGATGGCGAAGTATGCCGACGGGGGGGCGTTGCTGGTTCGCGGCAATCACGACGAGGCGGCGCTCGGCGGGTTGAGCGAGCACATGAACCCCATCGCCCGCGAGGCGATTTACTGGACACGCGGGCAACTAGGAGTCGGCGAGCGCGCCTTCCTCTCCGCGCTGCCGATGACGGGACGACTGGGAGATCTGTTTCTGGTTCACGCCAGCGCCAGCAAACCGGAAAGCTGGCCCTACGTCGCCGGCAGGAATCAGGCGGAGCTATGCATGAACGCCAGCGACGCGGGACTATGCGTTGTCGGACATGTTCATCATCAGTTGCTTTACTGGTCCGCGAAGCCGGGTCCGAGGCGAGCGACCGCCGCTGTGCAGTCGTTCGCGCCGACACCCGGGGTGTCGATTCCATTGTCGCGGAGCCGGCGCTGGCTTGCCATTGCCGGCTCCGTCGGACAGCCGCGCGACGGCAACAACGCCGCGGCCTATACGCTCTTCGATAGCGAGCAGCGCCTGTTGACGTTCTTCCGCGTACCTTACGACCACCATGCGGCCGCGCGAAAGATTATTGCGGCGGGACTCCCCGACCTACTTGCGACGCAATTGCTGAGAGGTGAGTAGATGAGGGAAGGGGAGCATATCAGTCCAGGCACCCGGATCGCCGGTTACCGTGTGGAGGAAAAGCTCCGCAACAGCGGCATGGCGGTGCTCTACCGGGTCGCAGCGCCGGACGCGGAGGCCGACTGCCTGCTGAAGGTGCCCAAGCTAGGCTTCGGCAGCCACCCCGCCTGCTCGTCGGGTTTCGATGCCGAGCAGATGATCCTCGGACGCATCGCCAGTTCTCATGTGCCTCGGCTGCTCGCCTCCGGCGAGGAGGATTTCGGGCCCTACCTGATCATTGAGAGAATCGTCGGAAAGTCGCTTGCGGACTTCGCCCAACAGGCCCCGCTAGCCGTTGAGGAGGTAGCCCGCCTGGGTGCAGCATTGGCGTCCGCGGTTCATGAATTGCACCGCCAGGAGGTGGTCCACCACGATATCAAGCCGTCCCATGTGTACTACCGTGAAAACGGGCAGGTGGTACTGATCGACTTCGGACTGGCTTTCCACGGCCAGCTGCCGGATCTTGTTGCGGCCGAATCGGATCGGCCCCTGGGAACACCCGCCTATATGTCGCCCGAAGTGATCGCGGGCGGGCGCGGGGATCCGCGCAGCGACATATTTTCATTGGGCGTGATCCTCTACCTGCTGGCAACCGGGGAATTGCCATTCGGTTCACCGACAAGCAATCGTCACCTGCGCCGGCGCCTTTATTGTGATCCACTACCGCCACGTTGCATCCGGCCTGAGCTACCGGAGTGGCTACAAGAAATCATCCTGCACTGCCTGGAAATACGCGGTGGCGACCGTTGCGCGACGGCAGCGCAGGTAGCTGACGACCTCGCCCATCCGCAACAAGTGATGCTCAGCCAGCGCGGGCGATGCTTGGCGCGCGCCGGGCCGTGGGTGGTGCTTGGACGCTGGCTCAAGTCCATCTCCGCCGCGGCACCGCCACGCCGAATTCCGTCCGGCCAACTCGCGCGCGCGCCGCAGGTGCTGGTTGCCATTGACCTGGATTACCGGAATGAAATGCTGATGCAGGCATTGCGCGACGCCACCGGCCGGTTGATCGCCGGCGAACCCCACTGGCGGCTAACCTGCGTGACCGTCATGGAACCTTCGATGCTCACCGAACAGGATGACCACAGCGAAATCACCCAGGCGCTGCACCTGCAGTACCTGGTCGAACTGCGCCACTGGGCGCAACCGCTGGTTCAGCGCCTGGGCCTGCCGCAGGAGCAACTGCGTTTTCACGTGCTGCCCGGCGGCGGCGCCGCGGAAATGCTGATCGACTACGCGCGTGCCGTGCATGCCGACCACATCGTGATGGGCGCACGGGGCAACTCCAGCCTGCGCCGCTATCTGGGGAGCGTTTCTTCGCACGTGGTGGCCGAGGCACCCTGTAGCGTAACGGTTGTCAGGCCTCCCCGGGCCTGAAAAGCGGGCTCTCAAGAAACTGATCTGTGAATCAAAATTTTTGATTGCTTTCTGGCATCAGTATTACGATAGAGTGTACTTTGAACACAGCACCAAAGAACAGCGTCAAGACTGTTATTGCCGGGCGCATCCCGCACAGCAGGCGCCATGGCCTTCACTCTCATCTACGGAGGAACATCATGCGCAATTTCCAGAAGGCGATACTCACGTTCGTCAGCACAGGGTTTCTGATCGGAAGCAGCTGCGTGCTCGCGCAGGAAACACCCGTCGCGGCGCCGGCCGGGGTAAAACTGGTCGAAGCCAAGGACGTCATCGAAATGCAGAAGCAGGGGGCGATTCTTGTCGATACGCGCAAGGCCAACGAATTCAGCGAGGCCACCATCAAGGGCGCCATTTCCGTACCCTACGATCCCGAAAAAAGCGCCAAGGACGCAAACTTCGACTCCGCCCAGGACAAGTTCGACCTCGTCAAACTCGCGGACAAGAACGCCAATCTCATCCTGTTCTGCAATTCCGGCACCTGCTGGAAGTCATACAAGGCCGCCGTCGTGCTGGCAAAGAGTGGCTACAAGAACGTGAATTGGTACCGCAACGGCTTCCCGGACTGGAAGGCACGCAAGCTACCGATCGACTGAGAGAATTGACTGGCAGTCTGTTGTTCCGTTAGACAAGAGGAGGTGGGGAAAATGATCTACACAAAAAAATCACCGGCATTGCTGATCATAGGCATCCTGATGCTGGTATGGGGATTCCTGAATAGCTCGGGCAACGTGGACGGCATGCAAAGCTGGCTGCAACAGAGCGCTTATTCCGATCACATGAAGGTCAAGGAAAAGTTCGACGCCGAATTCCGCGTCGCCAAGGAAATGGCGGCCTCCGAGGGCAAGCCGGCGCCGGTCATGAAAATGGCGGCAAGCAGATTCGACCACGCCAAGGCTGAACAAGCGAAGCTGACCTATATCGTCGGCGGCATCTTTGCCGTGCTGGGCTTGTTGATCCTGGTATGGACACCGAAGCTAGGCGACTTTGACTACTACCTGTCCATCGTCCCCGGTATGGCGTTCATTGTCGGCATCGCCTTCGTGGTGCGCTGGGGTCTCGACCCGATTTTCGGCAATTGGGGCAAGGCCGCGATACCGTTGCTGGGTTGGGATTTCGCCCACATCTTCAATCTAAACTACGTGGTGCTCGGCATCGTCATCGGCATCATCACCGTGAATGTCTTCAGCATCCCCGGCTGGGCCGCCAACGGCGTGCGAACCGCGCGCTTCTTCCTGAAGACCGGCGTAATCCTGCTCGGTGTGCTGTATAGCGCGGCCGAACTGGCGCAACTCGGCGCGCTCTCGGTGGTCATGATCGGTATTTTCGTGCTCGGCTCGGTCGGGATGGTGCTGTACATGGGCCGGCGCATGGACGCCGGCAACTCTATGACCGGCATCCTTTCAGCCGGCGTAGGCGTCTGTGGCGTCTCGGCCGCGGTCGCGGCGGCACCCGTGGTGCAGGCGAAAGCTGTGGAAATCGCCTACACCATCGGCACGATCCTGGTCTGGGGCGTGGGCTGCATGTTCGTCTTTCCGACCATCGGGCATTTGTTAGGCATGGGCCCGGTGCAGTTCGGCGCCTGGGCCGGTACCGGCATCCTCAATTCGGCACAGGTGGCGGGTGCGGCGCTGGCCTTCGATCCGACCGGCATAGAGACGCTTAAGGTGGCGGAGATCTTCAACATCACTCGCGTGCTGTTCCTGCCCATCATCGTGGTCTGGCTCGCCGCCTGGTATGTCAAGCACGAAGTGGGGGCGGAAAAAGTGGACCTCAAGCAGGTGCTGATCGCCAAGTTCCCGGTGTTCGTACTCGGCTTCATCGGTATGTTCGCGCTGAGTTCGATGGGCGCATTCTCTCCGGCCGACCATTATCAGGGCAAGTATTTCAGCGCCACCGAGATCAAGGAGGATAAGCTCCTGAAGCCGAAGGAGACCGTGTTGCTGGAGGCCGAGTTGGCCAAAATGAAAACTCCCGCCGAAACCGCGGCACTGAAGGACCTGATCGCCAACCGGAAAGTAACCAGTCGGGTGCACGACGGCGCCTTGCTTTCGGCCGGCAAGGTCGCGGGACTCGACCCGCTGGCCAAGGCCGTGATCGACAAGGCGCACAACGCCGCCTGGCATAATTCGAAAACCATTGGCGCCTTCCGTAACTGGATCGCCTGGCTCTTCGCCATCGGCCTGACCGGCCTGGGCATGCAGATCACCGCCAAGGCGCTCAAACAAGCGGGCGGCAAGCCGCTCATCATTGGCGGCATTGTCGGCACGGTCAAAGCGCTCGGCTCGCTGATTGTCGTATTGCTGTTCGTTCGCGAATTCGTCTAGGGAGAATGACCATGGAAGAGAAACAATTCGAACGCGGCACCAGCCTGTCCATTTTCGCCGCCGACCGCCGGGAAGACCTCGGCGCACTCATCGCCGCCATACTGATCGCGATAGGCGTGATGTTCTTCGTCGGCAAGTGAATCACCCGCCGGCCCGACCAAGGGCCGGCGTTCTTTCTACATCCCATGTTCGAATCTACTAGATTGCTGCTGTGCCAACATGGCACCGAGGGCGCGTCCGTGGCCGAGACTCTAGCCTATGAGATTGCACGGCCCGGCCTTACCACCATCGTTCATTGCCTGGTCGTGCCCGAACTCTGGGCCGGCATGCAAGGCGACGACTGGCTCAACGACGCCTCGACGCGCGACACCTTTGCACATTATGTCGAGCAGTTGCTCGAGAAGGACGCCAAGCGCGAACTTGCCGCCGTGGAGGCGCGCTGCGTCAGGCGGGGGATTGCCTACAAGGCGGTGGTGCGCTTCGGCGATCCGGCCGAGTGTACGATCGCCATCGCTGACGAAGAACTGGCCGATCTGGTGGTTATCGGTCCACCGCGGCCGAAAAGCATGCTGGGCCTGCGTTCGCGCATGGACCTGGATCGCCTGGCATATGGTCTGACCTGCCCGATGCTCATTGCCTCGAGGCGATGAGCGCGAAGGAAGTCCAGGCAAAAGACAATGCCGCGTGGGCTTCGGCACTGATTCCGCTACCGCCCGACCAGTTGCTCGTATACCTGTCGGGTGTTGAGCGGCTGTTCCGCCTTAACCCGCATCTCGAGATTGCCGAATGGCAAGAACTGGCAGACTCGCGATGTTTTCGATTCAACGCGCGAAACGAGACCAACGGTTTCCACGGCGAGCTTTCCTTCCATGCCGAGACGGTTCGCGAGGGCTCCGGTTACACACTGGTATACGAGCACGGACTGAAGCGCTCCACCGAATTCAGGATCGACGCGGCAAGCGGCGGATCGCTGCTCACCATCACTGAAGACTACCACCCGGTGCAAGACGCGACTGACGACCGCCTCAAGGAAGTGGACCGCAGCCTGATTCCCTGGGCGGCAGCTATTCGCCGCCATCTCTGCGGATTGGCCCGATTCGGCCACCTGCCCGGCTACCGCTGGTGGACCGAGCGCTTCATGCCGGGTATGTTTCCGCGACAGCGGCGTATCGTGCGCATGATCGTCTGGGTGAGTGTCCTCGAGTTCCTGGTGTTTCTTTTTGTCGCTCTGATCTTTTGGCTGGAAACTCGTTAGGCTTCCTGTGTCAGAGGGGCAATCTGCGCGACTTGCGTCCAGCGCGCGCAAACAACCGGTCGAACAGCCCATTCGGCAACAACCGCAGAATTTTGGCGACGATGGCCATTTGCCAGGGAACCACGGCGTAGCTGGTGCCGCCCTCGATGTGACGCACGATGCGCCGCGCTGCTTCGGCTGCGGACAGCATGAACGGCATCGGGTATCTATTCCCCGCCGTCATCGGCGTCGCAATGTAGCCGGGGACGATAGTCGCTACGCTGACGCCACTGCCGCGCAACTCGACACGCAGGCTTTCAAGATAGGCGATTGTCGCCGCCTTCGATGCACAATAGGCGCCGGCCCCCGGCATGCCGCGGATCCCCGCGACCGAACAGATCCCGACCAGTCGACCTCGCCCGACCTGCTTCATCGCCGTGACGAAGGGATGAAGTGTGTGCGCCATGCCCAGCACATTCACGCCCATGACGAGGGCAATCGCCGGAAGGTCGGCAACCTCTTCAGTCAACGTGCCGAAACTGATGCCGGCGTTGGCAATGACGATGTCCGGCACGCCGGCACGGGCGATGAAATCTGCTCCCGCCAGCGCCAGCGCGGAGGCATCCGAGACATCCAGCGGGTAGAGGAAACAGCTGACCGGCAATTCGGCGGCCAGCTTTTCAAGAACTTCCCCGCGTCGTGCCGCCAGGCCGAGCACGGCTGCGCGTCCGGCGTAATGGCGGGCCAATGCCGCGCCCAGGCCGCTGGAAGCCCCGGTGATGAATACCTTGAGAGGCGTCGGTTGCATGCCGAGCGAACTTCCGCCTGGTCCGCTCCGCGCCTAAAACCTATTTCCTTCCCTGCTCTGCGCGGGCCTTGGCGACCAGACCGTCGACCAGCTTCAGCAATTCGTCGAATCCTCCGGAGAAGTTATCGGGACTGCGGTACTTCCCGGCCACGACGAAAGATGGAACGCCGGGGACTCCGTAAGCCCCCTGCTTTTGCTTGCTGCCCTGGGTCTTGCTTTGCACGGCGAAGGAGTTGTACGTATCGGTGAACTTCTTGCGATCAAGGCCTTTCTTGACCGCCCAGTTAATCACGCCCGCTTCATTCATCAAGTCGATGCGCTCACGATGAATCGCCGTAAAAGCGGCAGCATGGAGTTTCTCCAGTTCTCCCAAGGCATCCAGGGTGTAATAGAGCCTGGCGGGCGCTTCCCATTGCGGACGGAATATCACCGGTACGCGCTGGAACAGGACATCCTTCGCCAGGGTCTTGGTCCACTTGTTCACTACGGGGTCGATGTTATCGCAGTGCGGGCACATGTACGAGAAGAACTCGATAACCTCGATCTTGCCTCTCTCGGTCGGTTGAGGCGGGTTGATCAGTTCGAAATCCTTGCCCGGTTGCAATTCGGCGCCGGCGCTACCCGCCGCGAAGGCCAACAACACGCCGGCAAGAAAGAATAGTTTTTTTAACATGAGATATTTCTCCACGAGTCTGGATTACGGGGCGGCGTCCTTGATCTTGATTACAGTTGCCTGGATACCGTTCTGAGACAGCTGATTGCGCACACGGTTCATATCTTCCAGTTTGCCAAACGGACCTACACGAACGCGGTGCATGACGCCCTTCTCCGGGACCTTGACTTCCTGCAAACTGGTCTCAAGACCCATTAACGCCAGTTTCGCTTTCAGGTTGTCGGCGTCGGCGGACTTCTGGAATGCGCCGGCCTGAAGATAATATGCTTCGCCAGATTCAGCCGGTACCGAGACTGGGGCCTGAGCAGCCTGCGGCGGTATCCTGGCGTCGCCGGTGGACGGCGCCGGCTCCTGTCCGCTGGGCAGAATCTTGTAGAACTCGAAGCGCGGTTTTTCGTCGACCTTGTCCCCGGGCTTGCCGGGCAGCGGCAGTGGCGTTTGTTGCGCCGCCGGCCCCGGTTTGGCGTCGGTTTTCTCAGGGCGAAACAACTTGTCCTGGAAGGGTAAGGGCATCTTGTTGAGGTACCAGACAACGCCAAAGGCGATCAACACGCCGATCACCAGCCCCGCGAACAGGCCGATCAGGGTGCCACCAAAACTGCTGCGTGGTGGAACGGCTCGCACGTATGGGATGACGGAGGCACTCGTCCTGCGTGGATTTCGATTGGCCATATTACATACTCTCCGGCGCCGAGACGCCCAGGATACTGAAACCGTTGCGAAGCACCTGGCGCAATGCCGCGACCAGTGCAAGGCGAGCCGTGCGCTGAGTCATGTCATCGACCAGGATGCGTTCGGCATTGTAGTAACTGTGAAACTCAGAAGCCAATTCCCGCAGATAAAAAGCAATGGCGTGTGGAGAAGAATCACGCGCCGCAGCTTCGATCACTTCGGGGAATGCCGCCAACCGCGCGCAGAGCGCCATTTCGCGCTCTCCCGAGAGCGGCGTCAGGTCGATACCCGCCAGCGCAGTCGGGTCCTTACTCCACTGCGCGAGGAAGAGCGCCCCCTGGGGGGATGCGAGCACGGAACTGACACGGGCGTGGGCGTATTGAACGTAATACACCGGATTGTCGTTACTCTGAGACTTCGCCAGGTCAAGATCGAAGTCAAGGGCCTGGTCAGCCTTTCTGAGCATGTAAAAGAAACGGCAGGCGTCGTTGCCGACTTCTTCGCGCAATTCGCGCAGGGTCACATATTGGCCGCCGCGAGTCGACATCGAAACTTTCTCGCTGCCACGCCACAATGAAACGAACTGCACCAGCACCACGTCCAGTTGCTTGTCGTCACAACCCAGGGCCTGCAAAGCGCCGCGCATGCGCTGAATGTAACCGTGATGGTCGGCGCCCCAGACGTCGACCAACTGGTCGAAACCGCGCTCCAGTTTGTTCAGATGATAGGCAATATCCGACGCAAAGTAGGTGTACAAGCCATTGTCACGCTGAACCACCCGATCCTTCTCGTCGCCGAAACTGGTCGAGCGAAACCACCGGGCGCCATCCTGGCGGTAAATGTGGCCGTTGTTCTCGAGTCGTGCCACAGCCTTTTCGACCATGCCGGTGTCAAACAGCGAACGCTCGGAGAACCACCTGTCGTAATGCACACCGAACTCTTCCAGATCGGCGCGGCAATCCGCCAGTTGCTCGGTCAATGCATGCTGATGGATGTAGGCCCAATCCTCCCCCAACAGATCCTTGGCAGCCTTGATCAGGCCATCCAGATGAGCCTCCGGATCCGCCTCCAGTGGCGGCACGCAAGCCAGCACGGCGGCAGCCGGATGCAGGTAGCGATCAGCGTGGGCCTCGCGAATCAGTCGCGCCATGGCGCTAACATATTCGCCCTGATAGCCGTTCGCCGGGAAGGGAACGTCCTCGTCGAACAGCGCCAGGTAACGCAGCCAGGTGGATAACGCGAGGATATCCATCTGCCGGCCGGCATCATTGACGTAATACTCACGGCTCACCGCGTAGCCCGCCCAGGCCAGCAGCGATGCCAGGCTGGCGCCGAAAGCCGCGCCACGACCGTGGCCAACGTGGAGCGGACCGGTCGGGTTGGCCGAGACGAATTCGACCTGAAGTTTCTTGCCTTTTCCCAGGCTGCCCCTTCCATACCGGTCGCCGAGGGTCAGAATTTCCAGCACTACCCGATTCTTGGCGCTGGCGGCAAGATAGAAATTGATAAAGCCGGCGCCGGCGACCTCGGCCTTGTCCACCCATGGCGATACCGCCAGCTCCCGCACCAGGCGCTGGGCGATCTCGCGCGGACTGGTCTTCAGTGTTTTGGCCAACTGCATCGCCAGATTGCTGGCGAAATCACCATGACTGGCCTGCTTTGGGCGTTCCAGCAGAATGGCAGCCGACGAATGCTCGGGCGCGACGCTGGCCAGCGCGGCGGACAGCAGTTCGCTGACATGGGACTTGGGGTCGAAGGACATGGGTCGGGCGGCCTGCCTTGCAAGGCTTATTAGCGGTATCGAGCGGCAGATTTTAGCATCTTCGTCCGGACCTCCGAGAAATCGGCCAAGTCGCCGGACAGTTCATCTCTTGCCCGGACGGAGTTGCCCGGCACCGTATCGGACCACAATCGTTCACGGCATCGTCCACCCGCGAATCGCACGGCCGGCCATGCGACTTATGGTCAGCATAAAAATCAGTGAATGTTATTTATGGATAGCTTTATGTATCATGCAGCTACCTCAGCCGGCGTCGAGTAAGTATTGAGGAAACTAAGTCCATTCCACTGGAGGAACACATGGCTTCAAAGACATATAACGCTGGCGTGAAGGAGTACCGCCAGACCTACTGGACCCCGGATTACACCCCGCTGGACACCGATTTATTGGCCTGCTTCAAGATCACCCCCCAGCCAGGCGTGCCGCGCGAAGAAGTTGCTGCGGCCGTGGCTGCCGAATCGTCAACCGGTACCTGGACCACGGTGTGGACCGATCTGCTGACCGATCTGGACTACTACAAAGGCCGTGCATATCGCATCGAAGACGTGCCCGGTGACGACACCTGCTACTACGCGTTTGTCGCTTACCCGATCGACCTGTTCGAAGAAGGTTCTGTCGTCAATGTGCTCACGTCGCTGGTCGGAAACGTGTTCGGCTTCAAGGCGCTGCGTGCCCTGCGACTGGAAGATGTGCGCTTCCCGATCGCCTACGTCAAGACCTGCGGCGGCCCCCCCCAGGGTATCCAGGTCGAGCGTGACATATTCAACAAGTACGGTCGCCCCCTGCTGGGTTGCACCATCAAGCCTAAACTGGGACTGTCCGCCAAGAACTACGGCCGCGCGGTGTACGAATGCCTGCGTGGCGGTCTGGATCTGACCAAGGACGACGAGAACGTCAACAGCCAGCCCTTCATGCGTTGGCGCAACCGCTTCGAATTCGTCGTCGAAGCTTGCGAAAAGGCCCAGCGTGAAACCGGCGAGCGCAAAGGTCATTACCTGAACGTAACCTCGCCGACCGTGGAAGAGATGTTCAAGCGTGCCGAGTTCGCCAAGGAACTGGGCGCACCGATCATCATGCACGACTTCCTGACCGGCGGCTTCACCGCTAACACGAGCCTGGCCAATTGGTGTCGCAACAACGGCATGTTGCTGCACATCCACCGCGCCATGCACGCTGTGCTCGACCGTAACCCGCACCACGGCATCCACTTCCGCGTTCTTGCCAAGTGTCTGCGCCTGTCGGGTGGTGACCACCTGCACTCCGGCACCGTGGTCGGCAAACTGGAAGGCGACCGCGAAGCGACCCTGGGCTGGATCGACACCATGCGTGACAAGTTCATCAAAGAAGACCGCAGCCGTGGTCTGTTCTTCGATCAGGACTGGGGTTCCATGCCCGGCGTGTTCCCGGTGGCTTCGGGCGGCATCCACGTGTGGCACATGCCCGCGCTGGTTGCCATCTTCGGCGATGACGCCTGCCTGCAATTCGGCGGCGGCACTCTCGGCCACCCGTGGGGCAACGCCGCTGGCGCTGCTGCCAACCGCGTGGCGCTGGAAGCCTGCGTGCAAGCACGTAACGAAGGCCGGCCGATCGAAAAGGAAGGCAAGGATGTCCTTACCGCCGCCGCCGCGCATAGCCCGGAACTGAAGATCGCCATGGAAACCTGGAAGGAGATCAAGTTCGAATTCGATACTGTCGACAAACTGGACGTCGCCCACAAGTGAGCTTGCGACAGCCTCGCGAAGTCATCCCGGCCGCACCGGGCGCGCGATCCGGAATCCGGAAATACATTTGAAAGGAAATGAAATGTCTGAAGTGATGGATTACAAGAGCCGCGTGAGCGATCCCGCTAGCCGCAAGTTCGAAACCTTCTCTTACCTGCCCGCGATGACTCCCGAGCAGATCAAGAAGCAAGTGGAATATTTGGTGAAAAAAGGCTGGAACCCGGCAATCGAGCACACCGAACCGGCACACCTGCAGGATTCCTACTGGTACATGTGGAAGCTGCCGATGTTCGGTGAAACCGATGTGGCACGTGTGCTGGGCGAAGCCGAAGCCTGCCATAAGGCGAATCCCGACAACCACGTTCGCCTGATCGGCTACAACAACTTCAATCAGTCGCAGGGTGCCTCCATGGTGATTTACCGCGGCAAGACGGTATAAGTCGGGGCACGAGTCCTATCCGAACAGCCCCCGTTGCCGCAGGGCTCGGGGGCTGTTCGTTTGTCGCATCTTGTTTTTCCACGCAGCACGCGGGGAAAGTCGTCTGCTTCGAGGCCGTACCCCTTCGCACCCGTCGTGAACAAATAGTCGTCCTGCCTTCTCAAGGAGACACAATGAGCAATATCGTCGATCAATACCGCATCGCCAAGGAACCCTACTACCGTTCCGTCGCCGACGAAGTGACGCTGTTCGAAGCCGCCTACTCCGTGCGCATGCCGATGATGCTGAAAGGCCCGACCGGCTGCGGCAAGACCCGTTTCATCGAATACATGGCGCACAAACTGGGCAAGCCGCTGATCACCGTCGCCTGCAACGAAGACATGACTGCGTCCGACCTGGTCGGCCGCTTCCTGCTCTCCGCCCAGGGCACGGAATGGAAGGACGGCCCACTCGCGATTGCGGCGCGCCACGGCGCCATCTGCTACCTCGACGAAGTCGTCGAGGCGCGCCAGGACACCACCGTGGTGATTCACCCGCTGACCGACAACCGCCGCGTACTGCCGCTGGAAAAGAAGGGCGAACTGGTGCATGCGCACCCGGATTTCCAGATTGTCATCTCTTACAATCCCGGCTATCAGTCGTTGATGAAGGATCTGAAGCAGTCTACCAAGCAGCGTTTCGGCGGGCTGGATTTCACCTATCCAGAACACGCCATCGAAACCGAAATTGTGGTGCATGAGTCCGGCGCCTCCATCGAAGTCGCGGGCAAGCTGGTCTCGATCGCCGAACGTTCGCGTAACCTCAAGGGTCACGGTCTGGATGAGGGTCTTTCCACGCGCATGCTGATCTATGCCGGCAGCCTGATCGCCAAGGGCGTGGCGCCAGTGGCTGCCTGCCGTGTCACCCTGGTGCGCCCGATCACCGACGACCCGGACATGCGCGACGCGCTGGATGCGGCGGTCGCCACCTTTTTCTGAGCGATGCGGTATGGACCGCCGCCCGTCGGCGAACACTAGGCGAGCCGGCGGCGTCACGTCCGCTTGATTATCTGAGGTGATTCATGGCGATCAATCTCGCTGACTACGCAGAACTGCTGGAGGACCTGTCGCCGCACAGCCAGGAGGCGCTCAAGACTCACTGGCACGAGGCCACCAAGGTGTTCTCGCCACGCGGGCTGGACAACTACCTGAAGGGCGCATCCGCGATCCGCGGACTCGGCAAGGGCGACTCGCTGGTCGAAGCATGGATCGTGGAAGCGCCGCAAGTGGCCAAGGAGGTCGGCGAGGACGTAGTCGGCGATCTCGCCACGGCGTCGCTTTCCCTGGCATCGAGAACGTCCGGGGCGGTGATTGAACTGCTGCTCGACACGGCGCCGACTGCCGCCAACCGGCTGGGTGACGCACAGCTTTTCCTCAACTACCTGCAGTTCATCAATAACCTGATCGCCCAGGCGCCGCGCGGCGTGCGGCCGATGCTGGAGAAGCTGGAAGTTCTGTTCCAGCAACTCACCCTCGGCGGTCTGCGGCGCTGGGCACTTTGGGGCGCGCACGCCCACCGCACCAACTACGAAGAGCAGATCAAGTATTTCAGCCTCGACTCGAAGGAGTCCCGGGCGATGCTGCAGAAGGAGCGCAAGGGTACGCTGCTGGTAGACGTGCAACGACGCATCAATATGTACCTGCGCGCGTTGTGGGCGCGCGATTTCTTCATGCGCCCCACTTCCGGCGACTTTGAAACCCGCGAAGGCTATCGCCCCTACATCGAGGACTACCTGCTGCATCTGCCGGATGCCTTCGACGATTTCACCCCGGCAGGCCACGATGCGACTTCCGGGCTGGAACTCTACCGCGCCACCGCCGCACATTGCGCCGCCCACGTGGTCGAGACCCGGCAGCCGATTTCCGCCGAGGCGCTCAACCACATGCAGATGGCGGTCATCGGCGTGATCGAGGATGCGCGGGTGGAAACCCTCTCGATCCGGCGCTTTCCCGGTTTGAAGCAGCTATGGAGCAAGTTGCACACCGCCACGCCCGACATGCAGACCAGCCTTGGCGATTTCCTCAATCGCCTGGCGCGCGCCTTGCTGGACGACCACTATCACGACGACGACGCGTGGATACTCGAAGCGCGTGCCTTGTTCGCTGTCGCGCAGGGCAGGCTGGACGACAACCACACCTCCTGGGAAATCGGCGTCCAGCTGGCGCACAGCCTGAGCCAGAAGGGCATCGCCTTCAATCCGCGCACCGACATTCTCAATTCGCCCTACCGCGACGACAACCGCTATTTCTGGGAATTCGAGGAGTTCGATTTCGACAAGGCTTCCAACGCCGGCTACGAGTCGATCAAGCAAGTGCGCAAATATGTCAGCGCGATCGAGATGGCCAATGAGATCGACGTCGAAAACGCGGGCGATGACGCCGGGGAGATCTGGGTGCTCAACACGGAGTTGTTTCCCTACGAAGACATGGGCAAGAGCTTCAACGATCTGGAAGGCAAGGAACCGCAGTCCGATCCTTTCTACTACTCGGAATGGGACTACCAGATCCAGCTCGAACGCCCGGCCTGGGCGACGGTGCTGGAGAAGCGCGCGAAGTCCGGCGAGCTTCAGCTTATCGACGAGATTACCACCCGGTACAAGCGCGAAATCCACCGCATGAAGTTCCTGCTCGACGCCATGCAGCCGCAGGGGGTGCAGCGTATTCGCAGGCTTGAGGACGGTGACGAGATTGACATCAACGCGGCCATCGCCAGCTTCACCGACATCCGCATGGGAAGCCAGCCCGATCCGCGCATCATGATGCGCAGCGTGCGCAAGACCCGCGACTTCTCGATCTTGGTGCTGCTGGATCTGTCCGAATCCACCAACGAGACGGTGTCCGGACAGGACTACACGGTGCTGGAATTAACGCGCCAGGCCTGCGTGCTTCTGGCCGACGCCATACACAGGGTCGGCGATCCGTTCGCCATCCACGGCTTTTGCTCCGACGGTCGCCATAACGTTGAGTATTTCCGCTTCAAGGACTTCGACCAGGCCTACGACGACGCGCCCAAGTCTCGGCTGTCCGGCATGACAGGGCAGTTGTCCACGCGCATGGGCGCCGCGATACGCCATGCCAGCCAGCACCTCAAGAGCCAGCGCTCCGCCAAGAAGCTGCTGCTGGTGCTTACCGACGGCGAGCCCGCCGATGTCGACGTGAGAGACCCGCAATACCTGCGGTTCGACACCAAGAAGGCGGTTGAAGAAGCCACGAAGTCGGGCATAGTCACCTATTGCATTAGCCTCGATCCACGTGCCGACCAGTATGTTTCGCGAATTTTCGGTCAGCGCAATTACATGGTCGTTGATCACGTCGAACGACTGCCCGAAAAGCTGCCGCTACTGTATGCTGGTCTGACGAGATAGGGGGCACCATGGCTGAGCAACTGTATGTCGGGCTGACGAAAGACAGGCATGGCGGCATGACCCACATGGGGCAGGTTGTCAGGGACGCCTGGGTATTCGACCTGCTGCCTGAAATGGAAACTTGCGAAGGCTGGTCGGCGGGCCAGATGCAGAACCTCTACGAGAAAGTGGTCAGTGCATGGGAACCCTACGCTCATCTGCCAAGCCTGCTGCCGCCGGATTTGCGCGTCCGGCACGCGCGCATCTACGACCAGGCAATTGCCAGCGCCAGAACGATGGGCTGGGATCCGGAACTGGGCGAAGACGACTGAAATTCAGGAAGCATCCGGTCCGGTCCGGCCGGCAGGACGAACGAATTTCAGCACCCGAGCCGGCCCGACGACGCTTTCCCTTTGCGCCAGAACCTGCATGGCGTTGAAGAATTCAGGCTGCAGCCGCAGCTGCATTTCCGCCGCGTCCGCTCGGTAGAAACAGGCTTCGAATGGAACACGGTCCGCGAGCGAATCGCGCAACTTCGGCTGGAATGCCTGCCAGGCCAGCAAGGCCAGCTGGTTGTGCTGGCTGTCGACAAAGACAAACTCCTCCGCGTCCAGAATCGCCAGAATCTGCATGCTGCGGATCGGCACGAACGCAACCCCCGCCGGGCTGCATGCTTGAAGCTTGCGCGCGAGGTTGTACTGGAATGCCGGCAGGTAGCGCGATTCCCGGCCGACCGGCACATCGCGGAATATGGTTATTTCCAAGGCAACTGTCGAGAATTGGCGAGTTTGACGCGGAACGCTGCCAAGAGTATCAGAATAGCCCTGCACTTTCGTCAGGAACATGTGAACGACACGCATGGGGCCGCCGCGCCAAAAATCCCGCGGTCTGAATTGCGTTTGGGCCGGCGCCATTTCCCTCCGTAAGGCCGGAGGCCCGATGCTCGGCCTGCCCTGCGCCTCTCCGCTTGCGGCCGCAACAAGCCGTTCTCGGCCGAATTGAACGTCTGCCAAAGCCCCACATGTAGCTGACCGATAGACCTCTGCCGAGGCGATCGTCCGGGGCTATCGAATGTCTTATTCAAACCATAAGAAAAAGTGACTGCCGCTTATGGGTATGCCGCCTAAAATTGAACTTCTCGGGCACCCATTGTCGGCTGAAGCAAAGTCAGCCTCCCCCGGTCGCCGGCGACAAGAAATTGGAGAACAGCACATGTACGACGGACGCATCACGCTGACGCGCTACACCATCGAACAGGAGCACAAACATCCGGGCGCTTCGGGCGAGTTTTCCGGATTGCTCAATTCCCTCGCCACATCGATCAAAGTCATTTCCAATCAGGTCAGCAGGGGCGCCCTGATCGGCGTCCTGGGCGATGCCGGCGAGAGGAATTCCGGCGACGCGAGGGTCAACATCCAGGGCGAGGTACAGAAGCAGCTCGACGTCATCAGCAACGAAGTGATGCTTCAGGAAAACCAGTGGACCGGCCACCTCACCGGGATGGCCTCAGAGGAGATGGACGAGATCTATCCGATTCCCGGCCAACGCAAGCAAGGCAAGTATCTACTGATATTCGATCCACTCGACGGCAGTTCGAACATCGATGTCAATCTCACGCTGGGCACCATCTTTTCCATACTGCGCACGCCGCGCCCCGGGAAGTCGGCAACGCTCGAGGATTTTCTTCAACCGGGCACGCAGCAGGTCTGCGCCGGCTTCGCCCTTTACGGACCATCCACGATGTTGGTACTGACCACCGGTGACGGGGTGGATGGGTTCACGCTTGACCGGGATATCGGCGCCTTCATCCTGACCCACCCACGCATGTGCATCCCCGCGGAAACCCAGGAATTCGCCATCAATGCTTCCAACGAACGCTTCTGGGAGCCACCTGTGAAGCGTTACGTCGAGGAATGCCTGGCCGGCAAGACCGGGCCGCGCGTCAAGGATTTCAACATGCGCTGGGTAGCCTCGCTGGTGGCGGAGACCTATCGCATTCTTACCCGCGGCGGCGTCTTCCTGTACCCCAAGGACACCAAGGACCCGCTCAGGGAGGGACGCCTGCGATTGTTGTACGAGGCCAGTCCGATTTCCTTTCTGGTCGAGCAAGCCGGTGGCGCGTCAACCACCGGCCGCGAACGCGTCATGCGGGTCGAGCCGACGGCACTTCATCAGCGCCTTCCTCTGATTTTTGGTTCCAAGAGAGAGGTCGAGCGCATCGTCCGCTACCACGATGAATATGCCAATGGCGATGATGCTGAGGCATTCCATTCGCCTCTGTTCGCGACACGCTCGCTCTTCAGAATCCAGTAAACTCCCAGGAGGCCCTCATGTCGGTCAAACATCCCGTCGTCGCCATCACAGGCTCCTCCGGCGCCGGCACTTCGTCGGTCACCCGGACCTTCCAGTATATTTTCCGCCGCGAAAAAATCAGTCCGGCCCTGGTCGAAGGCGATTCGTTCCACCGCCATGATCGCGCGGCGATGAAATCCGCGAACGCCGAAGCCGCCAAGGCAGGCAATCACCACTTCAGTCATTTCGGTCCCGAGGCCAACTTGCTGAGGGAGCTGGAAAACCTGTTCAGGAGTTATGGCGAAACGGGAACCGGCAAAGTGCGCAAATACCTGCACAACGATCAGGAGGCCGCACCTTACAAACAGGACCCGGGTACGTTTACGCCCTGGGAGGATATTCCCGCCGGCACCGACATGATGTTCTACGAGGGGCTTCACGGCGCGGTCATTACCGACAAGCTGAACGTCGCCCGGCATGCCGACCTGCTGGTCGGCGTAGTGCCGATCGTGAACCTGGAGTGGATCCAGAAACTGCACCGCGACAAGACCGCCCGCGGCTATTCGACCGAGGCAGTGGTGGACACCATCCTGCGTCGCATGCCCGACTACGTGAATTACATCACGCCACAGTTCTCCCAGACCCATATCAACTTCCAGCGCGTGCCGACGGTCGACACCTCGAATCCGTTCATCGCCCTCGACATTCCGACCCTGGACGAATCCTTTGTGGTAATCCGCTTTCGCGACCCGAAGGGAATCGACTTTCCCTACCTGCTGACGATGATCCACGATTCATTCATGTCGCGGCCGAACATCATCGTGGTACCGGGCGGTAAGATGGAATTGGCGATGCAACTGATTTTTACGCCCCTGCTGCTGCGCCTGATGGAAAACCGCAAGCGGGGATGAGCAGGCGCTTTAAAGGCCACTGTTCACCCCCATGGCAGCGATCCCCGCTTCGGGTGATCAGCCTTGTACGGCGCGCGAACTTCTCAGACCCGCGCAATCAAGCAAATTTGTAGCCAAACCCACCCGGTTTAGCCGATAATTATTGGTTTCCGCCGGGTCTGACCGACCGAGGAATACAGATGTCCAATTCAACGACCAGCAATTTCAAGCCTCCCGTGTTTAACAATGTCACCGGCGCCATCCGCGCCCTGGCCATGGATGCCGTGCAGAAGGCCAACTCCGGCCATCCCGGCGCCCCGATGGGCATGGCGGAGATCGCCGAGGTGCTGTGGAACCGCCATCTGCGCCACAACCCGAACAACCCCAAGTGGGCCAACCGCGACCGCTTCGTACTTTCCAACGGGCACGGCTCGATGTTGCTCTACGCGCTGCTGCACCTGACCGGCTACGATCTGTCGATCGACGACCTGAAGCAGTTCCGCCAATTGCACAGCAGGACCCCGGGCCATCCTGAATACGGGTACACCGCAGGCGTGGAGACCACTACCGGCCCGCTCGGTCAGGGCATTAGCAACGCCGTCGGCATGGCGATGGCCGAGAAGCTGCTGGCCAACGAGTTCAACCGGCCCGGCCATGCAATCGTAGACCATCGCACCTACACCTTTCTCGGCGATGGCTGCCTGATGGAAGGCATTTCCCATGAAGCCTGCTCACTTGCCGGCACCTGGGGCCTCGGCAAGCTGACCGCATTCTGGGATGACAACGGGATATCCATCGACGGCCATGTCGAGGGATGGTTCACCGACGACACCCCCAGGCGCTTCGAAGCCTATGGCTGGCATGTGCTGGCCAATGTCGACGGCCATGATCCGGAGGCGCTGCACCAGGCCATCGAGGCTGCCAAGGACGTCACGGACAAGCCCTCGCTGATCTGCTGCAAGACCGTTATCGGCCTGGGCGCACCGAACAAGCAGGGGACTCACGACGTGCATGGCGCGCCACTCGGCGATGCGGAAATTGCCGCCGCGCGGGTGAAGATCAACTGGAACTTCGCTCCCTTCGAAATTCCGCAGGAGGTCTATCAGGCCTGGGACGCCAGAAAGAGGGGCTCCGAATGGGAGGCCGGCTGGAACCAGAAATTTGCAGACTACACCAAGGCTCACCCAGAACTAGCCGCCGATTTCAAGCGCCGCATGGCCAATGAGCTGCCGACCCATTGGGCGCAACATGCACAACAGGCCATCGCCGCGGTGAACGCCAAGGCCGAGACTGTCGCTACCCGCAAGGCCTCGCAAATCGCCATCAATGCACTGGCTCCGGCGCTGCCAGAATTTGTCGGCGGCTCGGCCGACCTGACCGGCTCCAACCTCACCAACTGGGCCGGCTGCAAGCCGGTCAGCGGCAAGACACCAGGCAACTATATCTCCTATGGGGTGCGGGAATTCGGCATGGCGGCGATCATGAACGGCATGGCGCTGCATGGCGGCATCCTGCCTTTCGGCGGTACTTTCCTGATGTTCTCGGAATACGCCCGCAACGCCCTGCGCATGGCCGCACTGATGAAGCAACGCGTCATCTTCGTGTTCACCCACGACTCCATCGGCCTCGGCGAGGACGGCCCGACCCACCAACCGGTCGAGCAAACCGCCACATTGCGGATGCTTCCCAACATGGATGTGTGGCGTCCCTGCGATACACTCGAAACCATGGTAGCCTGGACTTGCGCCGTGGAAAAACTCAGCGGCCCCAGTTCTTTGTGCCTGTCGCGCCAGAATCTGCCGTTCGTGCCGCGCGATGCGACGATCATCGCCAACGTGGCCAGGGGCGGTTACATCCTCTCCGAAGCAGGCGACGGCAAACCCAGGGCGATCATCATCGCCACCGGCTCGGAAGTGGATCTGGCGCTGAAGGCCCAGGCGGCGCTCGCCGGAGAAATCTCGCTGCGCGTCGTTTCGATGCCCAGCACCAATGTCTTCGAGCGCCAGGATGCCGCCTATCGGGATTCGGTGCTCACCGCGGGTTTGCCGCGAATCGCCATTGAAGCCGGCGTCACGGACGGCTGGTACAAGTATGTTGGGCTCGACGGCGCCGTCGTCGGTCTCGACCGTTTCGGGGAGTCTGCCCCGGCCGGCCAGCTATTCAAGGAGTTTGGCTTCACGGTGGAGAATGTGATCGCCACGGTGAAATCAGTTTTGTAATCTTTCTGGAGATATGAAATGACTATCAAAGTCGGCATCAATGGGTTTGGCCGCATCGGACGCATGGTGTTCCGCGCGGCCGTGCAGGATTTCCCGGACATCGAGATCGTCGGCATCAACGATCTGCTCGAACCCGATTACCTGGCTTACATGCTCAATTACGATTCGGTGCACGGTCGATTCAAGGGAACCATTTCGGTCGACGGCAATACTCTCATCGTCAACGGCAAGAAGATCCGCCTGACGGCCGTCAAGGATCCCGCCGAACTCAAATGGAACGAAATCGGGGTGGACATCGTCATCGAGTCGACCGGTCTGTTCCTCACCAAGGAAACCGGCGCCAAACACATTGCCGCCGGCGCCACGAAGGTCATCATGTCGGCCCCCTCGAAGGACGATACGCCGATGTATGTGTTCGGTGTGAATGACAAGACCTATGCCGGTCAGACGATTATCTCGAACGCGTCGTGCACGACCAACTGCCTGGCCCCGGTCGCCAAGGTATTGAACGACAACTGGGGCATCAAGCGCGGGTTGATGACTACGGTGCATGCCGCCACGGCCACCCAGAAGACCGTCGATGGTCCGTCCAACAAGGATTGGCGCGGCGGCCGTGGTATTCTCGAAAACATCATCCCGTCGTCGACCGGTGCAGCCAAGGCCGTGGGCGTGGTCATCCCGGAACTCAACAAGAAGCTCACCGGGATGTCCTTCCGAGTGCCGACTTCAGACGTCTCGGTCGTCGACCTGACCGTGGAACTGAACAAGGATGCCTCTTACGCCGAAATCTGCGCCGCCATGAAGACCGCTTCCGAAGGCGCAATGAAGGGCGTACTCGCCTACACAAACCAGAAGGTGGTTTCCACCGACTTCCGCGGCGAGAGCTGCACCTCGGTGTTCGACGCCGACGCCGGCATGGCGCTGGACAGCACTTTCGTCAAGGTCGTCGCCTGGTATGACAACGAATGGGGCTACTCCTGCAAGGTCCTGGAGATGGTCCGGGTTATGGCCAGGTAATCTTTCGATAGGCTTTGATATGCAATTCAAGCGTCTCACCGATCTCGACCTCAGGGGCAAGCGCGTCTTCATCCGCGCCGACCTCAATGTGCCGCAGGATGACGCCGGCAACATCACCGAGGACACGCGCATTCGCGCTTCGGTGCCGGCCGTCGAGTTCGCCCTGAAGGCCGGCGCCGCGGTGATGGTCACCTCGCACCTCGGCCGTCCGACCGAAGGCCAATTCAAGCCCGAGGACTCGCTGGCGCCGGTGGCCAGGCGGATGTCCGAGTTGCTCGGCCGCGACGTGAAGCTCGTCGCCGAATGGGTGGACGGTGTTTCGGTCGCGCCGGGTGAAGTCGTCATGCTGGAAAACTGCCGCATCAACAAGGGCGAGAAGAAGAACAGTGATGAATTGGCGCGGAAGATGGCCAAGCTGTGCGACATTTTCGCCAACGACGCGTTCGGCACCGCTCATCGCGCCGAAGCCACCACCTACGGCATCGCGAAGTACGCCCCGGTCGCCTGTGCCGGGCCGCTGCTGTCAGCGGAACTCGATGCGCTCGGCAAAGCGCTGCACGCGCCGGCCCGGCCGCTGGTGGCGATCGTCGCCGGTTCGAAGATATCGACCAAGCTGACGATCCTCGAGGCCCTCGCCGACAAGGTCGACCAGCTGATCGTCGGCGGCGGCATCGCCAACACCTTTCTGCTCGCCGCCGGCAACAAGATCGGAAAATCGCTCGCCGAGCCCGGTCTGGTCGAGGCGGCAAGAAGAGTCATGCTGAAGGTCAAGGTTCCGTTGCCCACCGACGTGGTGTGCGCCAAGGAGTTCTCCGCCACGGCACCGGCCACGGTGAAAGCCATCGATGCGGTAAGCGACGACGACCTGATCCTTGACGTCGGCCCCGAAACCGCGCAAGCGCTGGCCACGGTAGCCGGCAAGGCGGGCACCATCGTCTGGAACGGTCCGGTCGGCGTATTCGAGTTCGCCGCGTTCAGCCATGGCACTGAGACACTGGCGCGCGCCATCGCCGCTTCCAGTGCATTTTCCATTGCCGGCGGCGGCGATACCCTGGCGGCTATCGCCAAGTACGGCATTGCCGCGGACATCAGCTATATTTCAACCGGCGGCGGCGCCTTCCTCGAATTCCTGGAAGGCAAGACTTTGCCGGCAGTCGAGATTCTCGAGCAACGAGCCAACAACTAGGAGCGCTCATGCGCAACACCAAGATTGTCGCCACACTGGGACCTGCCTCCAGCGATGAGACGGTACTGCGGCGGATGGTGCTGGCCGGCGTCGACGTCGTCCGCCTGAATTTTTCGCACGGCACGGCGGACGATCACCGCGCCCGCGTCGCACTGTTGCGCGCCATTACCCGGGATACCGGCCGCACCGTGGGCATCATGGCAGACCTGCAAGGTCCCAAGATTCGCGTGGGCAAGTTCGAACACGGCAAGGTCGAACTCGCCGTCGGCGATACCTTCATTCTCGACGTGACCTGCAAGCTGGGCAACCAGGAGCGGGTCGGGCTCGACTACCCCGAGTTGATCGACGATATCGACGCGGGCGCCGTGTTGCTGCTAGACGACGGGCGCATCGTCCTCGACGTGATCGAGTTGCAGAGCCAGTCGGTCATCACCAAGGTGCGCGTGGGCGGCACCCTGTCCAATAACAAAGGCATCAATCGCCAGGGCGGCGGACTGACGGCACCGGCGCTGACCAGCAAGGACCGGCTGGATATCCGCACCGCCGCTGACATCGGGGTCGATTTTGTCGCGGTGTCGTTTCCCAAGACCGGCGAGGACATGCGCCAGGCAAGGAAGCTCCTGCAACGCGCCAATTCGAATGCATTGCTGGTCGCCAAGATTGAACGGGCCGAGGCGATCGGTGCGCTGGTCGATATCATCGACGCGTCCGACGCCGTGATGGTCGCCCGCGGGGACCTGGCGGTGGAGGTCGGCGATGCGGCGGTGCCGGCCTTGCAGAAGAAGATCATCCGCACCGCCCGCGCCCACAACAAGCTCACGATCACCGCCACGCAAATGATGGAATCGATGATTTCCAGCCCGGTGCCGACCCGCGCCGAAGTGTCCGACGTCGCCAACGCAGTGCTGGACGGCACCGACGCGGTGATGCTTTCGGCCGAGACCGCGTCGGGAAAATATCCGGTGGAGACCATCGAGTCGATGGCGCGCATCTGTCTCGAAGCTGAAAAGTCCGCCGAAGTGACGCTCGACAACGATTTCCTCGACCGGGTGTTCACCCGCATCGACCAGTCGATCGCCATGGCGGCGATCTGGACCGCGCACCATCTCAAGGTCAAGGCCATCGCGGCGATGACCCAGTCCGGCTCGACGGCGCTGTGGATGAGCCGCCTCGATTCCGGCGTGCCAATTTACGCGCTGACCCCGGAGATCAGTTCCCGCTACCGCATGAGCCTGTACCGCGACGTATTCCCGCTGCTGATGACGCAGAACCACACCGACCGCGATGCCCTGCTGTGGGAAGCCGAACAGTTGCTGATCGAACAGGGCGCAGTAGTGCCGGGTGACCTGATCGTCATCACCATCGGCGAACCGATCGGTTCGGCCGGTGGCACCAATGCCCTGAAGATCGTTCGCGTCGGCGATCAACGCAATCCCAACGCCTAATTCCACAAGGAGACTGCCATGCCCCTCGTATCCATGCGCCAACTGCTCGACCATGCCGCCGAAAACGGCTACGGTCTGCCGGCCTTCAATGTCAATAACCTGGAGCAGATCCAGGCCGTCATGGAGGCGGCCGCTGAGACCAACAGTCCGGTGATCCTTCAGGGTTCCGCCGGCGCGCGCAAGTATGCCGGCGAGCCTTACCTGCGCCATCTCATCGAAGCCGCCATCGAGACGCATCCGGACATTCCCATCGTCATGCACCAGGACCATGGCGCCAGCCCGTCGATCTGCATCCAGTCGATGCGCTCGGGTTTTTCCAGCGTGATGATGGACGGCTCGTTGAAGGAAGATGCAAAGACGCCTTCGTCCTTTGACTACAATGTCCAGGTCAGCAAGCACGTGGCGGACATCGCTCACGCCATCGGCGTTTCCGTCGAAGGCGAACTGGGTTGTCTCGGTTCTCTGGAGACCGGAATGGGCGAGAAGGAAGACGGTCACGGCGCAGAGGGCGCTCTGTCGCAGGACCAATTGCTCACCGATCCAAACGAGGCCGCCGATTTCGTCAAGGCCACCCGCGTCGACGCGCTGGCGATTGCCATCGGCACCTCGCATGGCGCCTACAAATTTACCCGTCCACCGACCGGTGCGGTGCTGCGCATCGACCGCATCAAGGAAATCCACGCGCGGATTCCCAACACCCACTTGGTGATGCACGGCTCGTCCTCGGTACCACAGGACTGGCTGAAGATCATCAATCAGTATGGCGGCGCCATGGGAGAGACTTACGGCGTGCCGGTAACGGAAATTGTCGAAGGCATCAAGCACGGCGTACGCAAGATCAACATCGACACGGACCTGCGCATGGCCTGTACCGGCGCGATTCGCAAATACCTGGCGGAGAACCCCAAGGACTTCGATCCGCGCAAGTACCTCGCGGTCGGCCGCAAGGCGATGAAGGAAATCTGCAAGGCCCGCTATGAAGCCTTCGGCTGCGCCGGCATGGCCAGCAAGGTCAAGCCGGTCAGCATGGAAAGTATGGCCGGACGCTACAAGTCGGGTGAATTGAACCCCATCGTGAACTAATCCATTTCCACTTCTTCTGGCAATCACATGACTCAAGATCCGCTATTCGAATCCACCCTCACCAGCCTCGCGCTCCTCGGTCGCGGCAAGGTCCGTGACATCTATGCCGTGGATGATGACAACCTGCTAATCGTGACCAGCGATCGCTTGTCTGCCTTTGACGTGATCCTGCCGGATCCGATCCCGGGCAAGGGAGAAGTGCTCACGGCGGTGGCCAATTTCTGGTTCGGCAAGCTGGCGCATATCATCCCCAGCCAATTGACCGGCATCGACCCGGAATCGGTGGTCCAGGGCGAGGTGGAGCGCGCCCAGGTGCGCGGCCGCAGCCTGGTGGTGAAGCGCCTCAAACCGCTGCCGATCGAAGCCGTCGCACGCGGTTACCTGATCGGTTCGGGCTGGAAGGATTATCAGGACAGCGGCGCCGTCTGCGGCATCCAGTTGCCGGCGGGATTGCGCCAGGCACAGCAACTGCCGCAGCCCCTGTTCACTCCGGCGACCAAGGCCGAGGCGGGCGAGCATGACGAGAACATCGACTTTGCCAGTGTCGAAAAGATGATCGGCGCGGCGCTCGCCGCCCAGGTCCGAGACGTCACCTTGCGCCTGTATCGCGAAGCGGCCGGACATGCACGGGTGCGCGGCATCATCATCGCCGACACCAAGTTCGAATTCGGCCAGGATGCCGACGGCAGGCTCTACCTGATCGATGAAGTGCTGACGCCAGATTCGTCGCGCTTCTGGCCGGTTGACCAGTACCAGGTCGGAATCAGTCCGCCCAGCTTCGACAAACAATTCGTGCGCGACTATCTGGAAACGCTGGATTGGAACAAGCAGGCGCCCGCGCCGAGGTTGCCAGCCGAGATCCTCGAAAAGACCGCCGCCAAGTACCGTGAGGCGCTGACGAGGCTGACCGGGCAGATATGACCAGAGCGCCTCCCCCTTCGAGGGGGAGGCCGGGATAACCAGCGACATGGTCATCGTTCTTTGATGGCCTAGTCGAATGGCTAGTTGTTGCATCAGGGGGATGGGGAGAATCC
>Ga0163199_1000404_pt1 | contig 27278 bp, 26 predicted proteins | sample PL_2010_150m_FD_113537 | JGI IMG/M metagenome (GOLD analysis project Ga0163199, IMG submission 113537) | Freshwater microbial communities from Powell Lake, British Columbia, Canada to study Microbial Dark Matter (Phase II) - PL_2010_150m | ecosystem: Environmental > Aquatic > Freshwater > Lake ...
CACTACTGTCCCAACGTTGAAGACGAACGAGCCAGATAACGGTGTAATTCCATGCCCTTAAGCCATATATTCGCCGTAACCGATTTCAACTCCCGAGTATCCTGTGGCCATTCCGATTTCGAGGGGATGGCCCATGAACGACGGCAAGACCGTCTTCGCGCAACTGTTCGAATTTCTTCCCCTCCACGAGTTTCGGAAGTGCGTCCGCAGGTACCGGGGCGACTACAAGGTCTTGAGTTTCTCCTGCCTCGACCAGTTCCTCTGCATGGCCTTCGCCCAGTTGACCTTCCGGGAGAGTCTGCGCGACATCGAAACATGCCTGCGGGCCGTTCGCCCCAAGTTGTACCACATGGGCATCCGGGGAGGAATCTCCAGGAACACGTTGGCCAACGCCAACGAGAACCGCGACTGGCGAATCTACGCCGACTTCGCCCAGGTGCTGATCCGAACCGCGAGGGATCTGTATGCGAACGACCCCTTCGCGGTGGAACTGGAACAGACGGTGTACGCGCTCGATTCCACGACCGTCGATCTTTGCCTCTCCCTCTTTCCGTGGGCGAGATTCCGGAAACGGAAGGCAGCCGTCAAACTCCACACCCTCCTGGATCTGCGGGGAAACATCCCGTCGTTCATCAAGATCACCGACGGGAAGTGGCACGACGTCAACGTTCTCGACGAACTGGTCCCCGAGCCGGGATCGTACTACGTGATGGACCGCGGGTATCTCGACTTCGAACGGCTTCATGCCTTCTCGGATTGCTCGGCCTTCTTCGTCATCCGGGCCAAGAAGAATCTTCGCCATCGCCGGTTGTATTCAGCGCCCATCGACAAGACGACCGGGGTGCGTTCCGACCAGACCATCGTACTGACGGGGATCAACACAGCCGAGCATTACCCCGACAAACTCCGTCGCGTCCGATTCTTCGACGTCGAGAACAAAAAGAACCTGGTTTTTCTGACCAACGATTTTTCCCTTCCTCCGGAAAGCATCGCCTTGCTTTACAAGCAACGGTGGCAGGTCGAACTGTTCTTCCGGTGGATCAAGCAGCACCTGCGGATCAAAGCGTTCTTCGGGACCTCGGAGAACGCCGTGAAGACGCAGGTGTGGATCGCCATCTCGATCTACGTCCTGGTAGCCATCGTCAAGAAGCGGCTGCATTTGAAGCAGAGCCTCTACACAATTCTCCAGGTTCTGAGCATCGCTGTTTTCGAGAAAGAATCGTTGTTCCATATACTTACAAGTCACGGCCATTCGCCTTCGCACTCCGATTCCGGCAACCAGCTGAATTTATTCAGTTAACGTTGGGACAGCCGTGACGCTGATTATTTGAACACAGGCTTGTTTGATTCCCGCGCCGAGCGCATCCTCGCGATTTCGGCCTTCAGGTTATCCCGATCCGGGTAGTCCGGGATATTTTCGAGAAGCGCTTCCCACGCCCTGATCCCGCCTTCGATATCGTTCATGTCGTGGATAAGGATTATCCCGAGGTTGCGGCGGGACTGCGCGTGCCGCGGATTGGTGGAGATCGCCTTCTTGAGTTCCTCGACCGCCTGCCCGGGGTTCCCGCTGCGGCGGTAGCAGATCGCCATGTCGGTTCGCACGTTCGAGTTCACGGGATCCAACGCGAGCGCCTTCCGGTAGTTCTCGATCGCCAGGAGATCCCGATTCGTGTCGAAGTAGAGGTTTCCGATCCCGATCAGCGCCTGCAGGTTGTTCGGGTCCCTCCGAAGGATCTCCTTGTAATTCTCTATATCCGCGGCGGCGTTCAGCCGGATCGGCTCCGCTCCCCGCGCCGGCGGGGGGGGCTGCGTCTTCTTGCATCCGGAAAATGAAAGGAGCGCTGCGGAAGACAACAAGATCGATAACAGGAGGAGTATGCCGCTTCTCTTCATAACACGATCACCTCGAGAGGATCTTCGCATGCGTTCAGCAACTGCGCTACGGTGCAACCGTACGTGGGAACAACCGCGCCGGGGGCAACTTCGGCGGCGGGCAGGAGACAGAATCGGCGCTGCGCCATCGACGCGTGGGGAATCACGAGCCCCGGCAAGTCGATCACCGCATTCCCCAGAAGGAGGATGTCGACGTCCAGCGTCCGCGGGCCCCACCGGGCGCCGCCACGGCGGCCCGCCTCCAGCTCGAGCCGCTTCACGAGCGCGAGCAACTCCCACGGCGAACGTTCCGTCGCCGCGCGAACCGCCAGGTTGAGGAACCACGGCTGGTGCGACCGCCCGAACGGCTCGCTCGCGTACATCCGGGAGACGGCGAGCAGTTCCGTTTCCCGGGAGAGCCGGTCGACGGCGTCGCGGATCCTCCGGACACGCCGGCCCTGGTTGCTTCCGAGGAGGAGAACCGCCTCGCGAAGAACCGTAGCGCCGGATATCATGCCGGAGGACACTCCTGGTTTTCTCGCCGAAATAACAAGGAGTCTCCCCCACTGCCAGCAATGTCCCCCCTAATCGACCATCCTGTTGGTGAGGGCGCCGACCCCCAGGACGTCCGCCATGTCGTAAAGCCCAGGCGGCTTGCCGAGGACCCACGCGGCCGCCCTCACGGCGCCGCGGGCGAACGTGTCGCGGCTGTGGGCCCTGTGCGTGATCTCGAAGCGCTCGCCGATTCCGCCGAAGATCAGCGTGTGGTCCCCCACCACGTCCCCGGCGCGGACGGCGAAGACGCCGATCTCCTTGCGGGTCCGCTCCCCGACCATCCCCTGCCGGCCGTACACGCCCGACTCCTCCATCGTCCGCCCGAGGGCGGTCGCCACCGCGTCGGCGAGACGGACCGCCGTTCCCGAAGGGGCGTCCTTCTTGAACCGGTGGTGCGTCTCGACGATCTCCACGTCGTACTCCTCCCCCAGCACCCGCGCCACGTCGGCCGCGACCTTGAACATTAGGTTCACCCCTACGCTCATGTTGGGGGATTGCACGATCGCCACCTTCACCGCCGCGATCCGGATCCGCTCCATATGGGACGGACCGAGTCCCGTGCTTCCGATGACGATCGGCTTCCCGGCGGCTGCCGCCGCCCCCGCGTTGCCTGCCGAAGAGTCGGGACCGGTGAAGTCGATCGCCACATCCGCCGCGGCGACCGCCTTCGCGAAATCATCGGTTACGGGAACCCCCGCCCTTCCGGCTCCTGCCGCCTCGAAGGCGTCCTGCGAGAGAAGGGGGTGCCCCGCCGCCTCGACGGCACCGGAGAGGGATAATCCGTGGGGACCCTCCTTCAGGATGCCGAGGATCGCCTTCCCCATCCGCCCCATCGCGCCGCAGACGACAACGCGGGACAAGGCCGCCACCTACGCGATCTTCATGTCGGAGAGGACCTTCGCGAGGACCTTCCGGCTGGCGTCGGACATCCCGCACAGCGGGAGCCGGAACTCTTCGCGGATCTTCCCCATCATGGCAAGCGCGGTCTTCGCGGGAATCGGGTTCGTCTCGATGAAGAGCACGTTCATCAGTGGCCACAACCGGAAATGGATCTCCCTCGCCCGCGCCACCTCCCCCAGGGCGAAGGCGTCGTAGAGGTCGGCCATCTCCCTCGGGGCGACGTTGGAAACGACGGAGATGACTCCCTTCGCGCCGAGGGCGAGCATCGGGAAGTAGAGCCCGTCGTCTCCGGACAGCACGCAGAAGGTCCTGGGGGTCATCTTCAGGATGTCGCAGACCTGCGCGAGGTTCCCGGAGGCCTCCTTCACCCCGACGATGTTTTTCACCTCGGAGAGGCGCGCGACGGTCTCGGCCGTCATGTTGACCCCGGTGCGGGACGGAACGTTGTAGAGGATGATGGGGATGTCCGCGGAGGCGGCCACCTCCCGGAAGTGCGCGAGCAACCCCGCCTGGGTCGGCTTGTTGTAATACGGGGTGATGACGAGCGCGGCGTTCGCACCCGCCTTCTTCGCGTAGCGGGTCAGCAGGACGGCTTCCTTCGTATTGTTCGATCCCGTCCCCGCGATGACCGGGACCCGGCCGGCCGCCGCTTCGAGCACCAGGTCGATCACCCGCTCGTGCTCCTCGTAGGCCAGCGTCGCCGACTCCCCGGTCGTGCCGCACGGAACGATCCCGTCGGTCCCGTTCCGTATCTGGAACTCCACCAGCTTTTTCAGTGCAGCCGCGTCCAGCTTGCCGTTCCGGAACGGCGTGATGGTTGCGACGATGGCTCCGTGGAACATTCGCTCGTCCCCCCTTTTCAGTAGCGATACGCCTCTTCGAATATCCTGCCGTCACACGACCAGGAGGTGTCTCCCTCCAGGAAGACCTCCCCGAAATCGATCCGCTCCGGGTTGAAATGGATGAAGAGCGTCTCGCCGCCGCTTGTCCGCACATTCACCGGCGGCGTCGCCAGGCCGCGGATCCCCGCCAGGATCGCGCTGGCAACCGCTCCCGTTCCGCACGCCAGCGTCTCGCCCTCGACCCCCCGCTCGTAGGTGCGCACCAGCAGGGCGCCGCCGACCGCCTGCACGAAGTTGACGTTTGTCCCCCGGGGGGCGAACGCCTTGTGCCGCCGGATACCGCGCCCGACCCCCGCCACGTCCACCTTCGAGACGTCCGGGACGAACAGGACCGCGTGGGGAACGCCGGTGTCGAGAAACGAATAGGAGTACTTCTTTCCCGCCAGCGTCAGCGACCGGTCGACCGCCAATCCGAGGGGCTGCGTCATCTGCAGTTTCACCCGCCGACCGCGCACGGATGCGCGGAGAATCCCCGCCACCGTTTCGAAGGACATCTCCCGGCCCGTGATACGGCGGGTCGCGGCGAAGCGGGCCGCGCACCTGCCCCCGTTGCCGCACATCTCGGCGCGGGAACCGTCGGCGTTGTAGAAGTCCCACCGGAAGTCCGCCCGCCGGGAAGGCTCGATCACGATCACCCCGTCGGCTCCGATCGACCGGGATCGGTCGCACACCTTCGCGACGAAGGAAGGACGGTCGATTCCCCGCATCACGTCCCCGCGGTCGTCGATCAGGAGGAAGTCGTTGCCGCTCCCGTTCAGCTTCGAAAAAGGAATCCCCTTCCGCGTCATCGCCCAACCCTCTCCGATCGGTCTACGGATATCGTAACAGAACCCGTGGAGATCGAGAAAAGGTTCATCCTTTTCCGGTGCGCCCTCGGGAGAGAAACGACGCGGTCCGCTCGCCGCGGAACAGCTCCCGTACCGTCTCCCGCACGCGGACGATTTCGAACCGGTTTCCCGATACCATCACCTCGGCGACGCGGGGCCGGGTGTTGTAGTTCGAGGACATGGAGAATCCGTACGCCCCCGCGCTCATCACCGCGAGGAGGTCCCCTCCCCGGCAAGGCGACATCTCCCGGTCCTTCGCAAGGAAATCCCCGGATTCGCAGATCGGACCGACGACGTCCGCCGTCACCTTTCCGCGGCGCGCTTTCCCGACCGGGAGGATCGCGTGGTACGAGCCGTAGAGCGAAGGTCGCGCCAGGTCATTCATGGCGGCGTCGACGATGAAGAAGTGCTTCTTCCCCCTCCCGGACGGGGACGGGATCGGCTTCGTGTAGAGCACCTCGGTGAGCAGGACCCCCGCGTTCCCGACAAGGACACGTCCCGGCTCGAGCACGAGCGTGACGGGAAGACCACGGAACGCCTCCGTGATCGCGGCCGCGTACACTCCCGGATCCGGGGGCATTTCGTCGTTGTACCGGATCCCGAGCCCCCCGCCGATGTCGACGTAGCGGATGGGGAACCCCTTCCGGAGCAGGCGGTCTACGAGGCGGCGGACCCGCCCCGCGGCGTCGACGAAGGGAGCGACGTCGGTCAACTGCGAACCGATGTGGCAGTCCACCCCCACGACCTCGAGGTGGCGTCGCCCGGCCGCCCACTCGTAATCCTTCATCGCCTGAGCGATCCGGATCCCGAACTTGTTCTTCTTCAGCCCCGTCGATATGTACGGGTGGGTCTTCGGATCCACGTCGGGGTTGACCCGGATCGCGATGGGAGCCCGCACCCGCATCCTTCCGGCCACGGCGTCGATCGCCTCAAGCTCCTCGCGCGACTCCACGTTGAACATCAGGATCCCGCGAAGCAGCGCTTCCTCGATCTCCCGGACCGTCTTCCCGACTCCCGAGTAGACGATCTTCGCCGGGGGCGCCCCGGCGGCGAGCGCCCGCGCGAGCTCGCCTCCCGAGACGATGTCGACCCCGCTCCCCAGGCCGGTGAAGGTCCGGATGACGGAGCCGTTCGAGTTCGACTTCATCGAGAAACAGATGATGTGGGGAATCCCGCCGAACGCTTCGTCGAAGACACGGTAGTGGTGGGCAAGGGTCGCGTGGCTGTAGACGTATACCGGCGTCCCCACGTCCTTTGCGATTCGCCGGAGCGGGACCCCTTCGCAGTGCATCTCGCCGTTCCTTATTTCGAAATGATGCATCGACTCACCTCGCCCTGACCAGAATTACCGTCGGCAAGTGGTCCATTTCATAAATACGGCGTAGCATCGAGAGCGTCGATGCGCCGCGCCAGCAAGGCGCGCGACTGAGGCGTACTGTGAAGTACGGCGCAAGGAGCGCCCCACTCCCGGACGAAATACGCTCCCTGGGGTACCCCCGAAGGCCGATACCATATTCCTTGTTCGGCATGAGGGGCACAACTCCGCTGGAGCGGATGCAGCGGCGCTCGAATGCAGCCGTATTTATGAAATGGGCCACTGCTTTCGCCTTTCCGCGGCTCGGGCATCGCCTTTCGCCCGCACCCCGCGACGGATCCGAGCATCGTCAACAGGAGCGCCAGCGCGAGCGCCGAGCGCGCGAGGGACATCATTTCTTGCGGAGAGACGACAGGCGGTCCCGGACCGCCTCGGCGCCCGTCCCCCCGCGCGTCTTCCGCAGGCGCACGGAGTTGGTGAGCGAGATTGCGCTGCGGACGTCCTCCCCGATCACCTTCGAAAACGCCCGAAGCTCCTTGAGGCTCAGATCCTTCAGGCGCGCCCCGCGCTCCTCGCAATGCCGCACGATCTTCCCGGTGATCTCGTGGGCCTTGCGGAACGGCACCCCCTTCCTCGCGAGATAGTCCGCGAGGTCGGTCGCCGTGAGGAACCCGTCGTCGCACGCCGCCCGCATCCGCCCTTCGTTCACCGTCATCCCCCGAAGCAACAGATTCGCCCCGATGAGGCAATCCTTGACGGTCCTGGCCGAATCGAAGACCGGCTCCTTGTCCTCCTGCATGTCCCGGTTGTAGGCAAGCGGAAGTCCCTTCATGAGGGTGAGGAGGTTCGCGAGGTTCCCGTAGGCGCGCCCGGTCTTCCCCCGGATGAGTTCGGCCACGTCGGGGTTCTTCTTCTGCGGCATGATGCTGCTCCCGGTGCACAGGGAGTCCGGCAGGGAGAGGAAGCGGAACTCCGAGGACGACCAGTACACCATCTCCTCGGAAAGGCGCGACAGGTGCATCATCGTGATCGCGCACGCATACAGGAAGTCGGCGGCGAAATCGCGATCCGACACGGCGTCGACGCTGTTCTCGCACACCCCGTCCATCCCCAGTTCCCGCGCCGTGAACAGCCGGTCCAGCGGGAACGTGGAACCGGCCAGCGCCCCCGCCCCGAGCGGGGAGACGTTCACCCGCCGGCGCGCCTCCGTGAACCGGTCGGCGTCCCGGGCGAACATCTCCCGGTACGCCAGGAGGTAATGGGAGAAGAGGATCGGCTGTGCCCGCTGGAGATGGGTATAGCCGGGAAGTACGATACCGAAAAGCTCTTCGGCCCGGGAGACGACGGTTTCCTCGATCTCCGCGAGGAGTTTGAGAACCTCGTCGATCTCCTCGCGCAGGTACAGCCGGAGATCGGTGGCGACCTGGTCGTTGCGGCTGCGCCCCGTGTGGAGCTTTCCCCCGACGGGACCGATCTTGCGGATCAGCCGGCGCTCGATCGCCATGTGGATGTCCTCGTCGGAGAGATCGAAGGGGAATTTCCCCGATTCGATCTCCCGCCGGATCGCCAGCAGGGCCTTGACGATCCGCTCCGCCTCGGCCTTCGGCAGGATCCCCTGCTTCCCGAGCATCCGCGCGTGGGCGACGCTCCCGGCGATATCGTGCCGGTATAGCAGGACGTCGTACGGGATCGAGGCGGTGAACTCCTCGACGAACCGGTCGGTTTCGCCGCCGAAACGCCCCCCCCACGCCTTCTTCTTCGCCATGTCAGCCCTTTCTGTTCTTCAACATCGACCGGATCTTGAGGCGCAGCGCGTTGATCTTGATGAACCCGGTCGCGTCGGCCTGGTTGAAGACGGTCTCCTTCTCGAATGTCGCGAAATCGGTCCGGTAAAGGGAAACGGGGCTCTTCCGGCCGGCCACGGTGATCCCGCCCTTGTACATTTTCAGCCGCGCGGTGCCCGTCACGTTCTCCTGGGTCGCGACGACCATCCCCTTCAGGAGATCCATCTCCGGCGAATACCAGTAGCCGTTGTAGATGAGCTCCGCGAACCGGGGCATGAGGGAGTCGCGCAGGTGCATCACCTCGCGGTCCATGGTGAGCGACTCGACGGCCCGGTGCGCCGCGTGCAGGATCGTCCCGCCCGGGGTCTCGTACACGCCGTGGGACTTCATCCCCACGTACCGGTTCTCGACGAGGTCGACGCGGCCGATGCCGTGCTTCCCCCCGAGGACGTTCAGGTGGGCGAGCAGCTTCGCCGGCCCCATTTTCTTCCCGTTGACCGCCACGGGGACCCCTCCCGCGAAGTCGACCTCGACGTACTCGGGACGGTTCGGCGCCTTCTCCGGAGACCGGGTGAGGACGAACATGCTCTCGGGCGGCTCCCTCCACGGATCCTCGAGGATCCCCCCTTCGAAGCTTATATGGAGCAGGTTCCTGTCGCTGGAATACGGCTTGGCCGCGGTGACCGGCGTCGGGATGCCGCGCTTCTTCGCGTAGTTCACCAGGTCGGTACGCGAGGCGAGGTCCCACTCGCGCCACGGGGCGATGACGTGGATCCCGGGCATCAGGGCATAGTAGGTGAGCTCGAAACGGACCTGGTCGTTCCCCTTTCCGGTCGCGCCGTGGGAGACCGCGTCGGCCTTCTCCCTTCTTGCCACCTCGATCTGCTTCTTGGCGATCAGGGGTCGGGCGAGGGAGGTGCCGAGGAGGTACTGGCCCTCGTAGACCGCGTTCGCCATGATCGAGGGATAGACGAAGTCGCGGACGAATTCGTCCTGCACGTTCTCCACGTAGACCTTCGAGGCGCCGGTCTTCTTCGCCTTGGCGCGCACAGGGCCCAGTTCCTCTCCCTGCCCGAGGTCGGCGACGAAGGCGATCACTTCGCAATCGTACTTCTCGACGAGCCACGCGAGGATGACCGAAGTGTCCAGTCCTCCCGAATACGCCAGAACAATTTTCTTCACTTTTTTCAACTTGTTCCTCCCTGAAACCTTCAGTGTTTAATGAACTTTTCGAGTATTGCCATCTGCACGTGCAGGCGGTTCTCGGCCTCGTCGAAGACGGCGGAGTTCGGCCCTTCGAAAACCGCCTCGGTGATCTCCTCGCCACGATGGGCGGGGAGGCAGTGCATCACGATCGCTCCGGAATGCGCGAGCCGCAGCAGCGCCGCGTCGACGCAATACCCCTTGAAGGCGGCGAGCCGCCTCCGGGCCTCGGCTTCCTGGCCCATGCTGGTCCAGACGTCCGTGTAGAGAACATCGGCTCCCCGCGCCGCCTCGGCGGGGTCGCGGACGATCCGAACCTCTCCGCGGCCGATTCGCCCTGCATCCTTTCGAATCGCGGGATCCGGTTCGTATCCCTTCGGGCACGCGATCCGAAGGTCGAATCCGAGGACGTGGGCCGCCTCGACCCACGAATTCGCAACGTTGTTGCCGTCGCCGATGAACGCCACCCGCATCTTCCGCAGGTCCTTCCCCCGTTCCTCCGCGGTCATCAGGTCGGCGAGGATCTGGCACGGGTGATGGCCGTCCGTCAGTCCGTTGATCACCGGGACGGTCGCGGCCGTCGCGAACTCGACCGCCGTTTCGTGCGCGAACGTCCGGATCATCACGGCGTCGGCGTACCGTGAAAGGACGCGCGCCGTGTCCCGGATCGGCTCCCCCCGCCCGATCTGCGTGTCCTGCGGGGACAGAAAGAGCGCGTGGCCGCCCAGCCGGGTCATCGCGACCTCGAACGAAACCCGGGTCCGGGTCGACGCCTTCTGGAAGATCATCGCCAGCGACTTCCCGGCCAGCGGCCGGGGCGCCCGCGACGATCCTCCACGGCGCTTCCATGCCATCCCCGACCGGATCAGGGAGAGGATCTCCTTGTCGGAAAGGTCGAGGATCCGGAGCAGGTCCTTTTTCACGACTTCCACCCCTCCGCCGGCAGAACCGCCGAAAGGATCTCGAGCGCCCGGTCGATCTCCCCTTCCGTCACGGTGAGGGGTGGAAGGAACCGCAGGATGTTGCCCGCCGCCGCGTTGACGACAAGACCCGCGTCGAGGCACTTCGCCGCGACCGGCTTCGTCTCGCACGCCATCTCGGCGCCTACCATGAGCCCGATACCCCGGACGCCGCGGATGTCGGTCCGCCGCGCCGCGATCCCGCCGAGTCCTTCCCGAAGCCGCTCCCCCTTGCGGACGACGGCGTCGTAGAAGCCGGGGGATTCCAGGACGTCCATCACCGCGAGGGCGGCCGCGCAGCAGACCGGGTTGCCGCCGAAGGTGCTGCCGTGCGTGCCCGGGACGAAAACGGCGGCGACCTCGTCCCGCGCGACGACGGCCCCCAGGGGAAGCCCGTTCGCGATCCCCTTCGCCAGCGTCACCACGTCGGGCACGATGTCGAACCGGCTGGAGGCGAGGAACGCTCCGGTCCGTCCCATTCCGGTCTGGATCTCGTCGGCTACGAGGAGAATCCCCTTCTCGCGACAGAGGGTTTCCGCCTCCTTCAGATAGCCGGGCGGGTGCATCCGAACCCCGCTTTCCCCCTGGATCGGCTCGATGAAAAACGCGCATACCCGGTCCGTCAGCGCCTCGTCGAGCGCGTCGATGTCGCCGAGAGGAACCGTGGCGAACCCCGGGAGCATCGGTTCGAACCCCTCGTGGAACTTCGGCTGCGCCGTGGCGGAGAGCCCCCCGTAGGTGCGGCCGTGGAACGACCCCTCGAGCACGACGATCCCGTGGCGGCCCTCCCCGTGCCGGTCAAAAGCCCACCTGCGGGCCAGTTTGATGGCCGCCTCGTTCGCCTCCGTCCCGCTGTTGCAGAAGAAGACCTTCCCCCCGGTCGTGGCGGCGGAAAGGCGCTCCCCAAGGCTGGCCTGGGCCGGGACGTGGAACAGGTTGGATACGTGCACCAGGCGGTCCGCCTGCTCCACGATCGCGCGCGTCACCGCCGGGTGGGCGTGCCCCAGGATCGCCACGGCGATCCCGGCGAGGAAATCGAGGTACGGCTTGCCGAGATCGTCGTACAGCCAGCTCCCCTCGCCGCGGACGAAGGTCACGGGAAAGCGGGAGTAGTTTCCCATCTGGTACCGCTGTGTCAACGCGATCGCCTCCGCGCCGGTCATTCCCCACCCGCTCCCCGGTCCGCCCGGACGATCTCGGTCCCGATCCCTGCGTCCGTGAAGATCTCGAGGAGGACGCTGTGGGGAACCCGCCCGTCGAGGATGTGGACTTTCCGGACCCCTCCGTGCAGGGCCGCCAGCCCGCACTCCACCTTCGGGATCATCCCTCCCGTGATCGCGCCCGACCGGATGGCGAATTCGGCCTCCGCCCCGGTCATCGTCGAGATAAGCCCCCCCTTGGCGTCCAGGACTCCCGCCACGTCGGTCAGGAGGATGAACTTCTCCGCGGAGACGGCGGCGGCGACCGCGGCGGCGGCCGTGTCGCCGTTGATGTTGTAGGCCTCGCCCCCCTCCCCCACCCCGATGGGGGCGATGACCGGAACGAAGCCGTCGGCCTCGAGGGTCCGCAGCACATCAGGACGCACTTCCTTCACGTCACCCACCAGGCCCAGGTCGAGCGGTTCGCCGGTTTCCCGGCTCCTCGCCACGCTCTTCGTCGCGAGGAGCAGCCCGCCGTCCTTGCCGCAGAGGCCGACCGCCTTGCCGCCGAACGTGTTGATCAGTGCGACGATCCGCTGGTTGACGGTACCGCCGAGAACCATTTCGACCACTTCCATCGCCTCCGGGGAGGTGACCCGCAGCCCCTCCGCGCGCCGCGTGGGGATCGACAGCTTCTCCAGCATCCGGTCGATCTGGGGGCCGCCGCCGTGGATGACCACGGGCCGGATCCCGACGTACTGAAGCAGGACGATGTCCTGCGCGAACGACGCCATCCGCGCGTCGTCCTTCATCGCGGCGCCGCCGTACTTCACCACGACCGTCTTCCCGGTGAACTCCCGGATGTACGGCAACGCCTCGATCAGCGTCTCGGCCTTCCGGATATACCCTTCCATCTTTCCCCCCATCAGAGGATATAGCGGCTGAGGTCGGCGTCCTTCACGACCCCGGCGAGACGCTCCTCGACATAGGACCGTGTGACAACCACTTCCTGCCCGGAGATCTCCGGCGCCGAGAACAGGAGGTCGTCCAGCAGGCGCTCCATCACCGTGTGGAGGCGGCGGGCGCCGATGTTCTCGGTGCGGTCGTTCACCTCGCACGCCATCTCGGCGATCCGCAGAACCGCCTCGGGCGTGAAGGAGAGCCGGACCCCCTCGGCCGCCAGCATCGCCTCGTACTGCCGCGTGAGCGCGCCGTGAGGCTCGGTCAGGATCCGCACGAAATCGTCCCTGGTGAGGGACAACAGCTCCACCCGGATCGGGAACCGCCCCTGCAGCTCCGGAATGAGGTCGGACGGCTTGTTCACGTGGAACGCCCCCGCTGCGACGAACAGGATGTGGTCGGTCCGCACGACACCGTGCTTCGTGTGGACGGCGGATCCCTCCACGACCGGCAGCAGGTCCCGCTGGACCCCCTGACGGGAGACGTCGGGGCCCTGGAGCGATTCCCGGCCGGCAATCTTGTCGATCTCGTCGAGAAACACGATCCCCGACTGTTCGGTGCGCTCGACCGCCATCTGCTTTACACGTTCCGTGTCGACCCGGCGTTCCGCCTCTTCCTGCTCGAGGAAGCCGAGCGCATCGGCGACCCGCATCCGCTTCCTCCGCGTCCTCTTCGGAAACAGGCCGGAGAGCATCTCCTGGAGGTTCCCTTCCATCCCCTCCGGGGCGCCGCCCCCGAACCCCGCGAGGTCGAGCATCGGCGCCGCCGTTTCCTTGAACTCGACTTCGACGGTGCGATCCGAGAGTTTCCCCGTGCGAAGCATGACGCGGAACCGCTCCCTCGTGTCCGCCGACCCGACATCGGCGGCGCTCGCGGCCTCTCCCTCCTTCACCGGGGTACGCGGGAGCAGCAGGTCGAGGAGCCGCTCCTCGGCGGCGGCCTTCGCCTGGTCGGCGACTTTTTCCATCTCCTCGGAGCGGATCATCCGGACGGCGATCTCGACGAGATCCCGGATCATCGACTCGACGTCCCGCCCCACGTACCCGACCTCGGTGAACTTCGACGCCTCCACCTTGACGAAGGGCGCCTGCGCCAGCCTGGCGAGCCTCCGGGCGATCTCGGTCTTCCCGACCCCGGTCGGCCCGACCATTATGATGTTCTTCGGGACGATCTCGTCTCGCAGTTCCGAAGGGACCTGCAGCCGGCGCCAGCGGTTCCGCAGCGCGATCGCGACCGCCCGCTTCGCATCCGCCTGCCCGACGATGTGCCGGTCGAGCTCGGCGACGATCTCCCGTGGGATCAACGCGCGGATCCCCGCGTCGTCCGGCTCCGCGCGCGTCATGACGCCCCGATCTCCTCGGACACGACGTTCCCGTTCGTGAAGACGCAGATCTCCGAGGCGATCCGCACGGCCTCCCGGGCGATCTCCCCGGCGGGAAGGTCCGAATGGAGAAGGAGCGCGCGCGCGGCCGCCAGGGCGAACGAACCGCCCGAACCGATCCCGACCACGCCGTCGTCCGGCTCGATCACGTCCCCGGTCCCCGACAGGAGCATGAGGTCCTTCCCGTCGGTGACGACCATCAGCGCCTCGAGCCGCCGCAGCACGCGGTCCGTGCGCCAATCCTTCGCCAGCTCCACGGCGGCCCGCCGAAGGTTCCCCCGGAACTCCGACAGCTTCGCCTCGAACTTCTCGAACAGGGTGAACGCATCGGCGGTGCTCCCGGCGAATCCCGCGATCACCTGCCCGTCGTGGAGCCGCCGGATCTTCTTCGCTGTCCGCTTGAGCACGACATTCCCCATCGTAACCTGGCCGTCCCCCGCGACGGCAACCCGCCCGCCGCGGGCAACCGCGACAATCGTCGTCCCAAGGAACTCCGTCACTTTCCCCTCCCCTCCCGCCGGGAGATCCCCGCGCGGGACGCCAGCGGGTGCGCCACCTCGTACGCCCTGACGAGGTGGCTGACGTTGACCCGCGCGTATCTCTGCGTCGTAGAGAGCGAGGCGTGTCCGAGCATCTCCTGGATCGCGCGGAGGTCCGCCCCCGATTCGAGCAGATGCGTTGCGAAAGAGTGCCGCATCCCGTGGGGCGAGAGGTGGCGACCGATCGCGCCGATCCGCGCATCGAGCCGCTCCCGGAGGATCCTCGCCACGCTCCTGGGGGAGATCCCCCGTCCCGATTCCCTTCCGACGCTCCCCCGCAGGTTCAGGAAGAGCGGCTCGTCCAGCCCGCTCCGGAACTCCCCCCCGTGCGCGGGGGGACGGACGGCCAGGTACTTCCCGAGAGCGGCAACCGCTTTCCCGCCGACGGGGACGACGCGAACCTTTCTCCCCTTCCCCGTGACGCGGACGGTGGAGGACTCGATGGAGAGGTCCCGCATCCGCAGGGAACAGAGTTCCCCGACCCGAAGCCCCGAGGAGTACAGGAGCTCGAGGATCGCGGCGTCCCGCTTCTCCCGAAGGGTGCCGCAGGGAAGATCCCCCAGGAAAGCGTCCATCTCGTCGACGGGGAGAAACTCCGGAAGCCGCATCGCCCCCCGCGGCGCGGGGATCCCCACGGCGGGATTCGCGCCGATCTCTCCGTGCGCGACGAGGAACCCGAGGAAGGACCGGATCGCGGACACCTTGCGGGCGGCCGTAGCGGGACGGATCTTCGCCCCCGTGCCGCCGCGCGCCGAATCGAACTGCGCCGAGAAGAACCGGCGGAGATCGGCGGCGGTCACCTTCGACCAGTCGATGGATTCCGCGTCCCCCGGGTTCCCGTCTTCTCGCAGGAATCGCTCGAGGGCTTCCACTTCCCTCCGGTACGCGCGAACGGTTTCCCCGGAAGCGTTCCGCTCGGACGCAAGAAACCCCGTGAACCGCTCGACCACCGGCTTTCCCAACGCTTCCTTCCCCCCGTTCCGTAATAGGATTTTTTAACACTTCTCCCGTGGACGCACAAGGCCCGACACCAGCCACAGAGGGGTTTTCTCGGCGAGAGGTACGGCAAGGGGTGTCCTCCAACCGAAGGGAAGGTGTGTCCCCTGCCCACAACCCACAAGTCGATATCACAAGGAGATGGCAAAGCTCCGTATCGCCTCGAGCGCGACCTCCGCCTTCCGCCCCTTCCGGTCCCGCTTCCGCGGCACCGCCACTTCGGGAAGAAGCCCGAAGTTGGCGTTCATCGGCTGGGGACGATCCGTTCCCGGCGTGGTGATCCGCACCATCAGCGCGCCGATCATCGACTCCCGCGGAAAGTGGCGGGGTTCCCTCCCGGCGGCCCGAAGCAAAGCGGAATCCGCCGCGACCAGCCCGGACGCGATCGACTCGACGTATCCCTCGACCCCCGTGATCTGGCCGGCAAAGAAGAGCCCGGCGCGGTTCCGGGACTCCATCCAGGGATGGAGGTGCCGTCGGGCATCAAGAAAACTGTTCCGGTGCACCGATCCGTATCGAAAATACACGGCGGACGATAGCCCCGGGATCAGCGAGAAGACCCGCTTCTGCTCCGGATAGGTCAGGCGGGTCTGGAAACCGACCAGGTTGTACATCGTCCCCCCCGCGTTTTCCTTCCGAAGCTGGACGACGGCGTGAGGAATGCGCCCGGTCCTCGGGTCCCGCAATCCGACGGGTCGCAGCGGACCGAACAGGAGGGTTTCCGGACCGCGCCGCGCGATCTCCTCCACCGGCATGCACCCCTCGAAGTACCTCGGCTCCTCGAAAGACCGCAGTGGAACCGTCTTCGCCGTCAGCAGGGCGGAGAGGAACGCCTCGTACCGATCCCGATCCATGGGGAGGTTGAGATAATCCCCCGTCCCGACGCCGTACCGGTCGGCGACGAACGACGCTTCGGGGTCGATCGTCTCGGCATCCACGATCGGCGATATCGCGTCGTAGAAGTAGAACCCGTCGTCCCCAAGAACGTCGCGAATCGCGGCCGCGATGGCGTCCGACGCGAGGGGTCCGCACGCCAGGATCACCAGCGGGTCCCCGGGGACCTCTTTCACTTCCTCCTCGTGGATTCGGACGCCGGGACGGGAACGGACCGCCTCCGTGACCCGGCGGCCGAACTCGTCCCGGTCGACCGCCAGAGCCTTCCCCGCGGGAACCCGGGAAGCCTCCGCGATCGGGAGGAGGGCAGACCCGAGGATTCGAAGCTCCTCCTTGAGAAGTCCCTTCCCCGAGGTCAGCTCCCCGGAACCGAGCGAGTTGCTGCACACGAGTTCCGCGAACCGGCCCGACCGGTGCGCGGGGGTGAGTTTCGCCGGGCGCATCTCGTACAGGTCGACCGCGACGCCGACGCGGGACAGACGAAGGGCCGCCTCCGAACCGGCGAGACCTGCGCCCACTACCGTCACGCGGCGGTCAGACATCGCCCTTCGCCTTTCCATTCTCCGCCGTCGCCGCCGGGAGAAAAACCGAGAAGGTGGTCCCGTTGACGGGAGCCTGGCGAACCTCGATGAATCCCTTGTGCTGATGAACGATCCGCTGGGAGATGGAGAGTCCGAGCCCCGTCCCCCCTTCCTTGGTCGTGAAGAACGGGTTGAAGATCTTTTCGACGATCCCCGGTGCGATCCCCCCCCCGGTGTCGCCCACCATCACGACGACGTACCGGAATCCGTGGCGGATCTGTTCGAAGCCGTCGATCATCACCTTTCCCCCCGGAGAAGCGGCCTGTACCGCATTGCGGACGAGATTCCAGGCCACCTGCTTCAACTGCTCGCCGTCCCCCTCCACCATGAGGGCCTTCAGCGGAGCGAGTTCGACCTCCACGCCTTTCCCCCGGGCCTCCCCCGCGCGAACCGCCTCGGCGACGTCCCGGAGCAGGGCCGCAACGTCGAGGCGCATCGTGTTCCTTTGCGAGGGGCCGGTATAGGCAAGAAAGTCGGTGATGAGGCCGTTCAGCCTCTGGCTTTCCCTGCCGATGATGTCGAGGAGGGTCGCCGATTCGCCGGAAGAGGCGGCCGACTCCCGGAGCAGCTGGGAAGACCCGGCGATCGACGCGAGGGGATTCCGGATCTCGTGCGCGAGACCCGCGGCAAGTTCCCCCACCCCGGCCAGGCGATCCGCGATCCGCACGCGCTCTTCCATCTGCCGGATGGGGGTCAGGTCCTGGAAGATGACCACGCGACCGATCACGCGCCCCTCCGCATCCTTCATCGGAGATGTCGAGAACCCGAGAAAGACCTCGGTGCCGTCGGCCCGCAGAAACCGGATCTCGGCGCGCGGGACCCGGGAGTCGTCCCTGCCCTCTCTCGCCTCCCACCCCTCGATCCCGGCGAGGACCTGCCCCATCGGCTTCCCCACCGTATCCTCCCGGCTCATGCCGAGAATGGCGCACGCCGTCTCGTTCACCAGGTTCACCTTTCCCTGCGTGTCGCTCGTGAGGAGGCCGGACGGGATGTTGTCGATCACGTGCTTGTGGAAACTTTCCAGTTTCTGAATCACGCCGTCCTGGTCGCGGACTTTCTCCTTCCCCTTCCGGATCTCCTCTCCGAGGAGTCCGGATAGGACCCCGGTGAGGAGGAATGCCGTGGAGTGCGTCACGGCCGAGCGGGCGAACTGGGAAAACGGGACGTACGTCGCCTCGAACCCGGGGGGCAGGAGAATGCCGCGCATCTGGAGGTAGACGAGGACCGTGTAGGTCGCGGAGGAGAGGAGCGCCCAGCCCACAGCCCCGCGCAGATACCTCTCGAGGCTCCCGAGGAGGATCACGATCACGAACATGAAGGAGAAGACGCTGTCGTACAGTCCCGTAGCGAAAACGATGATGGAGATGAACGCGACGTCCGCGACGGCCTGGAGGAACACGGCGTACGTGGGCAGTTCGACGCTTCCCCACGCGGCGTACCGGAGCAGGAGCCAGCCGTAGGAGAGGAGGACGGCGAAGTACAGGAGCTGGAACCCGCCCGTGAGCAGCAGCTCCGGGGAGCGGATCTGCACCGAAACCACGGACGCCAGCAGGGCGAACGTGATCCCGGTGCGGATCAGGAGAAGGTTTCTCCCCCCCGCCCGCGTCCCCTCGGTTCCCTCCCCGGGGTCGCGGGCCAACTTCCGTTACCCGACGGCCCCCGCCAGCTTGAACACCGGCAGGTACATCGCGATGACCAGCCCGCCGATGACCACGCCGAGGAAGACCATGAGCATCGGCTCGAGCAGCGCCGTCATCGCCTCGACCGCCGAGTCGACCTCGTCGTCGTAGAAGTCGGCGATCTTGGTCAGCATCGCGTCGAGGGCCCCCGTCGCCTCGCCCACGGCGACCATCTGGGTCACCATCGGCGGGAACACCTTGCTGTCGGCCAGCGGTTCAGCGATCGTCTTCCCCTCGCTGATGCTCACGCGGGCCTTCATGATCGCCTCCTCGATGACCTTGTTCCCCGCGGTTTTCGCGACGATGTCCATGCTCTCGAGAATGGGGACGCCGCTGCTGACCATCGTGCCGAGGGTCCGGGAGAACCGCGCGACCGCGATCCGCTGCAGCAGGGAGCCGACGACCGGGAGTCTCAGCAGGAGACGGTCGACGTTCCTCCGGCCGGTTTCCTGCCTGTAGTACCACTTGAACGCCGCCACGAGGAGGAAGATGAAACGATGACGAGGAGGAAATATTTGCGCGTGAAGTCGCTGATCGCGAGGACGAACTGCGTGGGACCGGGGAGCGCCTGCCCGAAATCGGCGAACATCTTCGCGAAGATCGGGATGACGTACACAAGCAGGACGACCGTGACGACGACGGCGACGGCGAGGATCGTGGACGGATAGACCATCGCCCCCTTGATCTTCTTGGCGAGCTTCATCGACTTCTCGATGTAATCCGCGAGTCGCGACAGGATCGTGTCGAGCATCCCTCCGACTTCCCCCGCGGCGACGAGGTTGACGAAGAGGGAATCGAATACCTTCGGGTGCTTGGAAAGGGCGTCGGCGAAGGTGGAGCCGCTCTCGACGTCCTCCTTGATTTTCAGGATCACCTTCTTGAACGTCGGGTTCTCCTGCTGCAGCCCGAGGATGTCCAGGCACTGGACAAGCGGGAGGCCCGCGTCGATCATGGTGGCGAACTGGCGGGTGAAGATGGCCATCTCCTTGCCGCCGACCTTCTTGTCCCCCTTCCATGGGAGCCGGAATCCCAGTTCCGTGCCTTTCTTCCGGATCTTCAGGGGCTGGACCTGCTCCCGCCGCAGCTGCGCGAGAACGAACGCCTCGCTCGGGGCTTCCATCTCCCCCGAGACCGTCGCGCCCCCGCGGTTCTTCCCTTCCCAGGCGAATTTCGTCATCGTCTCCTCCGTTCGTCCTCTCGGAACGGGATCAGGCCTTGCGGCCCGTTCCCTGGGGGTGGCTCTGCGCGTTCGTCAGCAGATTGCGGAATTCGTCGGGGTCGGAGCTGCGTCCGACCGCGTCGTCCAGCGTGATCTCCCTGCGCAGGTAGGTCGCCAGCAGCGACTGGTTCATCGTCTGCATCCCGAACTTCGCCTGTCCCACCTGCATCTGGGAGTAGATCTGGTGCACCTTCTCCTCCCGGATCAGGTTCCGGATCGCCGGGTTCGGGATCATGATCTCGAGAGCCATGACGCGCCCGTTCCCGCTCGCCTTGGGAATGAGGATCTGCGAGATGACCCCCTCGAGGACGAAAGAGAGCTGAGCCCGGACCTGCGGCTGCTGGTAGGGAGGGAACACGTCGAGGATCCGGTTGATCGTCTGTACACAGGAGTTCGTGTGGAGGGTCGCGAACACGAGATGGCCGGTTTCCGCGACGGTGAGCGCCGCTTCGATCGTTTCCAGGTCCCGCATCTCGCCGATGAGGACGATGTCGGGGTCTTGCCGAAGGATGTATTTGAGCGCCTTCTTGAACCCCTGGGTATCGGCGTTGACCTCCCGCTGGTTCACGAGGCACTTCTTGTGCGGGTGGAGATACTCGATCGGGTCCTCGATCGTGATGATGTGCTCCTGCCGCTCGTTGTTGATCTTGTCGAGCATCGCCGCGAGGGTGGTCGACTTCCCGGATCCGGTCGGCCCGGTCACCAGAACCAGCCCCCGGGGCTTCTTGCAAAGCTCCTTCAGGTGCGGCGGGAGTCCGAGTTCCTCGAAGGGACGGACCCGGAACGGGATGGTGCGGAAGGCGCCCGCGACGGCCCCGCGCTGCATGTAGACGTTCGCACGGAAGCGGGAGAGCCCCTTGACGCCGAAGGAGAGGTCGAGTTCCCACTCCTCCTCGAACCGCTGCTTCTGGACCTCGGTCAGGATGCTGTAGCAAAGCCGCTTGGTGTCCTGCGGCATGAGCGGCTCGTGCGGCAACGGTACCAGACGGCCGTCCACGCGGATCGTCGGCGCGATTCCCGTCGTGATGTGGAGGTCGGACGCCCCCTTCTCGTACATCACGTTGAGAAGTTCCTGCATCGTCACCATGGTCGAATCTCCTTCTCGGACAAGATCAATCCGGTGCGGTCACCCGCAGCACTTCCTCGATCGTCGTGACCCCCTCCTCAAGCTTCGAGAGACCCGACTGGCGGAGCGTCTTCATCCCCAGGCGGACCGCCTCCCGCTGCAGATCGAGCGCCGAGCCGCCCCGCAGCACGAGATCCTTGATCTCCTCCTTGATCGGCATCACTTCGTAGAGGGCGACCCGCCCGCGGTACCCGGTCCCGCTGCAATCGTCGCATCCCTTCCCCTTTGCCGGCTTGGCAAGCCGGATCCGCTCGGGCTTCATCCCGGCGTCCGCGAGCGCCTTCGGGGGAATCTTGATCTCCTCCCTGCATTTCACGCAGACCCGGCGGGCGAGACGCTGCGCGACGACGAGGTTCAGCGACGACGACACGAGGAACGGCTCGATCCCCATGTTCAGAAGCCGGGTGACCGTACTGGGGGCGTCGTTGGTGTGCAGCGTGGAGAGAACCAGGTGCCCGGTGAGCGCCGCCTTGACCGCGATCTCCGCGGTCTCGTAGTCCCGGATCTCCCCCACCATGATGATGTCGGGGTCCTGCCGCAGGAAGGAGCGCAGGGCCGCGGCGAAGGTGAGGCCGATCTCCTCCTTCGTCTGCACCTGGTTGATCCCCGCGAAGTTGTACTCCACAGGGTCCTCGGCGCTGCAGATGTTATCGGCCACCTTGTTGAGGTCCACGAGGGCGGAGTAAAGGGTCGTCGTCTTCCCGGACCCCGTGGGACCGGTGACGAGGATCATGCCGAAGGGTCGATGGATCGCCTCGTTGAAGTCGACCAGCTGCTCGGGCTCGAAACCCAGCTTCGTCATGTCGAGCTGCAGGTTCGCCTTGTCGAGAAGGCGGAGGACGATCTTCTCTCCGTAGATCGTAGGGAGAGTGGAGACACGGAAGTCCATCTCCCGCCCCTTCCCGACCTTCATCTTGATCCGGCCGTCCTGGGGGAGGCGCCGCTCGGCGATGTCGAGGGAGGCCATGATCTTGAGCCGCGACGACAACGCGTTGCGCAGGCGCAGCGGCGGACGCATCACCTCGAAAAGAACGCCGTCCACACGATAGCGGACACGGAACTCCTTCTCGTACGGCTCGATGTGGATGTCGGACGCGCGCCGCTTGATCGCCTCGGTGAGAAGGTAATTCGCCAGCTTCACGACCGGGGCGTCGTCGACACCCCGCTCGAGGTCGGCGGTGTCGACCTCCTCCTCGCGGATGACCTCGAAGTCCTCGTCGAGCTCGGAGATGATGTCCTTGAATTCCATCGACCGGTCGAAGAACTTGTTGATCTCCGCCGTGATCGCGCGCTCCGAGGCAAGGACAAGCTCGACGGAGTACCCCGTCTTGAACCCGATCCCGTCGACAATCGCCATGTTGGAGGGGTCGGCCACCGCGACGATCATCTTCGACCCCACGCGGTTGATCGGAAGCGCGAGGTGTTTCTGGACCATCTCCTCGGGAAGGAGGCGCACGACTTCGGGGTTGATCTCGTATTTCGAAAGGTCGACGACCGGGAGGTTGAACTGGCGGCCCAGGAAAGCGAGGAGTTCCTCTTCCTTGATGAAACCGGCCTTCACCAGGATGGTTCCGATCCGTTCGTGCGTTTTCTCCTGGGTTTCGAGGGCTCCGCGCAACTGATCGGCGCTGATTAGATTCCCTTTCAGGAGCATCTCGCCGATCTTGTTGGCCAGTACGGACATGTTCACCCCTGCCTTGAAAATACCTGCTTAACTTCCAAATCTATCATGATTTCAAAGCCGCTACCGCCAACTTCCGGAACGTTTCCCCCGGGACATCCCGCCCGGTCCATAGTGAGAAACTCCGCGCGGCCTGATATGCCAGCATCGGGAGCCCTCCCACTGTCTTCACCCCCCGGCTCCGAAGCCGCCGGACCAGGTCCGTCCCCCCTGCCCGGTAGACTATATCGGCGAAGCGGGAAGATTTCTGTACATCTTTTATCGGAAAATTTTCCCACTCTCCCCGGAGACCGAGGGAGGTGCACTGGACGATGAGATGGGCCCCCCGGATCTCCTCCCGAAGGTTTGGGGGGCGGAGATCGCCGGCGGCGAAGACGACCGAGGGAAACCTCGTGGAAAGGAGCCGTGCGACACGCTCCGCCCGGCGAGGGTGCCGGTTCAGCAGCACGACCTCCCGGGCGCCCGCCGCCGCGAGGGCGAAGGCGATGCCGCGGGCCGCCCCGCCGGCGCCGAGGAGGACGACGCGGCGGAATCGGCGTCCCCATCCCGCCGCTGCAAGGGCATCGAGGAACCCCCCCCCATCCGTGTTCTCCGCATGGAGTTTCCCTTCCCGGACCACCAGGGTGTTCGCCGCGCCGCAGACCTCCACCGCTTCCGAACGGGTGTCCGCCAGAGCCGCGGCTTCTTCCTTATGAGGGATCGTGACGTTCCCCCCGAGGAAGTTCCCCGCGCGGACGACCTGAAGAAACCGTCGCAGGTGTCCGGGGGGAAGGTCGAGTGGAACGTAGTGGAGAGGAAGACCCAGCCGCGCGATGACGCCGTTGTGCATCGCGGGGCTCAGGGAATGCGAAATCGGGTGCCCGACCACGAAGAGGAGGGAGGAGGAGGCGCCGCCCCTCCCCCTTGGAGGTTGCGGGTTCAATCCTGGAGTTCGAGGTTCCAGTAGGTGAAGTCGACCACGTTCAGGAACGGAACCCATTCCCGGTGGATGGGAGTCCGCAGGGAGAAGGCGAACTCCGGCGACCAGCGGGGCGCCCGGGGAGTCGAGACCAGCCGCATCCCGGTCTCCTCGGGGCAAAACCCCCCCTTCCGCTTGTTGCAGTGGATGCAGCTGCAGACGATGTTCTCCCAGCTGGTCTTTCCCCCCTGGGAGCGAGGCACCACGTGATCCAGGTTGAGTTCGCTGCTGGGGAACGGCTTCCCGCAATACTGGCAGGTATTGCGGTCCCGGACGAAGATGTTGCGGCGGCTGAACCGGACGATGCGTCGCGGAACCCGGTCGTAGGCGACGAGGACCACCACGCGGGGGATACGGACCACCCTCCCCACGACGCCGATGGCGGGGTCGCCGGCGGCCACCGCGAGAGCGCTCCACGACGGATAGTCGAACGTCTCGTACTGCTCGTTGATCGCCCTGGCAAGCCCCGAGTACAGAAGACAGAAGGCCCGGCGCGCGTTCGTTACGTGGACCGGGAAGTACCCCCGGTTGAGGACGAGGACACTGGAGTTCAGCATCGGGCGGCCCATGGTGGCTCCTACTCTACCCATCGTACGGGGGTCGGTCAATGGCAGACACGGCCGCGGCAAGCTCGGGAACCTCGTCGTCCCGGACGGTCCGAAGATCGAGGAGCACCTTTCCTCTCCCGACCCGGGCCACCACGCAAGGCGTCCCCCGACGCAGCCGCTCTTCGAGGACCGCTTCCGGAATCCGCGGGTGCGCAACCGCGACGAGGGCGGTCGGGAGGAAGATGCCGGGAAGGGCGCCCCCGCCGGGGGAGGTCCCTCCCCGCTCGATGGCGAGGACCAGTTCTCCCCCCGAAGCGCGAATCGCCCGCAGGAGGCGGCGCGCCCTGGCGCGCACCCGCTCCTCGGGTTCGAGGAGCATCCGGAGGACGGGAACCCGTTCCTGCGCCCGGCGCTCGTCCGCGTAGAGGCGAAGAACCGCCGAGAGCGCGGCGAGGCACATTTTGTCGATCCGGAGCGCCCGGGAGAGCGGGTGCACCTTCAGCGGCGCGACCAGGTCTTCCCTCCCGAGGAGGATACCCGCCTGCGGTCCCCCCAGGAGCTTGTCCCCGCTCGCAGTGACGATCCCGGGGCCGGAGGACAGGGCCTGCCGCAGGGAGGCCGCACCGGGAATGCCGTGCGGCGCGAGATCGATCAGCGCCCCCGACCCCTGGTCCTCCATGACGGGGATCCCCGCCCGCTCGCCCAGGCGGGCGAGGTCGGCGGTGCGAACCTCCTCGGTGAACCCTTGAACGGAGAAGTTGGACGGGTGGACCTTGAGCAGTAGCGCGGTCTGACCCGTGATCGCGTTCTCGTAATCGGAAAGACGCGTACGGTTCGTGGTCCCCACCTCCACCAACCGGGCGCCGCTCTCCGCCATGATGTCGGGGATGCGGAACGACCCGCCGATCTCGACGAGCTCGCCGCGGCTTACGATCACTTCCCGTCCCCGGGCGTGGCCCGCGAGACAGAGCAGCACCGCGGCGGCGTTGTTGTTGACGACGTGGGCGCACTCGGCGCCGGTCAGGGCGCGAAGCATCCCCTCGACGTGCGAGAGGCGGGACGATCGTTCCCCCGCCGCGAGGTCGAACTCGAGGTTCGAATACCCCCGCGCGGTTTCGAGGACCGCGGCGAGCGCCTCCCCGGGCAAAGGCGCACGCCCGAGATTGGTGTGGACGACGATCCCGGCGGCGTTGATCACGCGGCGCATGGAGAGGGACTCCCGTGCCGTCATCTCTCCCGGCAGCATCGAGAGGATCCGGTCGGTCCACGCCTCGCGCGAGAGCGGAACCCGTTCCTCGCCGACGGCGGCGCGGGCGGCGGCGACGATCTCGCGTAGCGCGTCCACCACCACGGCGCGGGGATGGGATCGCAGAAACGCGACGGCGGCGTCGCTTCCCAGCAGGGAGGAGACGGATGGGAGAGTGCGGAGTCCTCGGGATTCGGGCATCGCCGACGGCGGATCAGGCCTTCGCCAGTTCCCTGAGAAGGATTTTCTTGCCGTAGAGGGCGTTCTTCTGAACGAGCTCCTCGGCGAGCTCCGGATCGCGCTTCCGGAAGGCGTCGATGATCTCCCAATGCTGCCGGATCGACCCTTCGATCTTTCCCGGCATGGCGAGGATCAGGCGGAAGCGCCGGAACTGCATGACCAGGTTCTGCACGAGGCTGTGGAGCTTCTCGTTCCCGCACGCGCGGAGGAAGATGTCGTGGAACTCGTTGTGCAGGTCGAGCAGCCGGCGGAGGTCCTTCTTCTCCGACGCGGCCTCGATCTGGCGGTTGACCGTCTCCATCTTCGTCAGATCGGACTCGGTGAGGGTCGTGGCCGCGCACCGCGCCGCGTACCCCTCAAGGACCATCTTCAGGTCGTAGAAGTCGGCGATGTCGCGCGGCGACAGGGAGGCGACGATGGCTCCCTTGCGGGGCACCACGGTGATGAAGCCTTCCGACTCCAGTTGACGGAACGCCTCCCGGATCGGCGTCCGGCTGATTCCGAACTTGTCGGCCAGTTCCGGTTCCGCGATCCGGGTGCCGGGAGCCAGTTGGCCGTTGACGATGGCGTTTCGGATCGTCTCGACGATCCGTTCGCGAAGGGTCATGTGGTTGTTGATCCGGATTTTTAGTTTTTTCAATGGTTTACCCCTGTCCCGGAAAATAACAGCATTTTATGTATACAGTATGCATAAAAAATGTCAACCCTGAATATTTCGCCGGAAATCGCGCTGGAATGCTCCCTTTTCGGGTATGCGCAGGGGGCGTTCCCTTGCGCGGATTGCCCGGAGACGCTACGCTACGTCCGTTCCGTCCATTCTCCGAACATCTTGCCGGGAGGCGCTGCATGCCCTGGGTCGTCCACTCCTCCGTCCCCTACCCCATGCTGAAGGAGACGGGCACGCCGCGGATGCTGTCCGACGCCGGCGTCGGGCCGGAAATCTACTTCTCGGGGGCGACTCTGGACGCGATCACCCCGGTCGACGCGGAATCCGTGGCGGAGACGCTGCGGGACGCGGGGATCCGCTCCCTGTCGTTCCACGCCCCTTTCGAGGACGTGTGGCCCGGCGCGCGCGACGAGGAGGCACGGCGGTTCGCCGTGCGGCGCATCGAAGGCGCGATCGCGCTCGCCCCGCTCTTCCTTCCCGCCGGAATCGTTCTCCACGGCGGGTATTTCGACTGGATCTTCGACTTCCAGCCGGAAAAGTGGTTCGTCCCGGCCCGGCGCTCGTTCGGAGAGCTTGCCGAAGCGGCGGAAAAGGCGGGGACCGAACTTTACGTGGAGAACGTCTTCGACGAGATCCCCGACCACCTGCTCCGCCTGCGGGAGGCGGTTGGCTCTCCCCGCCTCCACTTCTGCTTCGACCCGGGGCACGCGACGCTCTTCTCCCGTCTGCCGGTCCAGAAGTGGGCGGAGGCGTTCGGGGAAGGAATCCGTCTGATGCATGTGCACGACAACCGGGGACAGCGCGACGATCACCTTCCGGTGGGCGAGGGAGGGATCAACTTCCGGGGGGTGCTGCGGGCGGTGCGGGACGCGGGGGCCCGCCCGATCCTCACGGTGGAGCCGCACCGCAAGGAACATTTCGCGCGAAGCGTGTCGGGGCTCCGCACGATCCTCGAGACGATCTGACGCCGTGTCTCACTCTTTTCCGGCGAGGTAGTCGAGCGCCTCGCTTTCCGTCTCGAAGGAACGGACGTACTTCTCCAGGCCCGTCACGCGGAACAGGTCCCGGTTGATCCGGCTCAACGCGCAGAAGGCCATCCGGCCTTCC
>Ga0163199_1000405_pt1 | contig 27267 bp, 24 predicted proteins | sample PL_2010_150m_FD_113537 | JGI IMG/M metagenome (GOLD analysis project Ga0163199, IMG submission 113537) | Freshwater microbial communities from Powell Lake, British Columbia, Canada to study Microbial Dark Matter (Phase II) - PL_2010_150m | ecosystem: Environmental > Aquatic > Freshwater > Lake ...
CCGTGACGACTTTTGGATCGTCTTCCACACTCCCGGGAAGGCAATGACCGGGTCTTGCAATTTTCCTACGCCGACCGGGCCGACAAGGGCTTGGTGGAAGGTCTGGTCTCCCGGCTCATCAAATGGAGGAGACCGGCCGGCTGCCCCGCCACCAGAGGGTGGACATCACGGAGAAGTTCGTTCTTGGAGGGAGATGACGGACGGCATTCAGGGTCTGTTCACGACCGGCATGGTTGTCTTGCAATGCGCAATTTTCGATCTGAACCAAGAATATCGGAATGGATTTTGAGCATCAGGCACCATCAGCCCGGAACGACTTGGGCAAAAATGAGACGTGCACTCAGACAATTTTCCTGACAATTCCTGACAAACTTTTTCCAATTCGATCAAATTCGATCCAACTTGTGTAAAAACCAGCACCTGCCCGCAGACCCTTTATTTATGAGGTTTCCCGAGGGAAACGAGGGGATAGAAAAAGCGCGGTGAGGGAGGGATTCGAACCCTCGGTAGCCTTTTGGACTACGGCGCTTTAGCAAAGCGCTGCTTTCGACCACTCAGCCACCTCACCTGTTGAAGGCCGAGTAGTAAAACGGAAAACCGCGGCGCGGTCAAACGCCTTTACTTTGGGGCGGGGGGATTTCCAGCAGGAGACGGAACGCCGAGGCGGGCGAGAATGACCGGATAGGTGGTGGATGTCTTTGCGTCGGGCTGATTCACGTCAACTATGTCGTGTGGGACTCCGTCGGATTTCGGGAACTGGAAAATCGTGACACGACCCGGGTTTTTGGCGGCCCATTTTGCGGCGAGTTGATCGGTGAGGGCGTTGTTCGCTCCGATGTCGGTGGCGGTGGTCAGGATGTCGAGCCGTCCGGCTTTGAGCGGGCCAATGTCCGCGCGGACATTGCGCGCGAGCTGGACGGTATCGGCCATGCAGCGGGTGCCATAGCGCGGATAGGCATACGGAGGTCCCGGGTTCTTTTCCTTGAGGTCGTCGTTCCACCATTTGTAGAAATTCGGAGTCCTTGAGAGGATGGCGGACAGGGCATCGACAACCGGCACGGGATAGCCGTAGAGGCTGAAGAACGGGGACATGATGAGGACCGACTCGATGCTGTCGCGGTTTTCGGCCATCCATGCCGCAGCGACGGCGCTTCCCGAAAGCCCGGCCATTGAAATGCGGTCACCGAGTCCAGCCGCGATATCGAGCCCGATGGCAGCCTGATCGAGGAGGTCCTGACCGGATTGCATTCCCTGGATCTCGTTCATCCGGTCGGCATAGCCGGCATAGCGGGCGCGGGGGATCACGACATTGGCCCCGGACGCAAAGAGAATTTTTGCGAGAGGAACAAATTGCTCCGGGCAATTCGTGAGGCCGTGGAGCAGAACAAACACCCGGTCGGTTTTGTGGCCATGCGTGAACATCCGGCTGCGACCCCCGGGGCACAAGGGGAGTGCCGCCTCGGCTTTTTCAACGGCCTCGAATTTCTTCAGGGCGGCGGTGTAATTTTCGGCGGGGTGAGGAGCGGGGGAAAATCCCGGCACCCGGAACAGCCAGAATCCCAGTGCTGCCAACGCCAGCGCGATGATCCATCGCTTTTTCACCGGCAAAATTTCGGCGCCCAGGTTGGCTTGCGGAGCGCCTGCAAAACAAATGCCGCTCCCAGCAGGACGAGAAACAGCGACAGGAACTGCCCGCGGGTGAGCGCCATCGTGAGCGGGGCGTCGGGCTCGCGAAACATCTCTCCGATGATGCGCAGGACTGCGTAGGCGATGAAGAAAACTCCGGTGAGCACGCCGTTCGGCAACCGGAATCGTGTTCGCAGAATCCAGAGAAGCAGGAAGAGGACAACTCCTTCGAGAAAGGCCTCGTAGATCTGCGAGGGATGCCGCGGGGAAAGCGTTGCGGCGAGGTGTTCGCGCAGTTGCGGCGAGTGTCGGACATTATCCACGATATTCGCGACCGCTGTCCATTGCGGGTTGATTCCGCGGGCTTCGGCGAGGGCCAGCTGGACCGTCTCCGGCGGAGCGTCATAGAGTTCCTTCGGAAACTGCACCGCCCAGGGTGTGCTCGCCACGCGGCCGAAGAGCTCCCCGTTGATGAAGTTCGCACACCGCCCGAAAAAAAGGCCGAGCGGCGCGGTCACAACAAGGTTGTCCCCGATGTTCAGCCAGGAAACATGCTTCATCCGGGAATAGACGAACGTAAAGATCACGACCCCTAGCATCCCGCCATGACTTGACATCCCGCCATCCCAGAATTTGAAAATCACCAGCGGGTTCGATGAGAACGCGGGCCAATCGTAGAAGAGCATATAGCCGAGGCGGCCCCCGAGGATCACTCCGAACAAGGCGACGCCAGTGATGAAATCGCCCACCTGGGCCGGAGTCAGATCCGAGTATCCTTTCCGCGCCAGCCAAAGATAGAGCCAATATCCTGCGACAAACGCCGCCACATAGGCCAGTCCATACCAGCGGAGTCCAATGCCATTCCCGAAATCCAGCAGGAACGGACTCAAATCATGGACGTAATAGCCGAGGAGCATCACAGGCGCAGAAGATCGCGGGAGAGGGCCGGTCTGACAATCCAAATGAACACCTCCCGAATCCTCCCGGCAAACGCAAAATCTCCCCTGCCTCGACAGGGCAGCGGCAGATAACTCGTCGCCTTCATCTCATTTCTTGAGTTTGTTCTGTTCGACAGTCCATTCGACCAGTGTCAGTCTTCCTAATTTGTCAGGAACTAGTTCAATGATCTTCTGCCCATTGGTAAATCGGATTCCTCCGTCGAGATCCGGTGAGATTTCAACCGGCTGCACCTGTTTTTGATTTCTCCAGTGCTTCGAGTCAGTGCTGCTGCGACCAGAAACAGTTTTTATGTCTGTTTCTCTGACTCTTTGCTTTGTCATCACCTGAAAGCGGAATGCCGAGGGGTTCCGTGTGTCGTTCATCACTGAGACTTCGTCAGTAATCCTTTCGATGATGATACCCGGGCCACTCTCTGTCTCGATCTCTGATTTTGGCGGCGATTCAATTCCGTCGCCTTCGGCCGGAATCATCAATTCAGCCAGCAAAGCGGTCATCCCGCCCTCAAGCAAACGCTCAAGATGAGGGCCGAGAACCCTCGCTCGATCCAGCGTTTGAAAAGGAGCGGCCAGAATCTTGCTGGCCTTATTGTCGACCAGAGTAAGGATATTTTTCGGTTTATCGAGCCTTTCAACATTTCCTTTCACAAGCTTCCAGTTGGTATCTGTTTTTCGAGTGGCAGCCTCCCATGTCAAATCACTCGTTGAAAGCGGGTCTGCAGTGGATAAATATCCAAAAAAGTAGCCGCCTGCTGTTTTAACGATCGCGAGCGGCAACTTTCTTTTGGATGGAGCAACCCAAGAACACACCATTTCGCCCCTGCGGTTCGACAAAATTGGAACACTGCCATCGAATGGGTCTTTCAGTATCCAATTTGCCCGGGGTGACTGTTCTTGAAGCTTGGAAGCGTCTGGCAGCTTTTCAGCGACATCGGATCGAACTCCTGAACCGTTCCACCAACTCGAATTGCCAATTGAAGTAAAATCGTAACCTTTAACAACGCTGTAGTGCTTTTCAGCAAAGGCCCTCAGTAACTGGACTCCTGAAAATTCCCCACCGCTGCGCCAGTTCATGTGCAGGGCAATAAAGCCGGGCCTCACGCGGGCGAAGACAGTGCCGGGAGGCGGATCTTTTGCGAGTTTCTGCTTGGCGTTCCAGTCATCTGCTTTGATGTCTGCCGTCTTGCTCTCGGCTTCATCCCAAGAACGTAAATCGGAATAAGTGTTGGCAACGACTCCAGATTCGCAAATGCGTTTGATTATCGATGTCTCATCCAGCAGAATACTTGAGAAAGCGGTTGGTTCTGTTTTTTTCTGTTCGGGATCCACTAAGACTTCAGACGAATCCGTTGGCTTTGGTATTGATTTAGTTTTTACCGAAGCGTTTGTCTGAATAAGGATGGCATATCGATCGTATTTCAATGTCAAGCCAGCCTGTTGCGCAATATATTTCAGGGCATCTAACGCTGGTAGATTATACAGATCCAAAGATATATTCTCAATCGACTTTGCGCTGGTCATCCAAACATAATTTACCTTTATGCGACCGCCACTTTGCTTTTCTATATCGCTGGCAATATTGGCAAATACGACATCTATAGCTTGATTGTCCGCAATCACCTCGGGAAGCATCAACTTTGATAACCTGGTTTCGAGTATTGTCTCATAAAGAATCTGTGACGCTGGCTGCACCGCTATTTGCTTTGATTCTTTTAGTGGGCGAATATTTCCAGTCTGATCGGCAGCCTTTAGTGGGAAAATCATGTAACAAATCAACGCTCCAAGCACCATGCGCCCCCTCCACATATCCGCTTTCTTCATTAAATGTGGTATCGTAAATATTTTGTGCTTCTTCACAATACTTTTGAAGCCCACCCGGGCTGATCTGGTGACGTGATTTCGTTTTTTAGCCAAGGGATGAGATGGTCTCAAAGTAGAAAGCTGCCTCCGGGCGTCATCCACGCCCGTATATTCCTGTATGATCCATAAACTGACACGTCGCCAAACCGTCCATGCGGACATCCGGAGCTGTTGGAAATTCTTTTCCAATCCACGAAACCTCGAAAAAATCACTCCGTCAGAACTGGGGTTTCAGGTGATGAGTGAGATTCCAGAGGAAATCCACGCAGGCATGATGATCGAATACCTCATCCGCCCGTTTCTCGGGGTCCCGATGAGGTGGCTGACGGAAATTTCCCATGTACGCGGACCGCACTACTTTGTCGATGAGCAGCGCGTGGGACCTTATGCGCTCTGGCATCATGAGCACGAGTTTGTGGAGGTCGGGGCCGGCAAAACAGAGATGATCGACCGGGTGCATTACGTGCTCCCGTTCTCTCCTTTTTCCGAGCCGGTTCACCCCTTCCTCGTGGAGCCCCGGATACGGGCGATCTTTGATTGCCGCATCCGCGCAGTGGAAAAAATCTTCGGGAAAGGGAGCGCAGACGAAGCCGTAAACCCCGGAAGCTGACGCTGGCGCCTCGCGGAGGATCAGGGGGGAGCCAGAACAGGAAACTTTCCGGGAGACATCTCGAACCGGCACGGGAGGGCGTCGGCGAGTTCGCCGTCGAGTTCGACAGGAACGGCCCCGTCGCTCCGGATGGTCATCGCGCTGGTTTGGAAATACTCCACATCCGGCAGGTCGGCATGGCTGCCGAAGGCGATGGCCTGGAAATACCGGACAACATCCCAATGGCTCTGGTTCTTGAAAACCAGAACATCAAGCAAGCCGTCGTCGGGGCGGGCCTCTTTGAAAAGAACGAACGGTCCGCCGTAGAGACGTCCGTTGCCGACAAGCACAAAGCTGCCCTCGCGGCGGTGGGAATCGTCGGGCTCCACAATCACAGACGGCGGGCGCACCGCCGCAACCTGGGCGAGCGTCAGCAGGTAACTCACAGGACCAAGGGATTTTTTGGATTCGGGGGTCGTCAGGCGGACGACCTCGGCATCCAGGCCGATTCCGGCCAGCTGGACAAAGTACGAGCTGTTCGCGACCGGAAGGTCGAGCTCTCGGACGTGTCCGGCCTCGATGATATCCCACGCGGCGCGCAGATTGTTCTGGGGAATGCCCAACTCGGTTGAGAACACGTTCATCGTGCCGATCGGGAGTATCCCGAACCGCACGCCCGATCCGGCCACTCCATTCGCGACTTCGTTCACCGTGCCGTCCCCGCCGGCGGCAATAATCGTCCGAAAACCCTCCTGGACAGCCTCGCGGGCCATCACCCGGGCATCGCCGGCTGCGGAAGTCATGCGCACCACCGCCTGGAGCGAAAGCGCCGAGATCTTTTCGCGCATCGCCCGGGCGCGGTCCCCCCTCGCGGCGGGGTTGAGGATCACAAGAACTTTCTTCACATTCAAATCGAGTAGGATAGCTTCCCTTCGTGCGAAAGTTTGCCAAGCCAATTCTGATTTCTGCGGGGATTCTCGTGTTTGTCTACGTTTTGGCCGTGCTCGGATTGAATATTTATTTGCAGTCGCAGGGACTTCAAAGCCGCATCTGCTCGGCCGCCTCGGCCGCTGTCGGAAAACCGGTCTCGATCCAGGGAGCGCATTACACCCCGTGGTCCGGGTTCACGGTCAACGGCATCATGGTTCCTCAGCTTCAGGCCACGGGCGCGCCGCCGGAGTTCGAGGCGGAATCGATCAACTTCCGCTTCGCCTTCTTCCAACTCCTGAGAGGAAGGCTGGTGGTGAAGGAGGTCCTCGTCAACTCACCGGTCCTTGTCTCGATCAGCCTGCCGCGTGAAAATTTGGCTGGCCGCGGTGAAGCTCCCTCTGAAGCTGCGATCCCGGCGGCACCGGCGTCTCCTTCACGAGGAGGACTTGAGATCGCTGTCGTCCCGGAACCCCATCAGGCCCAGCCCCCCGCATCGTCTCTTATGGAGGTCCGCCGGGTCAAAATTAAGAATGGACGCACTCAGGTTTTCGATTCAAAAGGCGGCTGCCTCTTCGATCTCAACGGGATTGAGGCGGTGGTGGACATTCTGCCGAACGGAACACTCGCAGGGAAGTTTCTGGTCGGGGAAGTTTCGGTGGGAACATCCGTGCATCCGCGCAGGATTTCCGGCACATTCACCTTTGAGAAGGGCCGTCTCGAAATTCCAGATATCCGAGGCACTTGGGCGGATGGCCGGATCACGGGCACGTTTAAACTCGACCCGGCCCTCGGGTTTTCCGCAACGGCCACTGCGGATGGAGTTCTTGTGAAAAAGCTTGCTGACGACGCCGGGATCAGCGCGGATGGAGCCAAGGGAAGCCTCTTCGCCAAGGGTTCGTTGCGAGGTCTGCCGGGTGCGCCGGAGAGCTATTCCGGCGAGGTGGAGGCGAATCTTCAGGAGGCCCGCCTGCAGCCGCTGGATTTCATCCGGCAGATCGGCGATTTGATGAACATCCAGGAACTCCAGATGCTGGAGCTGAAAACCGCCGAGGGCTGGTTTGTCATCCGGGACCGGCAGGTGGTCGTCGAAAAAATGATTCTCGAGTCGGCGAACCTTTTCCTGGAAGGCACCGGGCCGGTTGGATTCGACGGAAAGATAAAACTGAAGTCCCGCTTGCACCTGAACGAAAAACTCCGCCGGGACCTGAGCGGACTTCTCGGCGAAAATTTCGAGGATTCCGAGCGCGCCGGCTACCGGTTCGTCCCGTTCTCCGTTACCGGCTCGGTGAGCCGACCGAAAACCGATTTGCTCGACAAACTCACCGGATTCCGGATCGGGCAGGATATCGGTGGACTTCTCAAGAACCTGTTCCAGATACCCGTTCAGGAAAAAGCGAAGCCCGGGCAGCCCGGGGAGGCGAAGTGATGCGAATCATCGCCGGAGAAGCCGGCGGACGACCGCTGAAAGCCCCGCCGGAAGGCGTACGACCAACCATGGATCGCGTGAAAGGGGCGGTCTTCTCAAGCCTTGGCGATCTTGTGCCGGGATCCCGTGTCCTGGATCTCTTCGCGGGATCGGGAGCAATGGGAATAGAGGCCCTCAGCCGGGGAGCGTCTTCCGCAACATTCGTAGACTCCAATGAACGCTGCGTCCGTTGCGTGAAAGAAAACATGCGCCGCGCCGGAGTGGACGGAAGCGCGCAGACGATGGATGTCTACCGGTTTCTCGATCTCTATGCCGGCGAGGGGGGGTTCGACATCATCTTTGCGGACCCGCCGTATGCGAAGCTGCCCGGCGATGCTGACCACTCAATCCTTCTCGCGGCCTCGGAAAAGCTCACGGCCGCCCTCGCCCCCGGAGGCGTCTTTGTGCTCGAGCGCCAGTCCGGGGGAAAACCACTCGAATGCCCGCTCACCGCCGGCCGGTCGAAATCCTACGGCGGAAGCGAAATCCTGTATTTTTTCAAGGAATGATCCCGATGATCCGTCTGGCTTACAATCTGGCCTTCCCTGTTGTCCTGATCCTGATGCTGCCGGGCTTCATCGTTCGCATGGTGAGGCGCGGGAAATACCGCCACAAATTCTGGCAGCGGTTCGGGATCTACTCCCCGCGGGTGCTGGCAAGAATCGGCGGCGGCGGGAGGACATGGGTCCATGCGGTCAGCGTGGGCGAAGTCATGATCGCCCTGAAACTGATCCAGGCTCTTCGCGAAGCCGAACCCGGCAGGGAGTTTGTGCTCTCAACCACGACGTCGACCGGATTCAAGCTGGCCGCGCGGGCAAAATCCCCCTGGCTCGAACCGGTTTACAATCCGCTGGATTTCTTTTTCACCGCCCGGCACGCGGTCCGGACGATCCGGCCAAAGATGTTGATTCTGGTCGAGGCGGAGGTGTGGCCGAACATTGTGTGCGAGGCGAAGGCCGTTGGCGCGCGGGTCGTCCTCGTCAATGCGCGCCTTTCGCCGCGTTCGGAAAAACGCTTCCGAGCAGTCCGCTGGATCACGGCGCCCGTCTTCAATCAACTCGACCTGCTCTGCCTTCAGGAACCCGACGATGTCGCGCGCTGGTCGGCGCTGGGAGTGGACGAATCCCGCTTGCGCGTCACCGGCAGCATCAAGTTCGATGATGCGGGCACCCGGTCATCACGCGACTTCCGTCCGTTCCTCCGCGCGCTGGGGATTCCCGATGAGGCGCCGGTCCTTCTCGGTGGCAGCACCTTCGAAGGAGAAGAAGCCGTGCTGGCTTCCGTATTTCTGAAGCTCCGCAAATCGCACCCCGGACTCTTTCTGATCCTTGTTCCCCGCCATTTCGAGCGCGCGGCGGGAGTGGAGGCCCAACTGGCTAAATCAGGGCTGAAAATCGCACGGCGGACACAATCCGATCCTCCCGGTGAGCCCGATGTTCTGCTCGTCGACACCACGGGCGAACTCCGCGACTGGTATGCGTGCGCCACGGTCGTCTTCATCGGAAAGAGCCTGTGCGCAAGGGGAGGACAAAATCCGGCCGAACCTGTCACGGCCGGCGTTCCGGTCGTTTTTGGACCGAACATGCAGAACTTCGCGACTCTGGCGCGGCAATTTCTCCGGCACGAGGGAGCAATCGAAGTCCACGATGAAGACTCCCTCCGTTCCGCTGTCGCCAAGCTTCTGGACGATCCGGCGCTCCGCAATTCGATGGCCACGAATGCCTCGCTGTGTCTGGACGTGCACCGTGGCGCCACGGCCCGGACGGTTGCCGCTTTGGCCGGGTAGCTTCCAAGGGGCAGTGCCGATCACCTCGGGGCGTGTGGATCGGCTTCCATCTGGTGAACAAACAACGTCGCGGAAAGAAGGTCGGCTACTCCCCCGGCAGTCAGGTTGCGCTCCACAAACACGTGGTGGATGGCCACAGCCTCATCCTTCCATCCTTCCCGCAGAACCCCTCCCGCATCAAGAAATCGGCGCGCCTCGGAACGGGCGAAATTCCAGCCGTGTTCACCGCCGCGCTTCAGGAGCGTGGTATCCTCGCAAAAAGCAAGCAGTTCGAAAAACGCTTGAACACATGCCTCGGAAAAATCGACGCCGGCGATTCCGAGTGCGGGCAGTCCGGTTCCATAAACCGATGAAAATCCCTTTTTCGCCTCCCCCCTTGCTCCCGAGATTCCATGCCGGTGGCACATGGAAATCCCGTCGCTGACGCAAGGAAGTTCTCCGGGCAGCGCCATCTCCCCTCCCCAGCATTCCGCAACGATTTTCCCGAGGGAAATTCCGGGGGAAAAGTCTCCACCCGCCCGTCGCCCAGCGGCAGCCGCGAGCAGCCCGAGCGAAAAAATCGCTCCGCGGTGGGTGTTCCGCCCACCGGTCGCCGACAACATCGCCGCCTCCGCAGCGATACCGATTTCCTGAAGCCGGCACAACGAACACCGCTCGGCTCCGGCTTCGGCCAGCAACAAAAAGAACGGCTCCAGGCACGCGATCGAGTCGAGAAAACATTCGGCATCCATGTCGGGATGGCTTCCCTTGTCGACGCGGCTGACCAGGCCCGGCTTAGGATAGGTCTCCAACTCCAGACGCAGTGCCCGCGAGACACACTTGGCTATCGAGGCGGATGAGATGTCGTTTTGCATGTTCATGCGTCAACCCTCCGGCTGATGTTGGGTCACGCAATGCACTCCTCCGCCGCCATTGTATAGGCGGTCGAGGTTCAACATCTCGACCTTTCTGCCCGGAACAGCCTGCTCAAGCGCGGCCCCAGCGGCCGCATCCCGGGCTGCGGCGCCAAACTGCGCGGTAATCACCGCTCCATTGACCGTGTAGAAGTTGAGATAGGAATTGAGAAAATCCCTGCTCCTCACCCGCGTGGTGACAGGAGATTCGATCCGGATCACATGCAGCCTGCGGCCTTTGGCGTCTGTCGCCTCGGACAAAATCCGCAATTGCCTTCGCGAATCCTCCGCATACGGGTCGTCGTCGGAGAGCTGGGAAACCTGAATCATCACCACACCCGGGCGCACAAAACGGCTCGTGGCATCGATGTGGTCGTCCGTGATATCCAGACCCATCACGCCCGGCACCCAGATCACTCTGGTTGCGCCGTATGCGGACATCATGGCGGCTTCCAACTGTTCCCTGGTTTTTCCCGGGTTGCGGTTCCCGTTGATAATGCTGCTTTCCGTGGCAATCAGCGTTCCGTCCCCGTCCGTCTCGATCGCGCCGGGTTCGGCAACAAAATCCGCCGACCGGAATCGCAACGGCACTTTCGCCGCCATCTGCCGCGCAACGCGGGCATCCTTCCCTGAGGCTTGTTTGCCGCCCCAGCCGTTGAAATTCAGACCGATGGCATCCATCCCGCCGTCGCCATTGCAGCGGAACAGGCAGCCGGAATCGCGGATCCAGCAGTCGTTCACCGGAATGTCATCAACCACCGCAACCGAATTTCCACACATTTCGCGGGCCACTGCGGCATTTGCGCTGCCGTCGGCACACATCGTAACCGGCTCGTATCGGGCAATGGTTTTTGCAATCAAGGCGATGTCGCCCTGGACGCCAGCCAACCCGGCACCCCAGATTCGCGCGCTCGACGGCCATGCCATCCAGGTGCGGCTGTGCGGTCCGGCTTCATGCGGCGCGACAAAACAACCGTCCGCCGCCGAAACGCTGGAAAATGCCCCATCGAGCAGGGTCATCGCAGCTCCGAAAGCACCGGCCTTGAGAAATTGCCGGCGGGAGGGATGGATATGTGCCTTTGCTCTCAACATTCCTGGTTCGTAGTATAGCTTTTCTGCAACGTCGATCCCTGCTGTCGGCCGATTCAGAGAATCGAAACCGGGAGCCCGCGCCAAGAACCGTTTGACCTACCCTGTCACGCCTGTAATATGCCCACCTCCCGAACGGAAACCACTGAAAACCTGACAATAACGTGAGCGACAAAGCACCTTGGATCACCTTTCGCCCCGAATTGCGAGTGCTGGACTGCACCATTCGCGACGGCGGCCTGATGAACAACTCCCAATTCTCCGATGAGGAGGTAAAAGCCGTCTATCAGACCTGCATCGAGGCCGGGATCGATTACATGGAAATCGGGTATAAGAACTCGCACGAGGCTTTCCCGAAGGCGGAATTCGGTCCCTGGCGCCATTGTGACGAGGAAGACTTGCGCCGAGTGGTCGGCGACCACACTTTTGAACGCACGGGATTGCGCCTCGCCGCTATGGCGGACGCCGGCGGCAAGTGTGACTGGCAGACAAAGATCCTGCCAGCCGATCAGAGCGTGCTCGATATGATCCGGGTGGCCTGCTACGCGCACCAGATTTCCGAAGCGGTCGAGATGATCCACCACTGCCACGAACTCGGCTACGAAACGACGCTCAACATCATGGCCATCTCAACCGTCCACGACGTCGAGATCGACCAGGTTCTCGAGATCGCCCGCGAAACCCCCGCCGGAACCGTCGTCGTGGTGGACAGCAACGGTGCCCTTTACCGCGAGCAGATCGACCACCTCGTCAACAAATACCGCAAGGCACTCGACGGCACCGGCAAGGACGTCGGCATCCATGCCCACAACAACCTCCAGCTCGGATTCGCAAACACCATCGAAGCCATTATTCTCGGCTGCAACCGCGTGGATGCCACGATGATGGGCCTCGGCCGCGGTGCCGGCAACTGCCCGATGGAAATTCTTCTCAGCTTCCTGCGGAACCCAAAGTTCAAGCTCCGCCCTGTTCTTGAGCTGATCCAAAACACCATCATGCCCATGAAGCAGCGCTTCGACTGGGGGCCGAACATCCCGTATTTGATCACCGGCGCCCTCAACGCGCATCCCCGCAACGCCATGGAGTTCTGCGAGAGCGCGGAAAGCGGCGATCTGGTCGCCTTCTACGACAAGATGCTCAACGAGGGCTGAGGGCAAATCCGGCACCGTGAAAAAGCGCGACGTCATGATCCTCCTTCTGGCGCTCGCCGGAGCGGGCGTGGATGCGGTGATGATCATGGGCTTCAACGTCCTGACGGCCGCACAGACCGGCAACACGATCCTTCTTGCCGTCGCCCTCGCCCGCGGGCAGTTCGCCCTCGGCGCAAGCGCCGCCATTTCCGTGATCGGTTATGTCGCCGGAGCCGCGCTCGGAGAGTATTTTCTCGTCCGGAAATCCGGCTCGAAAACCTCTGGAATCGCGGAGACCCTGTTGGTCGAAGCCGCGCTTCTGGGGATTCTCATGGTTTCGTGGCGCATGGCGGGAACCGCGCCATCGCAAACGATGGGGCTCGTGCTGGTTGCCATCGCCGCCATCGCCATGGGCATCCAAAGCGCCGCCGTGCGCTGCCTCCACAACGGGCCGACGACAACGTATATCACCGGTCTCCTGACGAGCTTCACCACGGGAATGGTCGCCTCCTTCCTCTCCCGCAGAAACCCGGACAACTCCTCCAGGCCGGCAGAAGATTCGCCGTGGCAATACGGCACCGTCTGGGTGACATACCTTGCGGGAGCGATCGTTTGCGGACTGCTCTATCTGTTTGCAGGCGGGATGGCTCTTCTTCTGCCCGTGGCCTCGATTGCGGCGGTGATCGCACTCGGTCCGCGGCGCTGCTGAAAACGGATGGATTTTCATCCCTCCTGACGGACTCCGGCGAAACACCCCCGCTCCGGTTGCAATTTCCACTCAGTTTTTGATTCAAAGCCAGCCGTCTGTTCTGTTATATGCAGAGTCCGATGAGTTCTCCCAACCGGGTCGTCAAAGCCAAGCTCCCTGCCCGCGTCGTTGTCTCCGCCGTTTTCATCGGCCTGCTCGTGACCGGGTTCATCATTTTCGCGGTCTGGCAGAGCGGACGCGGAATCACAGAAGCCCGGATGTCCGGCTTCATCGTCTCGAAGGAATTCAAACCGCTCGCACAAGCCGAACGGGAGATCACACTCAACCGCAAAGGGACAGTCAGCGCACGGGATGTGGCAGGGAATTACATCATCACGGTCGAGGTCATTCAAAAGGACGGAACGAAGAAGGCTTATGTGGTCGATCTGAATGACAAGGCCCGCTACGATGCCGTCAAGGTCGGAGACGCTTTCGACGTCGGGCCGTTTTACGTCCCTTCGAAGTAATCTGCCCCACAGGGGAAAACCCGGATGAAACCCGCGGTTTTTTTTGAACAACTTTCCGGGTCCCTCTGTCTCACACTTCAACAAATCTCTGTAAATACAAAGTAAAACATAATCTATGAGCGTCAATACATCCGAACTCACCCGTCAAGTGCAGGAAAGCCGTCAGTGGGTTGACCCACTGCTCGCCGAAGTCGGCAAAGTCGTTGTCGGCCAGAAACTGCTGGTTCACCGCCTTCTGGTCGGTCTCCTGACCAACGGTCACGTGCTCCTGGAAGGTGTTCCCGGGCTTGCCAAAACGCTCACCGTCCGCACCCTGGCGAGCTCGATCCACACCGGCTTCCAGCGTCTGCAGTTCACCCCGGACCTCCTCCCCGCCGACCTGATCGGCACGCTGATCTACAATCCGCGGGAGAGCGTGTTCACCACAAAGCTCGGTCCGATTTTCTCGAACCTGATTCTGGCCGACGAAATCAACCGCGCGCCCGCCAAGGTGCAGAGCGCCCTGCTGGAGGCGATGCAGGAACGCCAGGTTACGATCAGCGACCAGACGTTCAAGCTGCCTGATCCGTTTCTTGTCCTTGCGACGCAGAACCCGATCGAGCAGGAGGGAACCTACCAGCTCCCGGAAGCCCAGCTTGACCGCTTCATGCTGAAAGTTCATGTCGGGTATCCCACCCGCGAGGAGGAGCGCGCGATTCTCGATGCGATGTCCACTTCCTCGCCCCGCCTCGATGTCCAGGCGGTCGTAACAGCCGACGAAATCATCCGCGCCCGCTCGATCGTCAACGACATCTACGTGGATGAACGTGTGAAGGATTACATCGTCAACATCGTCTGGGCGACCCGCGATCCGGCCGCCGCCAAACTCAAACTCGACGGCATGATCCGCTACGGGGCCTCCCCGCGCGCCACGATCTTCCTCACACTCGCCGCGAAGGCCAACGCGTTCATCGCCGGGCGCGGCTACGTCACGCCGCAGGATGTGAAATCGATGGGGCTCGACGTGCTCCGCCACCGCATCGCGGTCAGCTACGAGGCGGAAGCCGAATCGATCACCACCGAGGCCATCATCGAGCAGATCTTCGCCGGACTCCCCGTCCCCTGATGAAAATGCGGAATTCGGAATGCGGAATTCGGATTACCCGAACCGTGATTCCGGGCTCCGCCCGACAATCCGAAATCCGAAATTCCCATTCCGAAATCCATGGACCGTGATCCCAAAGAGATTCTGAAAAAGATCCGCCGCCTCGAGCTGCGGACGCGTCGGCTGGTCAATGCCGGCTTCGCCGGGCAGTATCACAGTGTCTTCAAGGGACGCGGCATGAATTTCGAGGAGGTGCGCGAATATGCCGCAGGTGATGAAATCCGCTCGATCGACTGGAACGTCACCGCCCGGATGAACACGCCCTACGTGAAAAAATTCACCGAGGAGCGAGAGCTCACGGTGATGCTGGTCGTGGATTTGAGCGCATCGGGAACTTTCGGCAGCGTCGAGCTCAGCAAGCGCGAACTGGCGGCCGAGGTGGCATCGATCCTGGCATTCAGCGCGATCAACAACAACGACAAGGTCGGCCTCCTCCTCTTCAGCGACGACGTCGAACTTTTCATCCCGCCGAAAAAGGGCCGCCTGCACACACTGCGGCTCATCCGCGAAATGCTGTATTTTGAACCAAAGGGCCGCGGGACAAACCTTGCGGGCGCGCTCGACTACCTCAACCGGGTCACCAGCCGCCGGGCGGTTGTCTTCCTGATTTCGGATTTTATCGCGCCCGATTTTGAAAAGTCCCTGACCGTCTCGAGCCGGCGGCACGACGTCGTAGCCATGCCGGTGAGCGACCCGGGCGAATCCTCGCTGCCGGATGTCGGCATCATCACGCTCGAGGACGCCGAGACCGGCGAACAGATCGACATTAACACCGGCAGCAGGGCGGTACGCCAGGGACTGAAGGATCTTGAAGAGAAGCGCCGGAAGGGCCTTGAGCGCCTGCTCCGAAGCCGCCGGATCGACATCGTCCGCCTCACCACCAACGAAGACTACCTCCTGCCGCTCCGCGCATTCTTCGAGCAGCGCGAGCGCCGCCTTGCCGCATGAATCCAGCTGCACCCACTCCCGCCCCCATCCACGACATCGTCGGTCCCGTGTGGTTTTTCCCGTGGCCGGTGTGGGTCGTCGTGCTCGCGGCGGCCGGGCTTCTGCTCGTCCTCGGCGGGCTCACCTTCCTCCTCTGGAAGCTGTTCACGAAAAAGACCCCGCCTACAGCAAGGGAGCGTGCGCTGGCGGTGTTGGAGAGCCTTCGTTCGAGCGTCTCCGGAACGGAGCCCTATGCCTTCGGAATCGTCGTCTCCGACGCGATCCGTAACTACATCCACGAGCAACACGGGCTGCACGCCACCACCCAAACCTCGCTGGAATTTCTCGAGGAGATCCGGGCCAACCCGGTCTTCACTGACAACGAAAAGGCCGGACTCTCGGTATTCCTGGAGAAGACCGACCTTTTGAAGTTCGCTCGCGCTGAAGCCGGCGAATCGGAAATGATCGGGCTGCTGGAAACCGCCGGCCGGCTCGTTCGCGGCGAAGTCCAGCCGGGTGCAAAAAAGGGAGCCAAGTCATGACTCTGGCCGGCATCACGATCTCCCATCCCTGGGTCCTTCTCCTGCTGCTCCTTGTTCCCCTGCTCGCCTTTCTCAAGGGCAAATTCGGAGGCACCGCGGGCGTCGCGTTTTCCAGCACGGATGCCATCCGTCGTCTCGGCCACCGTCGCAGGTCCAGGAGCGGCGCGTTTCTGGCGGCCCTATCCTACTTCGCGCTGGCCTCTTTTCTCATCGCGCTTTCCCGTCCCCAGCTCGGCCGCGAGATCACGCGCGTGCAGGCGAGCGGAGTGGATATCATGCTCGTCCTCGACGTTTCCCGCTCGATGCTGGCGGAGGATTTCTCCATCGGGGCCAGCCGGGCAAACCGGCTCGAGGTCACAAAAAAGGTCACCGAGCAATTCATCCGCAAGCGCCCGAACGACCGCATCGGCATCATCGCATTTGCCGGCCGCCCCTACCTCGTGAGCCCGCTCACCCTCGACCACGACTGGCTGATCCAGAACCTCGACCGCATCCAGATCGGGCTCGTCGAGGATGGCACCGCGATCGGCTCGGCCATCGCATCCGCCGCCAACCGGCTCAAGGACAAGGATGCCAAAACGAAGCTGATCGTCCTCCTCACCGACGGCGACAACAACGCCGGAAAAGTCATGCCTCTGACTGCGGCGGAAGCAGCCAAAGCCCTTGGGATCCGCATCTACACCATCGGTGCCGGAACGGTGGGCGAAGCGCCGTTCCCGTTCACGGATCCTTTCGGGCGCACCGTCTATCGCAACGTGCCCGTGGATTTCAAGGAGGACACGATCCGCGACATCGCCAAGATCGCAAACGGCATCGCCTTCCGCGCCACCGATACGAAATCGCTCGAGAAGATTTTCACGGAAATCGACAAGCTCGAAAAATCGAAGGTCGAGGTCGAGAAGATTGCCCAATACCGGGATTTGTTCCCGTGGTTCGTCGGCGCGGGGATCGCCTTCCTCGGCCTGGAAATCCTGCTTTCGCAAACACTATGGAGACGCTTGCCCTGACATTCGGATCGCCGCTCTGGCTCTGGGGGCTGCTTGGCCTGCCAGTCCTTGCCGCCTTTTACATCTGGTCGCACCTTCGCGGGCGCGCCCTGCTGTCCAAGGTCGTCGCGCCAAGGCTCCGCGAGCGTCTTGCGGGCTCGGTCAGCGTGTTCCGCCGCACCGTGAAAGCCGTGCTGGTGCTCGCCGCGTTCGGACTGGCACTCGTTGCCATGGCCCAGCCGCGATACGGGTTCATCGAGCGCGAGGTGAAGCAGAAGGGCCGCGATATCATCGTCGCCGTGGACACATCGCGCAGCATGCTCGCCACCGATATCGCGCCAAGCCGCCTCGCCCGCGCAAAGCTTCTCACCCAGGATCTCGTCCGCCTCCTCAAGGGCGACCGCGTCGGTCTGGTTGCCTTTGCCGGATCCGCTTTTCTGCAGGCCCCCCTCACGCTCGACTACACGGCCGTCATCAACTCGCTCGACGAGCTCGATACAAACGTCATCCCGAAGGGCGGGACCAACATCGCCGCCGCCATCGCCATTGCCGAGCAGGCATTCGGAAAGGCGGAAGGCCAGACCCGCGCGCTGGTCATCCTTACCGACGGCGAGGAACTCGATGCGGACGGCATCGCCGCAGCCAGGAAGGCCGCCGCCGCGGGAATCCGGATCTTCACCGTCGGCATCGGCTCGGCCGAGGGATCGCTCATCCCGTTCCGATCCGACGAGGGGAAACAGGATTTTGTGCGCGACGTTTCCGGCAAGCCCGTGCAATCGCGTCTCGACGAAGCCAGACTGCACGAGATCGCCAAGGAAACCGGCGGTTTTTACGTGCCGATCGGCCCGGATGCGGCAAAAGAGATTTTTCAGAAGGGCATCGAGCCGATGGACCTGGCGGAAACCGGTGTTTTTGCGGCGCGTCAGCCGCTGGAAAGATATCAGTGGCCTCTTGGATTTGCGGTTGCCTTCCTTGCGATCTGGCTCCTGCTCGGGGACCGGCGCAGGATTTCCAACGGCATCCGGGCTGCGGCTTTCATCGCGGTCCTCGCGCTCCCGGCCACATCCCGCGCTTCGTCGGGATTTCAGGACTACCAGGCGGGGAATTACGAGCAGGCCAGAAAATCGTTTGAATCCCTTCTCAAGTCATCGCCGGAATCGCGCGAGGCCCAGTTTGATGCCGGAGCATCCTCCTACAAACTCAACGATTTCGACCAGGCGATCGCGCATTTCACAGGCTCCCTTCTCTCGGAAAATAAAAAACTCCACGAAGACTCCGCCTACAACCTCGGCAATGCGCTCGTGCGCCGCGGCGAGGCCGCCAAGGAAAATGATGCCAAAAAGGCGGATTGGAAAAATGCCATCGAGCAATACACCGAGGCCCTGAAACTCAACCCGAAAAACAAGCCGGCCGAGGAAAACCGTGCGATCGTCAAAAAACTGCTCGAAGACCTCGAAAAACAGGAAAAACAGCAGCAGGACCAGAAAAAGGACGACAAACAAAAAGACCAGCAGAACAAGGATCAAAAGGACCAGCAGAAACAGGACCAGAAGGATCAGAAGCAGGATCAAAAGAACGATCAAAAACAAGACCAACAGAACAAGGACCAGCAACAGAACGACAAGAAGGATCAGCAGGACCAGAAAAAGGACGACAAACAAAAAGACCAGCAGAACAAAGATCAGAAGGACGGCCAGAAAGGCGACGAGAAGAAGGATCAGCAAAAGCAGGACCAGAAGGACTCCGGACAGCAGGACAAGCAACAGGACGAACAGAAAAACCCGCAGGGTGGCAACGAAAAGAAAGACGAGCAGAAGCAGGGTGACCAGCCGAAGCCGTCCCCCACGCCGACTCCCGGCGAGAAAAAGGAGGGCGATGTCAAAGCCAACTCCGGCGGGAACAAGGAGGAGAAAAAAGATCAACAGCCTGCAGGGCAGGCAGGATCCGCGGGAGAGGAGCAGGAAAAGGAGGGTGAGATGAGTGCCGCACAAGCCCGCGCCCTCCTCAAGTCCTTGAACTCCGAGGAAGAAAAAGTGAATCTGATCCAGCAGCCTTACACGGAGGAGACCCTGCGTGACTGGTAATTTTATGAAACATGCCCTCGCATTTCTTTTTCTGACGTTTCTTGCCGCCTCGACGCTGGCCGCGCAGGAAATCGTCGCCGGCCTCTCGAGCGACCAGGCCGCGGTGGGCGAACCGGTCCAGCTCGTGGTCACCGTGCGCGGGGCCCGCGGAGCGGACGTTCCACAGACACTCTCCGTCAACGGCCTGCGCATCAATCTGGCGGGGCGTTCGACGCAGTTCGAGATGAGGAACTTCAAAATGAGTTCCACCCTGTCCTACACGTATATCATCGTGCCACAGTTCGAGGGGAATTTCACGATCCCGTCCTTCGACGTCACAATCGAAGGGAAAACCTACCGCACTCAGGCGATGCATCTGTCCGTATCAGGGGCTGCGCAGGTTCCGCAGATGCCGACCCTCCCGCAAAGCATGCCGACCCTTCCGGGCGGACCCCCGCCCTCTGCGACAAGCGACAATGGACGCCCTTATTTTGCGGAGCTCGTCCTCTCGAAAAAATCCGCCTATGTCGGCGAGATCGTGCCTGTCGAGCTGAGATTCTATTTCAACTCGCGGATCGGCGGCCAGGTCGGGGAACGGCCGAACTTCGGGGGCGAGGGGTTCACGGTCCAGAAATTCTCTAATGCCGTGAAACGGGAGCAGGTAGTGAATGAGGCCAATTACGTCGTCTTCACATTCCAGAGCGCGATCACGCCGGTGAAAGCGGGGACGCTTGAGATCCCCGCAGCCAGTCTGGAAGCGCGCCTTCAGGTTCCAGGCAACGCACCGCAGGGGCTCGGGGATTTTTTCAACAACTTCCCGCTTGCTCAGGGGATGTTCACGGAAACCCGCGAGATCACCCTTCAAACCAAGCCCCAGCAGATCGAGGTGGTGGCGCTGCCGAAAGAAAACAAGCCCGAGGATTTCTCCGGGGCGGTTGGCAAGTTCACCATGGATACCTCCGTCTCTCCCAAAAAAGCGGCGGCCGGAGAACCGGTGACCCTCAGCGTGACCGTCTCCGGACAGGGAAACTTCGAAGGCATGGGCGCACCCTCGCTCATCGGGGACGAGGGATGGAGAACCTACCCGCCATCCGACAAGTTTCAGGCCGCGGATGCGATCGGCTTCACGGGCGAAAAGAAATTCGAGTATCCCATTATAGCCCGCCAGGATCAGACGAAAACCCCGGGTGTCCGGTTTTCCTATTTCGATCCATCAACCGGAAAATATGTCACACTCACCACGGATCCCCTTCCGGTGGATGCCCGTGCGGGCAACGCCGCCCCGGCGGCAACAGCCCCGGCGGCTGCTCCGGGCGCGGGAACCCCGGCCGCTCCGGGGCCCGCAACCAAGCCCACCCCCGACATCGCCGTCATGGCAAACGGATCATCCCATTGGTCGTCGCTCTTTTTCCGCAAGGAATTCCTGATCGGCAACGCCTCCCTCTTTGTAGCCTGGCTCGCCATCGTTCTGGTGTTTTCTCTCCGCAGATTCTCCGCTTCAAATACCGGCCGCATGCTCGCCCGGAAGAAGCAGGCTTCGGACGCGCTCTCTGTCCTCCGGGTCGCGGATCCCTCAGCGTTTTACGACCGCGTCCACGACTACCTGACCCTTCGCCTCAATGCCCCGGTTGAACCCGGATCGCTTGCAGCTAAAATCGACTCCTCCACATTGCCGGCGGAGTTGAAATCCTCTCTTCATAAAATGCTCGAACGTCATGACGAGTCGAAATTCGCGGCAGGCGGGATCACCCAGCCGTCCGCCGAGGAAAGGGAGTCGGTCGTGGCAACACTCAAACAGTTCCATGCTTTCCATGAAAAATAGCCTGCTGTTTTACTCTCTTTTCGCAACGGGCCTGCTGCTGTCCCAACCGGCACCTGCGGACGTTCTTGCTGACGCGCGCGCGCGCTACGCCGAGGGCGAATACCAGCAGGCGGCCAAACTTTTTGAACAGGCGATTGAAACCGCACCGCCCCAGGCCGCCGTCTTCTTTGAGTTCGGCCGTTGCCTGCGACAGGCCGGCCAGGATGGCCGTGCGGCACTGAATTTTCAGCGCTCCCTTGTGCTGGATCCACGCTTCGCTCCCGCTGCCGTCGCGCTCGCGGAAACCAATACCGATCTCGGGATTCCGAAACCCGCCGCCACCTGGCGTGATCGGGTTCTGGAACACGTTCCCATGGACACCCTCACACTGACAGGTGCCGTGCTTTTCTGGGTCGGCGCGTTTATGATCACTCTTCTTTTCCTGCTGCGGGCCGCGCGCAGGAAGGGATTGTATGCGTTGGGCATGATCTGCCTCGCTGCAGGTATTGCCGTTCTTGCGCTTGCCTGGCTCTGTGATCCGAGGATCACCGACCGCAACACGGCCATGGTGCTCACCAACAGCGGAGCGTCCGTCCTGAACTCACCCGCGGAGCAGTCGGAAAAAATTGCCTCGCTGCGCGAAGGTACCCAGGTGCAGATCCTCTCCCAGCGGGGCAGGTGGTTCTACGGCCAGGTGCCGGGGGGGGCACGGGGATGGTTCCTGACCGAGGGGATTGTTCCGATCATACCTCCCGTCTGAACGAAGAATGTTCGGACAAATCAAACCTCTGGCATGGCTCGCACTCGGGTTTTCCGTCCTGCCCTCAATTCTGCTCGCCGATTGGCGGAGTTCCCTCACGCCCGATACTACGGGCCCATTCCCGTCCATCCGTCCGTTCCAAGCCGAATTCCGGATTGGCTGGACGGATATCGAGGCTGCACGCGCTCACGTCAAGATTTCGACGGAGGGATCTGAAGTCCTGCGCCTGAGCGCCTCAGGCGGCACAAGCGGACTGGCCCGCGTGCTCTGGCAGCTTGATGCCTCGCTCGACAGCACGACTTCCCGGAACGGATTCCGGACCATCTACTCGCTTCAAAAAGAAAACTACGCGAGCCGCTCGATCATCACCCAGATCGTTTCACGTCCGGACGGGATCTGGCGACTTCGGGAGAACAACCCGCCGGGTGAAAATGCGGCGCGTTGGAAACAGATCAAAATCTCGCCACTGCGCGATCTTTTTTCCGGGATGCTCTTCATCCGCAGCCAGAACCTCCGCCCCGGGGAGTCGGTTTCCACGATCATCTTTCCCGGAGATTCCCCGTTCCTCGTTGAGATGAAGTCGCTGGGCATTGAGCGGATCACCGTGGCTGGCACCGCCCGTGACGCCATCAAACTCGACATCCGCATCCACAGGATCAATCTGAAGATGGATGACCGGCTCGAAGAGCACGGAAAATTCCGCAGCGGCACCGTCTGGCTCTCGAACGATGCGGACAGAATCCCCCTTCGTGCGGAAGTGGACATTTTCATTGGCTATGTTTTTGCAGAACTCGAATCCATCGTTTTCAACAACCCTTGATCGGCGGCGCAAAGACGCAGTATAACAACACATGCACCGCAGTCCGCTTGCCGTCCTGAGCGACATCCACTCCAACCTCGACGCTCTCGAGGCTGTCTGCGCCGACCTCGATTCCCTCGGGGTGGACAATGCGGTATGCCTTGGAGACATCGTCGGCTACGCCGCCTATCCGGACGAATGCGTCACGCGGGTCCGCGAGCGCGGCTGGCAGACGGTTCTTGGAAATCACGATGCCGCGCTCGGAAACCCGCTCGTTCTGGACGAGATGAACGACGTGGCCATCGCGGGTATCCGCTGGTCGGAGCAGAATGTTTCCGAGGACAACCGGCTCTGGCTGGCGTCGCTTCCCATGAGGATCTCGCGCACGTATACGGTTTTCACCCACGCCTCGCTCGACTTCCCGCGCGAGTGGAACTACATCCTCGACGAAGAGTCAGCTTTGCGGCACCTCCTTCTACAAAAGGTGCCTCTCTGCTTCGTCGGCCATACCCATCGCCCCATGGTTCTCAACCTGCAGCGCCTGACCGGACTGGAGGCGCACCTTCCGGGAGAGGAGAGGATCCCCCTTCCTCTGAAGGGTGTCACCACCGTGAACGCCGGGTCGGTCGGACAACCGCGCGACGGCGACCCAAGAGCCTGCTATGTCCTGTATCTTCCTAAAACCAGGGAATTTGAATTCCGGCGTGTGGAATACGATGTCAAGGCCGCCCAGCATGCCGTCCGCGATGCCGGGCTTCCCCGCTTCACCGCCCGCCGGCTAGCGGACGGAGTCTAATCAAGTGCCCTGCTGACCTCCGCCGAGCTGCGCTTCCAGGCTCTTCACCCGATCGTAGAGTTTGTGGATATTTTTCAGGAGTGCGTAGTTCGCCTTGTATTCGCGGATCGGGCGGGCGGGGGCACCGAACATGATGCTCTTCGCGGGCACATCCTTCGCGATGGCGGACATGGCCCCGAAAATAACCCCGTCGCCGAGTTCGATGTGACCGCTGAGTCCGACTTTTCCGGCAAGAGTGACAAAATTTCCGATCCGGGTACTGCCGGAAATTCCGACCTGGGCGCAAAGAATGCAGTGCTCGCCGATCGTGACGTTGTGGCCGATCTGCACGAGGTTGTCGATTTTCGTGCCTTTCCGGATCCAGGTGCGTCCGAACCGGGCGCGGTCAACCGTGGTGTTAGCCCCGATTTCCACATCATCCTCGATCTGCACGATCCCGGTCTGCGGTATTTTCTGGTGCCTTCCGTCACGGAACTCAAAGCCGAAACCATCGGCTCCGATCACCACCCCGGAGTGAAGAATCACCCGGTTGGCCAGCGTGCAGCGTTCCCGGAGGGTCACGTGCGGGTAAAGTATACAATCTTCGCCAACAACCGCCCGGTGGCCGATGTAGCTGTTTGCTCCGATGATCGAACGCGCCCCGATTTTCGCACCGGATTCGATAACCGCGTGCGGCCCCACGGCGGCATCCGGAGCAATTTCCGAATCCGGGGCAATGACCGCCGTCGGGTGTATTCCCTCCGGCCGCGGAACAACGGGTGGTGTGAACTCCGGCAGCAGTACCGCAAAGGACGCAGCCGGGTCATCCACCCAGATCCTTGATGCCGGAATCTCCTCCGAAAATCCATGGGGAACAAGAACCGCCGTGGCTCGGGATTTCCGCGCAGAACGCAGATACCTCGGATTCCCGAAAAATGCGAGATCCCCGGGGTTGGCATCGTCCAGCGATGCCAGCCCGGAGATTTCGAGAGTGGCGGCTTCGGGAGCCACCCAGCCGCCCGTGCGGGCGGCCACCTCGCCCAGCGTCATCAGTTACCAGCCGGGGTTTTCGGCGCGTTCTGGTTCAGGGTCGCTATGATTTCCTTGCTGAAATCAAGATCGGCACGGGAGTAGATGAGAACCGGGATCTGGCCCATGCTCATTCCGGACTTGTCGAAGACGATGTCAAAACCGGCGGCTTTGACCTTGTCGTTCACGACCTTCATGATCTCGTCGATGATGTCCTTGCGCATGCGGACGAACTGCTCCTGGAGCTGGCGCTCGCGGGTTCCGCGGAACTCGGTGATTTCGCGGTCCAGATTCCGGGCGTCGTTGACCTTCTCGTCGCGGCTCTTGGTGGCCTTGTCCTTGGCGTCCTTGCTGAGTTCGGGCTTTTCAAGATCGGCGTTGATCTTGTTGATCTCATCCATCGCCTTCTTGAGCGTCTCGAGGCGGTCGTCGAGTTCCTTCTTGGCGGCGGCACGAGCTTCGTTGAGCTTCGCCTCGGCGTCCTTGGTTTTGTAGTATTGGGTGAAAATGGCGTTCATGTCCAACGTTCCCATTTTGACTTGGGCTTGCGCGGAAGGAACGACAGCGACAAGCGCTGTGGCCAGAATGGCGGCGGAGAGGATGGATTTGAGCATGTTGGATGGTTTTCTGTGTGAGTGGTTGAGTTTGAACGAAGAATCGGTTTGGTCAAGATTGGACTGGTATTCCAGAAATTCGTTCAAAATTGATATCCGATATTGAAGTTGAACTTCCCGGGAGGGCCGTTCCAGCTGTCGTAAACGAGCGGGATACCGTAGTCCACGCGGATCGGGCCGATCGGCAGGTCGAGTCGCAGACCGAACCCGGCGTCCACATTGGCATTTGAGGTGCTGAAGTCGCCGGGGCTGACATTGACAAAGCCCATGTCGGTGAAGAAGGCGCCGCGGACACGGGGCACGATCGGGAAGGTCATTTCAAACGTGATGTAGGCCAGCGAGTTGCCTCCGATCGGATTGCCATACTGGTCGACCGGACCGACTTCGCGGAAGTTGAACCCGCGCATGTTGTTTGCCCCACCGAGATAGAGGCGGTCGAAAATGGGGACTCCGTTTCCATAGCCTCCATCCACGGATGCCGTATTCCCTCCCCATCCGTTCGTGATGGCGATCTGCCCCTTCACGAGGAAGATCAGATCGAGCGGCAGGGAGAAATATTTCGCGAATTCCAAGGAGAGCCCGTAATCCTGAACGGTTCCCCCGAGCGGTCCGCCGGCAATGAATCCGGTCAACTCGATCAACTCGCCCTTGCGGGTGAGGAACAGGCTGTCCCGCGTGTCCCACGTGAGCGAACCGGTGAATGCGCTCTTCGTGTAGGTCCCGGCGGAATTTTCAATAACCGGCCCGGCATTTTCGTTGCCGTTGTAACCGTCTCCGTAACCATTGAAGAAGAAGTAGTTGTTGTTGTTTACGTTATCGACGTTGTAGATCCGGATGTTCTCGATCCGGTATTCCCCCCGGGCCGAAAGCGCGCGCCAGAGCTGCTTGCGGGCCTGAAAGGCGACTCCGTAGTTCTCCTGCTGATAAACCGCCGAGAGGAAGTTGGCATTCCGGTAGTAACCTTCGACGCCGACCGACAGTTTGTATCCCAGAAACCACGGCTCGGTGAGGGAAATGACGAAGTCGCTGCGCTGAAGTCCGTATTGTCCGCGGATCCGGAACCGCTGGCCGCCGCCGGTGAAGTTCGGCCAGTTGAGGATGTCGAAGTTCGACTGCTGGAGTTCGGCAAAACCGAGGAGACTGTCGATCGTGCTGAAGCCGACGCCGAAGTTGAATGAGCCGGTCCGTTTTTCCTCGACGATGACGTTGAGGTCTTTTCGGCCGGGAACAATCGTGTCGGTGGCGGGGGTTTCGACACGGGAGAAGTAGTTGAGGTTCTCCAGGCGCTTCTTGCTGACATCGACGAGGGTTGTGTCGAAGACATCGCCGGGCTTGACCGCGAGCTCGCGGCGGATCACGCGATCCTGCGTTCTCGTATTGCCCTGGATATTGATCAGGTTGACGTAGGACTGGACGCCCTCATTGAGCCGGTAAGTGAGGTCCACCGCACCCGGGCCGGCCGGCAGAACCTCCGGGAGGGCGACCATGTCCACATAGCCGCGGCTTCCATAAAAATCCCGGAGCGCCTTCAGGTCATCGCCCATGCCCTTGGGAGTGAAAAGCTGGCCGCCAAGCATCTTCATCCTCCCGAGAAGCTGATCCTGGGGAACAACGTTCGCACCGTCCACCTTGATGGAATTGACCCGGTATTGGAGCCCTTCGACGATCGTGACGATCAGTTCGACCCCGTCGTTTCCAACGGGCTGGGTCTGGATATCGGAGACATCCACGTCGGCAAACCCGCGGTTCTGGTAGAGCGTCCGGATCGCGACGCGATCATCCTCGACCTGCGAGGACAGAAGGCGCCCGCTTTTTGTGAGGAACGAAAGCATGTCTTCCGGCTTGGTCTTCATGACCTTCCGCAGATCGCGGGGAAGAATCGAGTCGTTGCCGACAAAAGTGATCTTTTTCACCACGAGCTTGGGGCCCTCGGTGATCGAGAAAGTGACACGTGAGCGGTTTTTTCCGGTGACTTCCTGGATCCGGTAGGTGATATCCACCTCGGAAAAGTTCCTGTCCTCGTAAAGTTTGATGATCTTCTGGCGGTCACTCTCGATTTTTTCCTCGCTGACAACGTCACCCACTTTGGTGCTGATTTCGCGGCGGACCCGGTTCAAAGGAACCCGGTCGGCCCCCTCGATGATGACCTCCTCGATGACCGGACGCCCCTGAAGGAGAACGGTGACTTTGACGCCATCGCCAAGGGGTTCGGCAAAAAGACGGACATTCGAGACGCCCCCTGTCGCATAAAGCGCCCGGATATCCTGCTCGGCGGCGCGTTCCGTATA
>Ga0163199_1000408_pt1 | contig 27190 bp, 19 predicted proteins | sample PL_2010_150m_FD_113537 | JGI IMG/M metagenome (GOLD analysis project Ga0163199, IMG submission 113537) | Freshwater microbial communities from Powell Lake, British Columbia, Canada to study Microbial Dark Matter (Phase II) - PL_2010_150m | ecosystem: Environmental > Aquatic > Freshwater > Lake ...
GATATTTGTAACTCGATCTATAATTTTTCTTTCTTGCATGATTATGTTATTGGTTGTCAGTCCGTTGCTTCCCTCTAATTCTCTAACATCGGTGTTGCCCTGGATGCTAATTCCACTCAGTTACGTTTTCCAACCGACTTGGCTTTATATAGGCCTTGAGCGGAATTCACCTCTTGCCGTCTGCACGATCATCAGTAGATTACTGGCAATCGTTTTGGTGGTTTTGTTAGTGAAGTCGCCGGCGGATTACCTGTGGATGCCGATGGTAATTGGCGCACTGTACCTTAGCGGTGGAATAGCCTCCTACTGCTACGCTCTTTGGGAGTTTGGCATAAAATTGTCCTACGTGCCTTTCGGACGTGTGAAGGAATTGCTTTTTGCAGGGAAGGAGATATTTTTCGGCCTTGCCTCCGTCATCCTTTACCGGGATTTAAATGTTATCCTTATCAACGTCGTGGGCGGCTCTGGAATTGACATTGCCGCCTACTCGATATCAGAAAAAATTGTAAAGGGCGTTCAAGCAGCGATTAGGCCGCTAAATCAGCTCTACTTTCCTCGGGCACTTGTGATAACCCGTAATGCGAGTTTGGCCAATCGTCAGGTCTTCAAAGAGATATTCAAATTGACAATTCCACAGTTGTCTTTGCTCGGGATATTTGTGCTGGTCGCAGGGATTTCTCTTGCTTTGTTTTGGACACACATCCCTACTCTTCTGATCATTCCGAATATCTCCAAGATTGGAGTATTTGTCTCAGTCATGATCTGGTCTGTGTTCTTCGGTGTCACAAACTTCATGCTTGGCACTGGAGGCCTGAACCACCTCAATGAAAGAGTCTACTATTTCAAATCGATACTACTGGCAGGCATTTCTAATGTAATGGTCTGTGCGGTAATGGCTGCCTTATTTGGAGGAATTGGTGCTGCGATCAGCTTTGTGGTCGCCGAGGCATTTCTCACTGCCCTTGTTGTCAGAAAATATATTCACTGAGAGAATAGCGGCCTGGTTGTTGTTGAACTGAAAGCCAGGACTTGCGATCTCTCAGCAAGGCAAATGACATTCCTTATATTCGTGCTTGCAATGCCTGATCTCTCTGCAAAATGGCTGGCGATATTCTTGAGCTTGATGGTGCTGGGTCAAGCCTATGTCGTCCGAAAAATCGTTGGTACCTGGCTGTTTCCAGCGTGTATTTTTGGATTGTTGTGGTTCGCCTATACATTCATTCCGCTCGTCGCTTTGTACAATGTACCCATCAACCCATTTGCTATCGGGTATCTCTTGATCTGTTCTCTTTCAGTTTCAGCATGCGGGCTGGTTTTCGATTGGAAGGCTGCTCTAGAGCGAAACACATTAAAACGTATGTCCCGAAACAGAGCTTACAACAATGCGTTTCTAAGAAAGACATTTTATGCAATCTTCGTACTATCCATCATCTTCGCAGCCCTCAATCTGATTGTAGGTGGTTTCAGAATAAAGGAGGTGATGGGTGATATCATTGGAAGTTCGAGTGAATACGCAAGGATGAGGGGCGCTGAAGAAATCCGCTCCAATATATTTGGCCAGCTAAGTCTCGGTCTCACCTACATTGGGGCTACACTCGGTGGGCTAATGCTTCCTGATGCCCGTCCAGGATGGCCAAGACGCTCAATTGTGCTTGTTTCGTTTCTCCCTTCGATAGTTATCATGCTTACTCAGTCAGCTAAAGGTGGACTGTATTTGTCTTTGGGTTTTTTTTACGGAGCATTACTTGTCAACCGTATACAGTCGGCGCAAATGAGTATTTTTTCCAAGAAGGCAATCAGACCGCTCGTCGTTTTTGGATCTTCGATAATGGTATTGATGGCTATTTCATTTATGGCAAGAGGACTATACGGTTCGTCGGATGTTTACGAAATTGGCTGGAGTCTGGCTTCAATGTTTGCCTCGTACATATTTGGCAGCCTGTACGCATTCTCGGATTGGTTTTCCTTCTGGACAGGCTCACCGTCTGCTCTTGCCTACATTGATCCAGGGAATACGTATGGCTTCTATACATTTGCGGCAGCATTCAAATTCTTCGGATCGACTAGGATTCTTCCTTCAGGTGTGTTCGAGGAACCCTTCGCCCACGGGGATTTTTTGGTGACTAATATATACACAATGTTTCGTTCCCTGATCACGGATTTTGGTTTGCTCGGATGCATTGCGTACTGCGGAATTACCAGCTTCGGCCTTCATCTGTCTTTCTACGCCATGTTATCCAGGGCCAAGCCAGTTGTGACCGCATCCATTTTCATACTTATGGTTGGATATTTCTGGCATTCATATGTTGGGAGCCTTTTTGCGTATAATATTGCATACCCATACTTTGCATTCTTGTGGCTGATTCTTTTTGCCAACAACTACAGAAATCTCCGTGCCATGGTTGAATAGACCATCACAACCCACGAGGAAGTATACTTGATGGCGAATCGCAAGAAGGGTGGAATCGAAAGATCTAAACGGATGCACGAAAATGGCATTTCCAATCCGACCTTCATGGGCGATGCACGTTCAAGCCAGAAACTCCTTATTTGGGAGCCGCGGACGAGCAACCAGCAGTTCGGCGTATCAGAGGACGAACGCTTGTATGAAGGGCTCACGAGATAGTGCAGGAAATGAAAAGCTGACTCTGCGCGATTGGGATCTATATACATGATCATCCCAGCATCATAGGGTTTCTTCATTGACGGATAACTAACGATTCGGGGGTATAGTCATGGCTAAAGTATTTATTTCGGGTGTTGCGGGATTCTTGGGGAGTCACCTGGCGGACAGGATGATAGAATTGGGACATCAAGTTGTCGGTACAGACAATATGATTGGAGGGTACGAAGACAATGTAAATCCCCAGGTTGAATTCTATTCCTACGACTGCAAATTCAGAAACTCGATGGCGAAGATCACAAGAGGATGTGATGTGGTCTACCATTGTGCTGCAACTCCGTATGAAGGATTGTCTGTGTTTTCGCCGCATTTGATTACTGAAAACGTCTATCAGATCACTCTGTCCCTAATAAGTGCAGCAATTGAAAGTAAGGTGAGGCGTTTTGTATTTTGCTCGAGTATGGCGAGATACGGCACTCAAGAGCGGATTCCATTTGTTGAAGACGCAATATGTAGGCCGCAGGATCCATATGGCATAGCAAAATATGCGGCAGAACTTTCGATTCAGACTTTAGCGAAGGTGCATGACTATGAATATGTGATTGCAGTCCCGCACAATATCATTGGCCCCAGACAAAAATATGATGACCCCTATCGAAATGTTGCCTCCATAATGATAAATCTGATGCTACAAGGTAAGCAGCCTATTATTTATGGTGATGGAGAACAGAAGAGGTCGTTTAGTTTTATACAAGATGACATCGATTGTTTGGAGAAACTAGCATTTCAGGATAATGTGGTTGGAGAGATAATCAATATCGGCCCTGACGAAGAATTTACTACAATAAATGAACTAGCCAAAACTATTGCCAAGTTACTGAATTTTGATCTCAAGCCAAGATATTTGGAAGACAGGCCGATGGAAGTTAAACTGGCAGGCTGCTCAGCCGAAAAGGCGAGACGAATGTTAAATTACAGAACGAAGTATCCTTTGGAACGCGGATTAGTTGAGATGATTGATTACATCAAGAAACGCGGTACCAGACCATTCAGATACCATCTTGATATTGAAATCCTTAGCGACAAAACTCCAAGAAGTTGGAAAGACAAGTTGTTCTGAGCTCAATCTCCCTTGCCGGAATACCGGCGAGGAAATTTCACGAGCGGCATGCATCGCAATAGTCATCTACAGACAGAATGAATCTGCGGAGGTGAAATGAGAGTGGGATTTGTGTTTACGAATTTCAACGATGCCCAAATTACGGGCGAGGCTGTTCGATCAATCGTCCGAGACAAGTCTCGACATGAACTTAAGATCGTGATCGTTGACAATGGTTCGAATCAAGAAAATCTCGCACTTTTGGAGAAGATCGCGGAAGAAAACAGCATTGTGAGCCTGATATGTAACCCCACGAACATTGGCTATTTCAGGGGTCTGAATCTTGGTATCAGCTATCTGAGGCGCTGCGATCAGCCTTATGAACATATGGTTATCGGCAATAATGATTTAGTATTCCCGACTGATTTCATTGAAATGTTGAATCGTAATGAGGACCAACTTGACCGTTTTGCTGTCATCGCCCCAGATATTGTAACCATGGATGGAGAACACCAGAATCCACACGTCATCAAGGACGTTGGCAAATTCAGGGAATCAATTTACGATTTGTATTACTCAAACTACTTTGTAGCTTCTTTAATTAGACGCATTTCTGATGCAACGCGAAAGATTACGAAGAGGAAGGATGAGGAGCAATTCAGAGTCGCCCAAACAATAACTCAAGGTTATGGGGCGTGCTACATTGTGGGCCCCTTGTTTTTCAAGTATTTCGAAACTCTATGGGCTCCTACTTTCTTCTATCACGAAGAATTATTCTTGAGCAAACAACTCGAGAGCAAAGGTTTGAAAACCTTATACGAGCCATCCATAGCTGTGAGTCATCACACGAAAACAACCATGTCCAGATTCCCTAGTCGGAAGAAGTGGGAATTGGGACGTGAAGCACACAAGGAGTACAGGAAATATCGGAAGAGTCCATTCAAGATCGTGCGACTCTTTAAGTGAATCTGGGACTACTATCTCGTGGTGTCCGCACAGAAGCGACAGGTGTGGCGTGAGGTAGTGCAATGCCAGCGGTAAGTATATCTCATGGGAGTGCCGTCCCCGGAAGTGGCTCGTAGCCTCGTGAAGAACCCATTGACCTCTTTTGGATGCATGCTGCAATCGATGCGCAGCGCGATCCGGCGAGAGATCTCGGTGTTCTAGTACAAGTAGCTAATCAAACTGGATTCTGGCGAGCCGCCGAACTTGATCAATTGATGCCTATGTCAAATACTGAAATGCGCATGTATCGAATATGTTCCAACTGCGTCATGGACACCAGTGACACCATGATCAAGTTTGATGCAAGAGGTGTTTGCGACCATTGCCGCACCTTTTATGGAAAGACTTTGCCTAGATGGCAAGCGGATCTAGCTAGTAATAAGCTCGAAGAAATGGTCATTGAACTGAGACGCGCTGGAAGAGGAAGGGATTTCGATTGTATGCTTGGAGTGAGCGGTGGCATAGACAGCTCTTATCTGACATATCTCGCAAAGGAGCAATTAGGGTTGCGTCCGCTGGTATTCCACGTCGACGCCGGATGGAATTCGCAGGAGGCAGTGAACAATATTGAAAAGCTAGTGGATGGGTTGAATTTGGACTTGTACACGGAAGTTATCGATTGGGAGGAGATGCGTGATCTTCAGTTGGCATATCTGAAGGCTGGAGTGCCCCAGATTGACGCGCCACAAGATTTTGCCTTCTTTGGCACGATGTACAGGTTCGCCGACAAGTACAAAGTAAAGTACATACTTACTGGTGCCAACTTGTCCACCGAGTGCATAAGAAACCCTGTAGAATGGTCATATTATGGGGACACGGTACAGTTCCATGCGATTCACTCCAAGTTCGGCACCAGGCCGTTGGTTAGCTTTCCTGTCACCCACCACATCCTATGGCACAAGGTCTATCTGCCCCATATAAAGGGGATCCGCGCCCTAAGGCCCCTGAACTACATGCCGTACGTGAAGGCGGAGGCGATGCAACTGCTGGAGAAGAAGCTTGGTTGGCAGAAATACCCTCAAAAGCATTTCGAGTCCCGGTACACCAGATTTGTCGAAGGATATTGGTGGCCATTGAAATTTGGATATGACACGCGGAGGGTCCAGTATTCAAGTTTGATCGTCACTAATCAGATGACCCGTGAAGAAGCTTTGAAGAAGCTGCAGCGGCCAGCATTCGACGAAGAAACAATCGCTCGCGATATTGAGTATGTGGCTGCGAAGCTCAGAATCTCTGTCGACGAGTTGCTGGGCTACTTCAATGCGCCGAATAAAAGCCACCGAGACTATAAGAATCAGGAATTACTGTTTTCGCTCGGGGCGACGATCATGAAATCTATGGGGTTGGAGATCGGAGGCAAACGGTGATAGCGATCGTCAATTATGGTCTCGGAAATGTTCAGGCGATTGCCAACATATACAGACGCTTGAATATCCGAGTCTGCTTGGCTGCTTCTGCGGGTGAGTTGGCCGCCGCGGAGAGATTTATCTTGCCAGGGGTAGGTGCGTTCGATTGGGCCATCACGTGCTTGAATCATTCAGGTATGCGTGGAGCTCTCGAGAAATTCGTAGTCGACGAACGTAGACCGATTTTGGGAATTTGTGTTGGTATGCAGATGTTGGCTAATCGAAGTGAGGAGGGTGTGCTTGAAGGTCTTGGCTGGATCGACGGCGAAGTGAAGCGATTCAAGGGTGTGAACGTGGCAGACCGAATCCGTGTTCCTCATATGGGCTGGAATGATACGATACCGCGAGAGGGTCAGTCTTTGTTTCGGGGGATGGAGTCGGAGGCTCGCTTCTATTTCCTGCACTCGTATTATTTCGATCCTAAGCGTAGCGACGATATTCTAGCAGTCACGGACTACAACGGCATATTTGCTTCAGCGGTGCGCTTTAAAAACGTGTTTGGTGTTCAGTTTCATCCAGAAAAAAGCCACCAATGGGGCATCAGGCTCCTCAAGAACTTTTCAGAAGTCCAGCAATGCTAAGACCTCGGATTACACCTTGTTTACTGGTGAAGAACGGCGGATTAGTTAAGACCGTCAAGTTTGACAAGCCAAAGTATGTCGGTGACCCACTCAATGCTGTTCGGATATTCAACGAAAAGGAAGTCGATGAGCTCATTGTGCTTGATATCGACGCGAGCGCTCTGAAGCGTGAGCCCGACTATGAACTAATCAGAAACCTTGCCGCTGAGTGTCGCATGCCGCTCTGCTATGGGGGAGGAATCAAGACCGTAGAGCAGTTCCAACGGTTGATAAGCCTGGGAGTTGAGAAAGTTGCCATCAGCTCTGCAGCAATCGATGATGCTGAGTTAGTAGCAGCGGCTTCTCAAAAGGTTGGCAGTCAGAGCGTTGTGGTAGTTATGGACGTAAGAAAAGGAGGAAGTCCCGGCGATTTTATGCTTTGCACGAATAATGGGACCAGAGCAACCAGCCATGGTCCCGCTGAATTTGCGAAGAGAATGGAGACGCTTGGAGCTGGTGAGATAGTGGTTAACAGCATCGACTGCGACGGCGTCAGGAAGGGTTATGACTCTGAGCTTGTTTCGCTGGTCAGAAACGCGACTAGTTTGCCAATGACCGTTATCGGAGGAGCTGGTAGCCTAAAAGATATCGAGGAACTCTTTCGGTCTTTCGGAATTATTGGAGCTGCGGCTGGTAGCCTGTTTGTGTTTAAGGGCCCCTACCGCGCGGTATTAATAAATTATCCAAACCGTGTAGAGAAAGGCGCACTATCACGTCAGGCATTACCGTGAGATCCCAAATCGGTCTATGTGAGCGGATTGGTTGTTTCTGCATCTCGATGGGGTGGTAGACTGGAGGGTTCTAGCCCTGATTGATGGAGAGAAGGCGCGGCGGAAGATCGATTCGCAATGTTTCGGTCGATGTGACTCAGCTGTCCACGGTGTGCGCGAAGCGCGGTGTGGTGGGGCACGGTACAAAGACATACCGATCGGGGTCAAATCGGCATTCAAAATGGCAACGGAGTCTGATTGGCGAACCGAAGGCTCGTTGGAACTTGCTCGCGCTTTCCGAACAACTGGAGGATGTGACCAAGTGAGTCTTCCAACCATCCCTTGGTTAGAAGATGCTCTGAGGTTATGCCTTCTTGGCTTGTCGAAAGAGATACGAGGGTCGTCCTGGAGCACGATCCTCTTCGAGTCCGTTTGCAGTGAGATCTGTCATTTCGGCTGCATCTTTGAGCGCTGATATGGTGTTTTGCAGGTCGAGCGATAAATCCTAGTGAGCTTCCTAAAGACCGAGTAGAAGTCCTGTGATATCAGAGGGTGTAAGGGCCACATGACCTCATTGCTCGCAGCACTACATAGCCGGCAGAGCGGGAGTCAGTCGCAGACTAATCAATAACTGTTGTTCGGCATCTGGGAATCTACACAAAGAAATCATCCAAGCACGGATCTGTCACCCAGACTGTGGATCGCCGCTCGATCTGTGCACTATTATTCACTTGGAGTCCGGAGAGAATGAAGCAGCTAATTCAGTCGCTTAAAACGGGTCAAACGATCCTCGAGAATGTGCCTGTGCCTCAGGTGAAGCCGGGCTTTTTATTGATTCAAACCTCAAGAACGCTCGTCTCACTTGGGACCGAGAGGACCTTGGTTGAATTTGGGAAAGCGAGCCTAATAAACAAAGCCAGGCAGCAACCGGAGAGATTGAAAGAGGTGTTTGATAAGATGGGCACGGACGGGATTAGGCCGACTCTTGACGCCGTTTTCAACAAGCTGGGCCAACCACTACCTCTTGGTTACTGTAATGTGGGAACCGTAGCAGCCGTTGGGGCAGGTGTTCATGGATTCAAACTGGGTGATCGTGTGGCGTCGAATGGTCCTCATGCAGAATTTGTTTGCGTACCCAAAAACCTGACCGCAATTGTTCCTGACGTTGTGTCCGATGAAGAGGCAGCGTTCACGGTGATGGGGTCCATTGGATTACAAGGCATTAGGCTCGCTGAACCATCGTTTGGGGAGTGTTTTGCCGTGATAGGGCTTGGACTGATTGGCTTGCTCACAGCCCAGTTGCTTAAGGCAAACGGTGCTAGGGTATTTGGTCTTGATCTGGACGTAGGGAAACTAGAGCTCGCGCGACAGTTTGGGATTATTCCGATGAGTCCGAAATCGGGATCCGATCCCGTCAAGAGAATGCTGGAAGAAACCAACGGAATTGGTGTGGACGGAGTACTCATTACAGCGTCATCAAAGGACCACCTTCTCATGCATCAGGCAGCACAAATGACTCGGAAGCGTGGACGTATCATCCTGATAGGTGTGGTGGGTCTCCATTTAGACCGCTCTGACTTCTATGAAAAGGAAATTACTTTCCGTGTGTCCTGTTCCTACGGACCTGGGAGGTATGACAGCAATTACGAGGAGCAGGGAAATGACTACCCGATAGGATTTGTACGTTGGACGGAAAAACGAAACTTTGAGGCAGTACTTCAGGCAATATCACGTAAGCAAATAGACGTATTACCACTCATCACTGAACGTGTGCCGCTCGAGGATTTTCGGAATATCTACGAAAATATGAATGAGAGTGGCTCAGTCGGATCGATTCTGGTCTACGACAAAAATGTACGAGCAAACAAAACAGTTAACTTTGCTTCCGATTCATTTCGAGGAACCAAAGGCGTTTTGGGAATAATCGGATCCGGTAACTTTACAAGTGCAACTCTCTTGCCCGCGCTCAGAAAACTCAAGCCGAACGTTAAATACATTGCGAGTGCCGGGGGTGTAACAGCTGTGACCCTTGCTAAGAAATTCGGGATTGCCAATGCGACATCCGACTACAAGGAAATTCTTAGTGACCCGGATGTAGATTTGGTATTGATTACTACTCGACATAATCTTCATGCTCGCATGATTGTGGAATCTTTGGCTGCAGGGAAACACGTGTTCGTAGAAAAACCGTTAGCACTCAACGAGTCAGAGTTGCGGGAGATCATTGAAGCCAAGAGCCAATTTGGAAAAACGATAAACGTTGGTTTTAATCGTAGATTCTCACCCTTTGCGCAAAGGATGAGGATCTTGTTAGGCGATGGTCAGATGAACGTTGTTGCGACAATGAATGCAGGGTACATACCAGACAATGCATGGGTGCACGACTTTACCATCGGTGGAGGTCGGATCATTGGTGAGGCTTGCCATTTCATCGATCTGTGTTCCTATCTCGCACGAAGCAAGGTCACGAAAGTATTCATGAATGCGATGGGTAATGAACCTGCGGAGACCACGGACAATGCGTCCATACTGTTAAAATACGCCAATGGAAGCAACGCGGTGATAAACTATTTCTCGAATGGCACGAAGAGCTATCCGAAGGAGAGAATTGAGGTATTTTCCCTAGGTCGGGTTTGTGTGCTTGATAATTGGCGAAAGCTCACGGGCTACGGATTCAAAGGATTTTCTCATCTGAAATCCCGAATGGATAAGGGACACAATGAACAATTCCGATTGCTTCTTGACGCTGTGCGTCACGACGGAAGTCCACTCATTCCATTTGATGATATCATAAACACAACCGCCGCAAGTTTTGCTGCCATAGAAAGCCTCAGAACTGGTGAATGGGTTGAACTGTCGTAGAAATTCACGCTTGTCCGCACCTAATTTGGGATCATTTGGCGAATCTTAACTTGGTCTTGCTTTCGCGGTCGGATTTGAAAACCTAGGATGGTGTGCTGTTGAAAAGACCAGCTTGAGTGAAACTACTAGCATGCTTCAAATTGGAGATCGAACACTCAGACAGTTGATCAATTCCCAGGGAAAGAGCACGTTCGATGCCTTGGAAGTACTGACCCTCGCACTTGCCCCGACGATCAGTTGAACCAGTGAGCAATTGTCAGTTTCGATAGGAAGAGAACCCTTGCCAAGAAGTACAGCGCTCGATCCAGATCTTCTGGATCATTGCCATTACGTATCGCCCCATGCGATTCCCGGAATCGAAACAGGTTTGATAAACGTGGGGTACTTTGGTGCAGAGGACCGAGTGAAAACAGCCTTGCTATATTGGGAGGAGCTTCGAGATCTTGGCTTTCATGGATCGCTCTACAGGCTCTGGTATGAATTACGGAATCGTTCGGGTCTCACGCAAGTACTGGCTCCCGGTACTACTACAAGTGAGACGGACAAGATGGAGATTTGGGGCGATCAAAAAGTGACACTTGATTTCTTTTCCCGAAACAGAAAACCATTCTTCCTTTCTAGTATCAAAGAATTGCAATCAGGACTGAGTGATCTGCTATCTGAGGAACAGAAGCTCTCTGTCGTCAGACGTGCAAACCTGGCGATTGAAGGGACAATTCGATGCTACTCGAAATGGGAGGGAGCATACGGGAATCCGGTCGAGTGGCACTTGAACCCAGTGTCCAGGGTAGTCTGGCCAAAGGATGTCCATTATTCAAAGGCGCTTCATTTGAAACAGGAGTGTGGCGAAGTAAAGCACGTATGGGAGATAAATCGGCTGCCACATTTTTTTGATTTCCTCCGCGCTTACGCGATCACATCCGAAGTGAAGTACCTTGATGCGATTGTTGTCCAGACAAGCCACTGGTATCGTGCTAATCCTTTTCGACGTGGTGTTAATTGGAGCTCCGGTCAAGAACTGGCAATTCGAGTTTTCATCTGGTTGTTGTGTCTCTATACATTGATAGATTCGGGGCGCTGCTCAGAAGAGACCTTGCAACTGTTTTGCAAGGTGATCTATTTGCATGCTCTCCATATCAACAAAAACATAGGTTTTTCGCGTGTCTCAGTTCACAATAATCATCTCATTGCGGAGGCCTCAGCGCTTTACTTGGTGGGTTGCTATATGCCTTGGATGAAGGAAGCAGACGAGTGGAAGAAAACAGGTCGAGAGATACTAACAACAGAATGTCCAAACCAGTTCTATGTTGATGGCGGATACTGTCAAAACTCCCACAATTACCATCGGCTCGCTTTGTCATACTACCTTTGGGTCTTGCGCGCCGCAGAAATCTTGAATGAGCCCTTTAGTTATCATCTGTACGACATGATGAATTCCTCGGCCAAATATCTGTACTCCAGTATGAACTTGGAGGATGGAAGACTGCCGAATTGGGGTGCCAATGATGGCGCTCTTCTAGCCCCATGGACGGGCTGCGACTTTTCGGACTTTCGCCCCATAGTTGCATCGATGTTCCTTCTCACACAAGGGCGAAAGATCTTCGAGTCCGGACCCTGGGATGAAGAGCTCTTGTGGCTATGGGGCTCATCAGCGATGATGGTTTCGAAAACGCCAGAATCTCGAAGATCTGTTTCATTCCTGGACGCTGGCATACACATCCTCCGAGTGGATGCCCAAAATTTTGTTTCATTTCGCTGTGGCTCCTTCAAAGACAGATTTGGCCAGGCTGATCAATTACATACTGACATTTGGATGGATGGAGTAAACCTAGCCTGCGATGGGGGTTCGTATTTGTACAATGAGGAGAGGGAACGATACAGGTACTTCGCGGGCACGCGGTCCCATAATACAATGACAATTGATGGCCAGGACCAGATGCTTCTCTGGCGTCAATTCAAGTGGTTGAGAATGACCAAAGCGAAGCTAATAGAATTCGATGCTCCCTCACTCTGCTGTTTTGGTGAGCATTATGGATACCAGAGACTTGGTGTGCTTCATCGTCGTAAAATTATGGCTCTCACGGGAAATTGTTGGGTGGTGGCCGATATCCTGGAAGCAGATGACCGCCAACATGACTTCGCGCTGCATTGGTTGATAAGTACTCCCGACACGAGATACTTTCACGATGACCGATCAATCGAAATTGGCGCAGCCGATAATCCGATTCATCTGTCTTTTGGCTTCAGCTCTGGCGAGAATGTCGCCGTTGAATTGATCAACAAAGGAACAGCGCAGGAACCTTATGGCCTCGTGTCGAGATACTTCGGATGCCTGGCTGAATGCTCCTCCGTGAGGTTGCGGGGCAGTCTTTATAAGGATACGGCAATTATCTCGATGTTCCAGCCGGCCAACCGCTATACATTTTCTGCAGTGTCTAACACGAAAATTAAGCTTATTGAGGAATCAACGGGAAAGACTATCGAATTAAAAATTTAGTTGACCGAAACTGATCCCTATTCTTCCCCCCGATTTCTGAGACGATCTTGGTACACGTAGAACCAAATTATTGAATATGAGCACCTGACGATGTTCCAGGGTCGATGCGGGTACTGTTTTTGATTTATCATTTCCCTATAATTGAGAACAGTTTGATTCCGTTACCGGCCTCCAATGCTTTGTCGGCGTATGTCTTAACAGAACTAGAAAATTGAGTGGTTCTGCCTGAACATTCGAATGAGTAACGCCCAATGAACATACTTTTCATCTCGAACAATTTTGAACTGACCAACTCCAATGGGAGTGGAAGACTGAACGATCTCGTGGCATATCTTTGCTCGGAGGGACATAGCGTCCAGATTCTGGCAAGTACATACAACTATCTGACTGGGAGAATTGACGGCAAATATAAGAAGAGACTATTCACGATCGAGGGAGATGATAAATGCAGAGTTATCAAGACTTGGACTTACGACGGTTATCACAAAAGCTATACGCATAGAACAATTGCGTTTGTTTCGTTCATAGCTAGCTCGATCATTGGGCAATTTCGATTGAAAGGTTATGATGTTGTTTTTGTTGGTACTCCTCCATTCTTCCTGGGCATCCCCGCGTTTCTTGCGTCTCGCCGTGCCAAAGTGCCCTTGATCTATGAGGTGAGGGACCTTTGGTCGGACGTCGCGGTCGAGATGGGTCTTCTAAGGAGCCGTGTCGTGATCAATGCCATCAAGTGGACTGAGAGATTCCTATATAGCTCCTCTCGGGTTATCGTTACAAATTCCCCCGCATTCGCACCTTTCCTTCAGGATCTTGGAGTGCCCAGCGAGAAGATTATTTACATTCCAAACGGCGTGAATCTGGATCAGTTCAACATTGATAAGGTTAGCGCTGATATCCGATCGCGATTGGATATCAAGGATGAACTCGTTTGCATCTACGTTGGATCACATGGAAGGGCCAACAACCTAGACTACATTCTGAATGCTGCCAAGGCCCTTGTGTCAGACAAGAGATTCAAATTCCTCTTCGTTGGTGACGGCAACTACAAGAAAATGCTTGTAGAAAGAGCTCGATCGGAAGGGATCGTTAATTCGATTTTTCTCGAACCTGTTCCAAAGAAAGATCTTGCAGGGTACATAAGAGCTTCAGACGTAGGTCTCGCGACATTGCTGGACACGCCAAAATTGAGGACAACATATCCGAACAAAGTCTTCGACTACATGGCTTGTGGACGTCCGACGATTGTCGCGATTGATGGTGTGATACGATCTCTTGTGGAAGACTCTGGGTGTGGCTTCTTCGTTGATCCAAACGATCCCGCTGAACTGGTTGCGATACTAAAATCTGTTGTCAATGATAGAGAGAATCTAAAGAGGATGGGCGAGCGTGCGTTCAGATATCTAAGGGAGAATTTTGATCGATCGATCTCCACGAAGCAACTTGCTAAGACTATTCTCGAGAATGGTGGGAGATCCATTGGGGGATAAGACTGAGACTCATCATGAAACCTTGAAGCATAGAGTCAAAAGCCACAAATGGATATCTAGAGTGTTTGGGATAGTCCGTCCTCCGGATTTCAAGCTTGACCTCGTTGGCTCGGGGAAGCGTAAGCGATTCTCCGAGATCATTGAAGAATTCCGAATCAATGGTTTTGTTCTCAATGTTGGAAGTGGTCCAAAGAACGACGGAAATCTATCAGGACTGTCAAATAGGATTTTGGATCGCACGATTGGTTTCGACTTTATACATCAACCCGGCATTGATTTCAGAGCAGATGTGGCGAGAATCCCGCTGAAGAACAATTCCGTGGCAGGAGTATTGTTCCAAGGTGTCCTGGAGCACATATACGATCCAGCCGCTGCGCTGCAGGAGATTGAAAGGGTACTTGTTCCGGGAGGGGTGGTATATGTCGAGGCACCTTTTCTTCAGCACTTTCATAGTGATCCCATCGATCTACGTAGGTACACGACAGATGGACTTGACCACGAGATGAGAGCTTTTGAAAAAGTCGAAAGTGGAGTTCTATACGGCCCTTCTGCGGTTGTAGCAGACGTGCTGTCCGAGTACGTTGCTGTACTATCCCGATCTGCACTGTGGTACTGGATGGCCAAAGTCGTAATGGGGTGGTTGATGTTCGCCTTCAAATTCATTGATGTGTTTCTTATCAAGAAGCCACAGTCAAAATTTCTCTGTTTTGGAGTGTACTATCTTGGACGCAAACGCATTTAACTGAATTCAATGAATATGGGTAAAAGGCTTTTTGACATATTCTTTTCGATTATAGGATTGACTGTTTGTTCTCCGATATTGCTTACAATTGTTTGTCTAATCCTTATATTGGATGGAAAGCCAGTCTTCTTCAGGCAGGAACGTTTGGGCAAGAGTGGCAAACCGTTCACGCTGTACAAATTTAGGACTATGAGAAAGACATTTGATGGTGATTCGAGAAAGGAAGAAGACAGGATTACAAAATTGGGGGATGTTCTGCGCGCAACCAGCATTGACGAGTTGCCGAATTTTTTCAACGTACTGAGCGGATCGATGAGCGTTGTTGGTCCCCGCCCACTCTTGCTACAATACAAGGACCGATTTGATCAGATGCAATTGACAAGACTTAATGTCAACCCAGGTATCACAGGTTGGGCTCAAATAAAAGGAAGGAATTCTTTGAGTTGGGCTGAACGGCTTGATCTCGACGTATGGTACGCAGAACATCATACTATTCTTCTTGATGTCCGGATAATTGCGCACACCATCCTCGCTGTGGTGATGCGAAAAGGCGTGTCGCCTGAGAAAGAGAAAATAATGCCTGAGTTCTTCCCAACGCAAAACAAGAAAAATGACACTGAGCAATAGCATTTCCCAGTATTCGCTTGAAAGCGATGAACTGGCCATATGGTTTCTTGGCCAATCGGGCTATCTAATAAAATCTCGAGACGCGGTAATCGCTGTTGATCCGTATTTATCTGACTTTGTGGAGAATAAGAATGGCCTGAACGACAGATTCGCCAAGCGAAGATATCCTCCTCCCTTGGACCCATCATCTCTCAGTTTTGTTGAAGCAGTATTGATTACACACGGTCACAATGATCACATGGACCCTTGGACTCTTGGAGCATTGCCTGGGCCATTTGATTTGTTCCTCACTGAGGTAGCTTGGAACCAAAACAAAGTTAGCGGAAAGATGCGAACCGTCATTCGAGTAGAGCCGTTCGACAATTACGAAACTTGCGGTTTCAGCGTGACACCGATTCCAGCTGCGCACTATGACGTATATGATCCAAAGACACAAAAAGTGTGCAGTGTGTCTTATGTGGTCAAATATGGAGATCACACCTTGTTCTTCTGGGGGGATGGAATTATGTATGAAGGATTGATCGACCACTTGGGGAAATATCGATTTGATTATTTCTTTGCCCCGATCAACGGCCGGGATTGGTTTCGTGAGAAGTTGGGAATAGTCGGCAGTATCGGCAGCAGAGAGCTCGTTGAGCTTACCAAATATCTTAACATCGATACCGTGTCACCCAATCACTTTGATCTATTCTCAGTGAACGGTGAGAACCCCAACCATTTTCTCCATTACCTCGCAACAGAAAATCCCAATCAACGTGCTATTGTTCTTCAAGCGGGAGAAAACATCGTCCTCAAAAAGTGTCCTTGACTGTTTTGTCATAAATGCCGTTCGGAAAGCGAGGAGTTCTATCCTAATGAAAACTAGCAATGAATCACAACGGTGGAAGTACTTCGAACATACAAAGCGCTTCTACGAATTTCAATTACTAGCCAGGCTCGATGAGCTGCGGCAGATATCTCTGCCGTTAGAGTCAACTGATTTGAACTTGGCTACTCTGCTGCAAAGGATAACGATTCACGAATTGATTGAAAAGGATTTCATCCAAAAATTGATAGAGGGCGAAAATCACAAACTCGTGCTTACGAAGAATGGCGCGGTCGGTCTGAAAAAACATTACATTGACTATCAGTTAGAGTTGATCGCGCTTCAGAAGCATTCTGAGCTTTTCTTCAGAGACCTAGTCTCCCGAATCAAACAATTTGGATGCGAAAACATAGCGTTGTATGGCGCGAGTGATACGACATTGTCATTTTTCAAATACTTCGCGGACAATGACCTCCACGTTCAATGCATAATCGATGATGATGTAAGTAAGCACGGAAACAAAGTGAATGGCGTTGATGTCGTTGACGCTTCAAGACTTCCGAACTATCCCGTAGATTCTGTGATTATTTCCACCATAGAATATCAAGAAGAACTATTCGTGAAGGCCTCTGAATCGTTCCAAGGGAAATACCATGTCTATAGATTGTTCTATTGATGAGCAAGCGCCATTAGTCAGCATCATAATTCGATCATTCAATGAGTCGAAGTACATTGAACAACTCTTGGTTGCTTTGCGCTCCCAAACGGTAAAGAATGTCGAGATCATACTGGTTGATTCTGGATCGGTTGATGGGACGGTTGAAATCGCGAGAAAATATTGTGATAAAGTACTGCAGATCGATCAACGTGCTTTCACATTTGGATTTGCCTTGAACCTTGGTATCAAGGAAGCAAGCCACGAGTATGTAGGCATTCTATCTGCTCACACTTTACCAGTGAACGATGGGTGGATCGCTTCCTGTTTAAAGGCATTCGACATTCGCGATGGCGAGAGCGCAATCGTCAAAGTGTATGGCAAGCAGAGGGGAGATGGCAATTCGCATTTCTGCGAACTACTTGATTTCGAGAGAACGTACAAAGACAGATTTCTCATCCAGTCGGGCAAAGATTTTTTTAGTAACAACGCGAATTCAATGATCCTTAGAACCGTGTGGAGTGATCACCCGTTCAATGAAGAACTCACGGGGCTTGAAGACATTGAATGGACGAAGCACTTCATGGCGAAAGGTTTCAGGGTCGCGTATCAGCCAGAAGCGGAGGTCTATCATTTCCATCGAGAGACAAACGATCAGATATTTCGTAGGAGTTTTCGTGAGGCTATTGCAGCCAAAAACATCGAGATGTGGGGAAATGGAGAGCTTCTGACGAGATCGGTCGGAGAATTGGTGAAAATCCCTGCGGATTACTTTTTAGCTCGAAGGCGGAAAGCCAGTGTTTCGACGAGAGATGTATTAGGATATCGATGGAGCACAAGCAAGGCTTATCTAAAGTCTATCGCCGTCCCACAAAAGGACTTGAAGGATTTCGCTTCGAACTACCGGTACGATGAATTCAAAGTTCTTGAGATCGAATCTGAAAATAGAGCGTCGTTGAAAGTGCACTCCTTGAATCCTGTCAAGCCCAATGAAGTCCTGATTAAAGTCGCTTTTGTCGGAATATGTTCAACCGACCTTGAAGTTCTGCGAGGTCATTTGGAATACTACAAATCGGGGTGGGCAAAGTATCCTATCGTCCCGGGTCACGAGTACTCCGGAATCGTAGTCCGGAAGGGACCAAAGGTGGATAATGTGGAAGTGGGAGATGGAGTAGTGGGGGAGTGCATTCTATCATGCGGTGTCTGTGAAGATTGTCTGAAGGGCTACTTCACCGCATGCTCAAATCGAAGGGAAGTAGGAGTGATAAACTATGACGGAGCTTGTGCAGAATACCTGATTCTGGAGTCGCGTTTTGTTCACAAAATCCCCCCGGGTCTTAGACCAATTAGTGCTTCGAGCATCGAACCTCTGGCTGTTGTGATGAAGGGATTCAGAAGGCTCGGGTTGAAAGACTCAAAAGAGGTCGGAGTATGCAATGTTCTTGTTGTCGGTGCTGGTCCTATCGGTCATCTGTCGGCGCAATTGGCTCATCATCTCGGGCATCGCGTAGGAGTCATTGAGAGGAATGCTGAACGCATGGCACTACTGGCTGATATTCCTTGTGAACATTGTGACACTGTCACTAGCTTCGCCCGCTACTCTTATGTTGTGGAAGCGACAGGAGTTCTAGATTTGGCGAATGAGGTCATTAGTAAATCGAAAATCGGCACATCCATTTTGTTGGTAGGATTGCCTTATGGAAAATCTCAGGCAAATCTCGAAAGCGTGGTATGCCTAGACAAATCGATCATAGGGACTGTCGGAAGCAGCTACTCGGATTTTGAGGAGGCTCTTCGAGTAGCTCCCAAATTGAATTTTGAACACCTGGATGCGCATGTCTTCGATTTTGAAAATTGGAAAGAGGCTTACCGCGCACATGATGAAAAAACTTTTTTAAAGGTTAAATTGCGTATTTGAGTTGGAGTCAAACGAAGAAACCAAACATGTGCATGTCGGTCACGGTAAAATGAGTTCGACGGAGGAGAATTTGCCACACATGTTACGGAAGAGCGCAAGAACGGTGGCGCTTTCGAAGTGTTGATCAACGGGATTTTGCCCATGGTCTGCGATGACCAGGCCTCTTTCCGATAGTATGATTATACGGGGAATCCAAGTGAAGCTCTTGATGTAGACCAAACTAAAGGACTTAGGCTATGGCCGAAGTTTGTACCGCAAAACAAGCCATATTGAAAATCAAAGATGACAGTGTTTTGGTAAGTACCGGATTCAGATGGGCATCTTCACCCGAGCTATTGTTATCCGAGCTTAGAAAGAGATTCGACGAAACTGGCTCACCAAAAGGTCTGACATTGGTCTTTTCAAGTGCGCAAGGTGATAGTTCAAAACCAAATGGACTAGAACATTTGAGCGTGCCAGGATTGTTGAAAAGAGTAATCGGAGGTTTTTGGGGAACAATACCGCAGTTGATGAGATTAGCGCTAGAAAACAAGATCGAGGCGTATAATTTTCCCCAAGGTCAAATCAGCGCACTATACAGGGCAATCGCCTCAGGGAGCCCAGGTGTTTTGACAAAGGTCGGAATTGAAACCTACATGGATCCGCGTGAGGAGGGTGGTAGGCTCAACTCAATTACACCCGATCGATATCTGCAGATTGTCAAGATAAGAGATGAGGAATGGATGTTGTACGAGTCTTTTCCTGTCGACGTGGTGTTCATTCGAGGATCCACAGCTGATGAGGAGGGCAATGTGTCCTTCGAGGAAGAGGCGGCATCGGTTGAAGGGCTCTCCTCATCAATTGCTGCGAGGAATTCAGGCGGAACGGTGATAGTCCAAGTGAAAAGGATTGTTCCTCGTGGTTCAATTCCTGCTCAGAGGGTCGTTATCCCAGCGCATCTTGTCGACTATGTTGTCATTTGCACCGACGTTGAGACTCAACATCGTCAGAGTGTTTCAAAAGTGTATGACCCAATCGATTGTGGAGAGCCAATTGGGAAGTCGGCTGCTGACCAGTTGGAGTCACCTTTCATTGACCAGATGCCTTTGACGAGGTCATTGATTGCGCACCGAGCTTCATTGGAGCTAGAGGACAATCAAGTAGTGAATCTTGGTCAAGGAATACCCACTGATATAGTAGCCATTCTCAAAAAACGTGGTGACAAAAAAAGGCTCTTCTTCACCCTGGAAAGCGGCGTCAACGGCGGAATTCCATATCCTGTGCCTGACTTCGGAATTTCTGCATACCCCACCTCCATACTTAGACAAGAGGATCAATTCCTGTTCTATGACGGCGGAGGACTTGACATCGCTTTTTTGGGATTCGCTGAGGTCGATCAACATGGAAACGTCAATGTCAGTAAGTTCTCCGGCAAGTATCTCGGGTCGGGCGGATTCATGGATATTGTGCAAGCGACAAATACCTTAGTATTTTGTGGATCATTTACTGCGCATGGTCTGACTCTCGGAGAGTCCAAAGATGGTTCCATACAAATCATTGCTGAGGGTAAAGTGTCCAAGTTTGTAAAGAAGGTGTCGCATGTCACCTTCTCGGGAAGAAGGGCTACCCTTCAGAGAAAACGCGTCCTTTACATCACGGAAAGATGTGTGTTCGAGCTAACAAGAGAAGGCCTACTCCTTTCGGAAGTGGCCCCCGGCGTAGATCCCTCACGAGACATACTAGCGCATATGGAGTTTTTACCTATTATCTCTTCCACACTGATGGAAATGCCGATTCAATGAAGGCTTAGGTTGCTGTTCAGCCACATTTTGGTAGGTCGGCAGGGCTGAGACCTGACTTCACTACGGCAATCAGTGGTCGCTAAGGGTGAGAAATCCAGAGAAGAAAACGTAACGAATACTCGAAAGAGAGGCAGAAAATGGAGATAAACCTGAAGAACAAAGTCGCAGTTGTTACAGGTGCAGGACGCGGTATTGGACATATGATTGCCTCCACATTCCTCGCAGAAGGTGCTAGAGTTGTGTGCATGGACAACAATAGTGAATTGGTGAGCAATTTAAGGACAGAAATGAAGGACAGGGGAGACTTCGTGCACATTTTCGAAGGAGATGTGAGAACGAAAGTAGATGTCACAGGCTGTATCTCTGAAGCCAGGAACAAATTCGGGCGAATAGATATCCTCGTAAATAATGCGGGAGTCGCCCCCGGCGGCTATGTCGAATCACTTGAAGAAGATTCTTGGACTGACAATATTGATGTCAATCTCAAGGGTACGTTCCTCTGCAGCCAGGCCGTGATTCCGATCATGAAGGACCAACAATGGGGCCGAATATTGAACTGTTCCTCATTCGCTGCAATTATTCCGTCTATTTCGATGTCCGCGTATTCGGCGTCAAAAGCTGCAGTCGTTGCGCTGACCAAGGTGATGGCAGCCGAGCTAGGGCCATGGAATATCACAGTGAACGCTTATGCGCCCGGAATGATACCAACGGAGCTGAATCATTACGCGGATGCTTCTCCCGCCACCAAGGAAAGGCTGCTTGATTCTTTGTCAATACGAAGGTGGGGTGAAACTTCGGATATTGCTCAACTAGTAATGTTTCTCGCCTCAGAGAGAGCGTCTTATATCACCGGTGCTCATCTAGACATAAGTGGAGGAAAATTCGCCGTTCAGTTTCCCCAACTCGCTCATAGGCATGCAAAGTCCGGAGGGCGCTGACAGCATATTCCGCATGGCAAGTAATTCGCAATATGCAGATCTTCCAGAGTCGCTCAGACAAGAGGAATTCGAAGGAGAGCGCGGCGGTTGTGCAGCATACATCCGCATCGATGGATCTAGCGAGGTGCTTCAACGTCGGAACTTTGATTCTCTCAGGGGCTGTTTTCGCTCCCACTGGTCCCTAGTGATCCATTTAGGACTTCTCGCAGAATCTTGTGTTGAGTTGGCAAAAGTGCATGTCGGATTTGCTCGCTGGTGAGGCTCAAAAAGGCCAAAAGTCTCCAACCACATCTCCGTTTCGTATTGTAGCCAACAAATTCCTAGTGTGGATAGTTAATAACAACTTCTATGAAGAGCACCATGAGGATCGTCATATATGGCTGTGGGGAGAATGGATTTCAGGCATTCCACTGCCTTCGGCATGATACCAACATAGAAATTCTTGGCTTCTTGGATGACAACTCTGCAAAGCACGGAAAAGAGTACCTCGGTCTTCCTGTTCTTGGGGACCTGAATGCGATCCCGAAATTGATAAGGGAGGCCGGCGTCCAAGGAGGTATAGTCGGCATTGGGCACAATCACACGCGAGGGCGAATGACCGCTCGTCTTCGCGAAGCAGGACTGGAACTTGTTCGCGCGATACATCCACAGGTCATGGTGAATTCTCCCGAGAGGATTGGTTTGGGTGGCATCTTTGAGATGGGCGCGGCAATTCACGCAGGAGCGACTATCGGTGACGGCGTATTCATGGGGACATCTGCAATCGTCGCCCACCACTGCGTTATCGGGGATTTTACGATCCTGTCTGGTGGAGCTTCATTTGGTGGCGGCGTACGCGTTGGCTCTTACACGCTCATAGGAGTTGGAGCTTCCATACATCCACACATTGCTATCGGATCCAATGTTATCGTGGGGGTAGGTGCGGCTGTGGTAAAGGATGTACCGGACAATGTTGTTGTCGCTGGTGTCCCGGCTCGCATTATTCGGACCCTCGACCCTGATGCAACATAAGCAACAGCCCAACTTGATCGTCGTGATGCAGCGCTTGATGGCAAGCCTAACATTGATTCTTGTTGTACGGAGTTGATGCACAAGCGGGCATTGTTCTTTCTCCTGCTGTCCCAATAAGTGAGACCTTGCGGATCGATTTTGCCAGGCTTCGAGTGTGCTTCTCAAGCTTTTACCAATTGATAACTTATTGCTGACAGGCAATGTCGTTCCCTTCAGTTCTGTTCTTCCCTTGGAGCTATTGCCAAGGACAAGCAGTTGATCGGTAGATGTGACGGTGCTCTAGTACGGCCCCACGATGCATATGAAGTCACAGATTTTGCTGAACAGCCATTTACGAAAGGAACCATATGAAGAAATACAAGTTCAGTTTGCAGTATCCTAAGCCAATAGACGAAGAAGAGTCCAAAGTCCTCAAAGAACTTGTACTATCCGGCAATCTTTCTCGATATACCTCTTCGATCACGGATGAACTTGAGCAGAGCATGGCGGAGTTTTTTGGAACCAAATTCGCCGTTACGTGTTCTTCCGGTACTGGTGCGATTCATTCGGCCCTGATAGCACTTGACCTGCCGGTTGGAAGCGAAGTTATCACAACGCCGGTGACTGACATAGGCGTCGTCTTGCCGATCATCTACCAGAATCTGATCCCGGTTTTTGCCGATCTAGATGATACCACCTTCAATTTCGACCCAGAATCTGTCGCGGAGAAGATCACACCAAAGACCAGTGCCATCATTGCTGTCCATCTCGGCGGAAATCCATGTGCGCTTGATGAATTAACAAGAATTGCCGCGCGACACAATGTGGCATTGATCGAAGACTGTTCACAAGCTCATGGCGCAGAATACAAGGGGCGGCGCGTGGGATCCTTCGGGAAAGTGGGCATCGCAAGTCTTCAACAGAGCAAACACATTTCCAGCGGCGAAGGTGGCGTCATCTTCACTGATGATTCCGATCTTAATGAAAGAATCAAGTTAAGTGTAGACAAAGGATGGACACGCTACAAAGGATTGCATGACCGGCGATATGAATTCCTATCTCTGAATTATCGCTACACTGGTATTCAAGCGGCTGTAGTATTACCACAGCTGAAAAGAGTTTCCAGAATCCTTAACAAGAAGAGACGATTAGCTGATTTCCTTTATGAGCGTTTGAAGCCGTACTCTGAATTTGTTCGGTGCCATCGCGTGCTTGAAGGAGCAAAGCACTCCTACTACTCGTTCGCGACGTATGTTACCAAGGACGAGAGATTTAGAGACGAACTCCTTGCCTGTCTGGCCAAGGACTTCGGAGTTGAATGTGCCTATGGTTATGCGAATCCTGTTCCATTGTATCTGTGTGCTGCGGCACTTGAAGATCCGAAGAAGTTTGGTCGTCAACTTATGTACACTCAAAGATCTTACCCTAGAGGGACTTGTCCGAAGGCTGAAGACTTGCTTTCCAGATCATTTCTTCTCCCCTTCAATGAGATGTTTGACGAAGAGGATATGGAAGAAATGGCAAACCGTTTAGGCAAGGCGCTCGAGTACATTCTATTAAGGGGACGGATGGGGACTATCTAGGGATCCGATCGGGACCTCCGGTTGTCAAGGGCCGACCATTGAGGAAGATTCGCCACAGACTCAAGGGCGTAAAGATCGCCTTTGAGCCATCTTTGACTTACAAACCACGACATCATGTTGGTAAGAAGTATGCATACCGGAGACAACCCCTTGGGGCTCCGGGATAGCGAAGGGCGTCAATTTTGCCTACCCTGCTGCCATCGCTCGCTGAAAAAGGCACTCTTGCAGAGCCAAGGCAACGAGCATCACAAATCCCGACACGAACTAGACGTGCGATTCTGCGCTTAAACGCGACACGCTGCCGATAGCTTGTTTCATCTTCATTTGATCTTTGATATGCTCGAACTCGCCGCAAGATGGTTCGTGTTCGTTCACTGATACGGCACGGTGTTGCCTACGGGAAGGATTGTCGAAGAACAGGTGAAACAAGCATGATACCAGCTAAGACTAACAGAAATCATGGATCTTTGCGGATGGAGAGGTTTGACTACGTCTAGGATTTGCGATGTTAGACAACTGAAACAATTGCTGTAACATTAAGATGGGATTGTGCAATAATGAAGAATAGAATCTGGCTGTCTCCTCCGCACATGGGGCGCCATGAGCTCGAATATATCAGGGATGTTTTTAAGTCAAATTGGATCGCCCCTCTGGGACCCGCTGTAGATGGATTCGAATCTGATTTGGTCTCTTATATGAGCGTCCGTTCTGCAGCGGCGCTCAGCACAGGTACCGCAGCGATTCATCTTTCCTTGATCTTGTGTGGGGTCGAAAGCGGTGATGAGGTGATTTGCTCATCATTCACTTTTTCTGCTACTGCAAACCCGATCGTTTATCAAGGTGGAATTCCGATATTTGTGGATAGCGAGAAGTCTACATGGAATATGAGTCCTGTGCATCTTGAGGGCGCTATTAAGCACAGAATCCTTACTGGCAAGAAACCCAAGGCAATCATCCTAGTCCATCTCTACGGTGTACCCGCTGCCTTGCACGAATCAATCGAGATTGCAGACCGATATGAAATCCCTTTGATTGAAGATGCGGCGGAATCTCTCGGCTCAATGTATCATGGCAAGAAGGTCGGCTCTTTCGGAGCCATGGGGATTCTCTCATTCAACGGAAACAAGATCATCACGACATCTGGTGGGGGGGCGCTCATATCCAACAACGACGAGCTCGTACGCAAAGCAAGATTCCTCGCTACTCAAGCAAGAGATCCGGCTCCTCATTATGAGCACTCCAGTATTGGATACAACTATAGGATGAGCAATGTGTGTGCTGCCATAGGAAGAGGTCAGATGAAAGTCCTTAGTGATAGGATTGCACGTCGAAGAGAAATCCACCGTATCTATAGGAATGCGCTAATGCAGTATGAAGGGGTGACGTTTGTTGACGAACCAAGCAATAGCTTCTCAAATCGCTGGCTGACTTGTATTGTTGTCGATCCCAAGAAGACGGGCGGTCTGACACGCGAAGACATTCGATTGAAGCTTGAATCTCACAATATTGAATCCAGACCTTTGTGGAAGCCAATGCACCTACAGCCAGTATTCGCTGGCTGTCCGTTCTACGGAGATGGTGTTTCCGAACAACTTTTTCGTGACGGGTTATGTTTGCCATCGGGATCTAGTCTGAGCGACTCCGATCTTGAGAAGATTATTGCAGCACTGGCGTCACTTTTTAGGCGTTAAGGTATCAAAGCGCAGTAGTTTACCATTCATAAATATCGCTCAAACATCTAGATTCTATCTTTGAGACAGGTGTTTCGGTTGCAGCAGAGCGAAATCGTTATTCGATCAGATGATCCTCCGATCCTTTCAAAGGCAAGGTTATTAATTCTTCGGGCACATCCATTCTTGCCACCATGAGTCCTCCCTCGGGGAGTTCTTGTGGCCCTCATTTAGCAATCAGAGCTAACCTCGATAATTCAGTAGTCTCAAATATCCTTGTGGGTTCTGAGCGATGCCGCATGATTGCTGATAGTACCAAGTGCGTCGCGTTATTGTTCCGTTTGCTACTCAAGATGCTATCGAATACCAATACATTATACTCTAAGTCCATTTTCTGCTCATCCGCAAGACCGCGGCAGTACACGAAAATAGCATTGTTGTCAACTCGGATGGTAAAACGTGTGACCTTGTTTTGCATCCTACTTTGGAGTGCCGCTCAAGCCCAGATCGATGGTGACTCCATCTCTGTGCGATTCAATACCGACCTTCATTATCCCGGGAATAAAGCGTTGGAGCGTTTGGCCATTATCGATCCTTCGTTACGCGTACATGATTTCATAAGTAACTATTCCCCCTTTGACGCCGTTCGCGTCGGACTCGAAAAGCTACGCTTTAATCCTGTCTTCGCTGACGACCTGCACTTTCGATTCATGCAAGGGATAAGCGCGGTATCTCTATCGATCGCGGATGAGAGCAACTCGGTCGCGGTCGAACCGATCCTTGGATACAAAATCTTTGCCGACAACGAGGCTCAGCGATTCACTAGGCGGACGAACGGGTTGAAACTATTCGGGAATCTGGGCGATCATGTGGTGTTCTTTGCGTCAGCCGCCGATAATCTGGAGCGAGGAAAGATTCTGGACAAGAAGAAGGAGATGGAAGCCACAAATGGATTTGTCATCAGCAACGACCAGGGCGATAAAGGCTTTGATTTCGATGAAGCGCAAGCCCAGCTAGGATTTCGCTGGGGCAGAACCGAAGTGTTCCTTGAGAAGGTCAGAAACCGATGGGGTTATGGCGAAACCGGAAATGTAGTCTTATCGGAGAAAGCGCCCAGTTACCCCCAGGCTAGACTGGCAGTCAATCTTACGAAGAGTCTAAAGTTCACATAC
>Ga0163199_1000410_pt1 | contig 27142 bp, 30 predicted proteins | sample PL_2010_150m_FD_113537 | JGI IMG/M metagenome (GOLD analysis project Ga0163199, IMG submission 113537) | Freshwater microbial communities from Powell Lake, British Columbia, Canada to study Microbial Dark Matter (Phase II) - PL_2010_150m | ecosystem: Environmental > Aquatic > Freshwater > Lake ...
AAATCGTCTCATCCGGGTCTCCTGTAGCCACTCCGTCCGCCTCATGTTCACCCCCCATACAGGTGAAACACGAACCGGACAGATCATGTGCTACAAAACCGGACATATCATGTGCTGCCAACAGGAGGGAAAATATCCGTTGATCGGTAAGCGCGGGAAGGTAGAATAGGAACTTCCGAGGGCGCTTAACTCAGCGGTAGAGTGCCACCTTCACACGGTGGAAGTCACAGGTTCAAATCCTGTAGCGCCCACCAGGAATGCGGAAGCCCCGCCGGCGTGCCCCGGCGGGGCTTTTTCGCAGGGGAGGACGCTCCACCCGTCCGAGGACCTGCCTACCGGAAAGCCCGCACGATCCCAACGCCGAGCGGGTCCGGCGGGTCGGCGGCGATCTTCCGGAACCCCGCCCACCGCATCATTCCGGCGATCTCCTTCGCCGTGTACGCCCGCCCGCCCTCGGTCACCGCCACCATGTGGACGGAGAAGAAGGCCGGCCCGGGCGGAGAGGTCTTCCCTTCCGCGAGCAGGAATTCCTGGACGGCCGCGCGCCCTCCCGGGGCCAGCGCGGCGCGCGCCTTGCGCAGCAGTTTCCTGCAGTCGGCTTCGGGGAAGGCGTGCAGGATCTGGGAGATCCAGATGAAGTCGTACGGCCCGCCGAGAGGGTCCTTCAGGAAATCCCCCTCCATCAGCCGGATCCGGGCCTCCGCCCCCTTTTCCCGAAGGATCTTCCGCGCGACGCGGAGCGTTCCCGGCGTGTCGAAGACGGCGATTTCCGCGCCGGGATACGCCTGTGCCCAAGCGACGGCGTAGGTTCCCGGGCCGCCCCCGAGGTCGAGGAGGCGGTCCCCGTCGCGGAGAGGGATCTTCCGGGCCACGGCCGCCGCACGCTTGCGGGCGTTCTCCTCCATTCCCCGGATGAAGTTCTCCTGGTACCCGCCGTCCGCGCCGTCCCCCTTTGCGTGCCCCGCCCGGATCGTGGCGGAAAGGCGGCCCCACTCCCCCCACCCGTCGAGGTGGTGCAGGAGGATCGACTCCATCGAACCCGGCCCCGGGAGCAGAACCTCCCGCGCCAACCGCGAAATCCCGTACCGGCGTCCGGCCTTGGAAAGCAGGCCGAGGACCACGAGGGCGTCGAGCAGGATGGAAAGCTTTTCGGGATCGGCACCGATGCGGCGCCCCAACACCCGGGCGTCTCGCGCGCCGTCTTCGAGCCCGCGGAACACCCCGAGCTTCAGCGCTCCGAGGAGAATCATCGACCGCTGGTAGCCATGCCCCAGCGCCATCAGGTCCTCCATGTTCCGAACCGGTCCCATCTGCGTCACCTCCTCCGTGGCATCTCCGACTTCCGAAGAAATGCAACCCCCTCCGGCACATCCACGACATCGTACCCCGCGGCGCGGATCTTTTCCCGCAGCGCATCCGCCGCCGGGTAATCGGACGCACGCCTTCGGGTCTCCCGCTCCCGCGCCATCGACGCAATCTCGACCGGGATCTCCTGCGCATCCCCTTCGCGGACGGCGTCAACCTCGCTGTCGCCGCCCGCCTCGGAGAACAGGTCCACGCCGAGAACCGCGTCCCACTCGGTAGCGAGCGCCCGGGCCACGTCCCCCCCGACCCCCGATCGGACCGCCTTGTGGGCGACGGCGAGAGCGCGCGGCATGTTCAGGTCGTCCGAGATCGCGACGCGAAACTCCTCTCTCAGCGTCGCCGCGGCGTCTTCCCCGGACGTCGCCTGCAGGGCCGCCCGGCGGAAAGCGGCGCGCAGGCGGGACCGCGCCCGGGCGGCCGCCTCCTGCCCCTCCCGGGTGAAGTTCATCGGCGTCGCGTAGTGAAGGTTCAGGCAGTAATACCGGAATTCCGCGGGGGTGAATCCCTTCCCCCCGCCCGTCGGGCCGCCTTCGAGGTCATCCAGGGTGTGCTCGTTCCCCGCCGACTTCGACATCTTCCTGCCGTCGACCAGCAGGTGCGCCGCGTGCAGCCAGAGGGTCGCGAACTTTTTCCCCGTCGCGGTCATCGCCACTGCCCGGGAGTTCTCATGGTGCGGAAAGCGAAGGTCGGCTCCTCCGACGTGGAGATCGAATTCCGGACCGAGATGGCGGATCGCCATCGCCGCGCACTCGATGTGCCACCCCGGCCATCCCGCTCCCCAGCGGCTCTCCCACCGGAATTCCCTGTCGGGCCCGGCGGGGATCCAGAGGGTGAAATCCTCCGGGCGTTTCTTGTGCCGATGGATCGTCGCGTCCGTGCGCTCCGCGGCCTCTCCTTCCCCGAGGCGGGCCCCCGAGAAGATCCCGTATCCCGAAGCTTTCGTCACGTCGAAGTAGAGGTATCCTCCCTCCCCGTAGACGGACCCCCGTTCCTCGAGAGCGCGCACGAGCGCGATCATCTCCGGGACGTGCTCCGAGGCCCTCGGGTAGGCGTCCGCCGGCAGGAACCCCATGCGGCCGCAGTCGCGCAGGAACGCCTCCGTGAAGAACCGCGCGATCTCCCGGGCTGACTTCCCTGCCGCGCGGGCGGCGGCGATCACCTTGTCCTCGCCCGCCTCCAGCTGTTCCTGGTGCATGTGCCCCATGTCCGTGATGTTCTGCACGGAGAAGGTGCCGTACCCGAGGAAGCGCAAGGTGCGTACGAGGAGGTCGGTGAGGAGGTACGTGCGCAGGTTCCCGATATGGGCGTACCGGTAAACGGTGGGGCCACAGGTATAGATCCGGACCCGCTCCGGGTCCGCAGGCGCGAACGGGACGTTCTGCCGGAGTCCGCTGTCGTAAAGGAGGAGGCGCATCCCGGCAGACGGGTGCACCGGGCTACATCTCCTGGTGCGATTCCTTCTCGATCTCGTCGGCGAGGAGTTTCACGTGTTTCTTCTCCTCTTCCGCGAGATACCGGAACAACTCCCGGATCTCCGGCTGCGTGGCGATCCGCGCATACTCGGTGTAGTTCCGGAACGCGACCTTCTCGCGCTCCAGGGCCATCCGGATCACGTCCATCGGGTTTACGGGCATCTCGATATCCTCCAGAGGGATTCTTCTCAGCCGGCGTGCTTCTTTACATAATCGTCGAGGGCGGATTTCACCGCCTGTTCCGCCATCACGGAGCAATGGATCTTGACGGCCGGCAGCCCGTCGAGCGCGTCCGCGACGTGCTGGTTCGTGATCGCGCGGGCCTCGTCCACGGTCTTCCCCTTGATCATCTCCGTCAGCATCGAGCTGGAGGCGATCGCCGCACCGCACCCGAACGTCCGGAACTTCGCGTCGACGACCTTCCCCTCGTCGATCTTGAGGTAAAGGCGCATCATGTCGCCGCAGGCGGGGTTGCCGACCTCGCCGACGCCGTCGGCACTCTCGATCTCCCCCACGTTCCGGGGGTTCATGAAGTGGTCCATCACCTTTTCGCTATAGGGTCCAGCCGCCATGATCCGGTCATCCTCCTTTGTCTTGCTGCTTCTGGTAGTCGAGATAGGTCGGCGACATCGCCCTGAGCCGCTCCACGATGCCGGGCATCGCGTCGAGGGCCAGACGGACCTCGTCCGCGGTGTTCCCCTTCCCGAGACTGAAAGTGATCGATCCTGTGCAGATGTCGCTCGGCACACCGATCGCCCGGAGCACGGGAGAGGCGACGAGATCCTCCTCGTCGTGCCCCCGCAGGTTGGAGCTGCACGCGGATCCGGACGCGGCCATGACACCTTTCATGTTCAGGAACAGGAGGAGCGATTCCCCCTCGACATGCTCCACCCAGAAGGAGACGTGCCCGGGAAGGCGCCCGGAAGGATGCCCGGTGTAGTGGAGCATCGGGATCGCGGCCAGGCCGTCCCACAAGGTTTTCCCCAGTCGGGAGAGGTGCCCGGCCCACGCTCCCATCTCCCGGCCCGCGAGGGTCGCCGCCGCGCCCATCCCCACCACCGCGGGGACATTTTCGGTCCCGGCCCTGTACCCCATCTCCTGGAACCCCCCGAACGTACGAGACGCCACCTTCGCCCCCTCGCGGATGTAGAGCGCGCCGGCCCCTTTCGGTCCGTAGAAATTGTGCGCCGACAGGGTGACGAGATCCGCGGGGATCTCCCTCACGTCGAGGGGGATGTGACCCGCCGACGCCGTCGCGTCGACATGGAACGTCACCCCCGCCTCCTTCGCGATCCGCCCGATCGGTCCGACCGGCTCGATGGTGCCGATCTCGGAGTTGGCGTGCATCACCGAGAGAAGCGCCGTGTCGTCCCGAAGCGCCTTCCGGACGTCGTCGGGATCGACCACGCCGTTCCGGTCCACGGGAAGAACGGTCACCTCGTACCCCGCGTTGCGCAGCGGGATCAATGCGTTCATCACGGAGAAGTGCTCGACATCCGAAACGACGACGTGCCGCTTCCCGGCCCCCGCGCCTTCGACCGCGCCGAGGACGGCGAGGTTGTTCGACTCGGTGGCTCCCGAGGTGAAGACGATCTCTCCCTCCTTCGCACCGATGAGCGCCGCGACCTCGCCCCTCGCCCGATCGACCGCCCGCAGCGCCGCCTGCCCCAGGTCGTGGATGTGGGAGGACGGGTTGCCATACGATTCGAGGAAGTACGGACGCATCGCCTCGAAGACGCCGGGGTCAAGGGGGGTGGTCGAGATGTGGTCGAAAAATGCCTTCGTCATCGGATCGTCAGCGCTCCCTGCGGTTCAAGGCTTGACGTTGAACTGCTCCATCTTGTCCCTGATCAACTTCAGGTGGTTCCGTTCCTCGTCGGCGAGGAAGAGGAACATCGACTTCACGCCGGGGTTGGTCGCCTCGGCGGCGCTCTTCTCGTACTCGAGGAAGTTCTCCTGTTCCAGCCGCAGCGCCATTCGCAACGCCTCTTCCATGGACCAGTTCGCCATCACACCCTCCTCCGTTGTGTATTTATGTTTGATTTACCCGGAGTGGATTCCGTTTCAAACGAATCACCCCGGATCGTCATAATACCATGGAGAGGAACGGTGGACGCCCATGCAGCGGGCCTCGAATGCCGGGATCTGAGAGAATGGAGCCCTGGAGGCCGGCGGGCACCGGATTTGGTATCATGTGCATCGAAGGTGGATCGAACCAAACACGGGGGACGCGGAATGAAGAGGGGTACGTCGTCGCGAAATGGAATCGGAGTGGTTCCGCTGATCCTGGCGTTGGTCGTGGTGCTGGCCGCGGGAATCCTGTTATACCGGAATTGGCAACAGGAACGGGATGTTACGAAAGACGAACCGGGAGCGATGTCGTGGACCTCCGGATCGACGACCGCCCCTGCGTTCTCGCTCAAGGACACCAACGGAAACATCTTCTCCTCCGCCCAACTCACCGGGAAACCTGCCGCCATCAACTTCTTCGCTACGTGGTGCCCCCCCTGCCGGGAAGAGATCCCCGGCTTCGTCGAGGTGTACAACCGGCACAAGGAGAACGGTTTCGAACTGATCGGCATCTCGCTCGACACCGACACGCGGGAGAACCTGCCGGGGTTCCTGATGAACAACAAGATCGGATACAGGATCCTTTTCGGGGACCTTGCCACCGCGCGGGCGTACGGCGGGGTCTCCGCCCTCCCGACCACCTTCTTCGTGGGAAGGGACGGGAAGATCAAGAACGTCCACATCGGCTACATGGACAAGGACGCCTTCGACAAGGAAGTGAGGAAGTTGTTGTAGGGATGGAAAGGGGGGCGAAAAGGTGTTCTTTCACCCCCCTTCCGGGCCGGCGTCCGCCGGCCAAGTTTCGTTCCGGTTGATGACTGCGTTACGCCGGAACGCACGCCGCGGTAGGGCACACCCCCGCGCACGCCGCGCAATCCGTGCAGGTGCTTGCGTCGATCGTGTAGATCGGGTCCCCCTCCGCGATGCACTGGGCGGGGCATTCCGGGACGCATGCGCCGCAGGCGATGCACTCCTCCGTGATTTTGTACGCCATGACACCTCCCTCCGAATGAGTTAGTGGGTTATACGGATTCCACCCGTTCGACGGCCGGAATCCGCTCCTTGAGAGCCGCCTCGATGCCGCCCTTCAACGTCATGTTGGCCATCGGGCAGCCGCCGCATGCGCCAAGAAGGCGCACCTTCACCACGCCGCCGTCGATGTCGACAAGTTCCACGTCTCCCCCATCGGCCTGGAGGGCGGGGCGAATGCTTTCCAATACTTTCTCGACTTCTGGTCTCACCGGTACACCTCCTCGATTTCCTGCGGCATCGTCAAACGTTGCCACTTATACCATAGGATGCGGCGGAAGGTTCCGCCGTTCCTTGACGCGGGTCAATCCGCGGAAAGAAGATCGAACCCCGACTTCCTGATCGCCGCCTTCACCACCTTGTAGTTCCTCGCCTCGATCCGGAGGACAAACACCTTTTTCCCGGGATCGTCGTGCTGCGAGGTGGCCACCGATACGATGTTCACGTCGAAATCCTTCAGGAGTTTCAACACCTCGAAGAGCATCCCGGGCCTGTTCGCAAGAGCGATTTCGATCCGGTACCCCGGGCCGCTGACGCCCATCGCCTCGATGAAGCTGTCGAGGATGTCGGTTTCCGTGAGGATACCGACGAGCTTCCCGTCGTCCACGACGGGAAGGCAGCCGATCTTCTTCTCCCGGAGGATCAGGGCCGCCTCTTCGATCGGCGCCGTGGAGGAGACGGTGTACGGCCGCCGCGTCATGATCTGCTTTACCTTGACCTTGTCGAGAAGGTAGTAGATCTCCCGGATCTCGAGGGCGGTCGCCGGGGAAGGGGACGCCTGCTTGAGGTCACGCTCCGACAGGATGCCGACGAGCCGCTCGCCGTCTTTCAGGACGGGGAGGTGACGGATTTCGTGCTCCTTCAGCAGGTCCATCGCCTTCTTCATCGAATCCCCCTCGTCGACGAACACGGGGTTCCGCTTCATCCGCTTGGCGACGTTCATCCCACTCCCTCCTTGGCGAATTCGGTTCCACACCGGATCAGGTGAAAAGGCAATTGTACGACTACCACTCGACGATTTCCACACCCATGTCCGCGAGCAGCGCCCGGGTGGCCGAGTGGATCTTCCTGCGGATCAGCACAATCCTTCTTTCCGCCCCGCCCGGGGGACCTGGCAGGGAAAGGAACGCGCCCGTGACCCGGATCTCGTATCCAGCCTTCGCACCCCCCGTCAGCAGGTACTCCTTCCGCCCTTCCGGCCCAATCCCTGCCGCCTTCATCAGCCGCTGGAGAATCTCCCTGCCGGAAGCTTCGTTTCCCGCCATGAAGACGGCGTATCCCGATTCCCGGAGGATCGAGTGGATCGCGGGGGACATCCTCCCCGTATCGACGACGTACTTCTTCCCGCCAGCCTCGAAGTACCGCTCGGGCGAAACCACGAGCCGGAAGGCGTCCTCCTTCCCGCCCAAGCTCAGGCGCTCCCCGGTCCGTCCGGCGATCCCGAGGAGGGAGAGGCCGAAGTCGACCGCCGCGAGCCCCCCCGTCTTCGGAACCGCGAGGGCGACCGGGATTCTTCCGTCCGACGCGTCCTCCTGGATGCCCACCAGGAACCCTTCCATCGCGTTCGGGTCGTCGGCGTAGGGAAGGACGCGAAGCCCGATGCGACCGGCGTACCGAAGGACGGCGAGAAGTTCCGCATCGGGCTTTTCCGGGACCTCTTTCAGCAGGATAAGGTCGCCGGAAAGGAGGCTGTCCTCGGTCCTCTGGATGACCCAGCGCGCCGGAAGCGCGACCGAAACGGTCTCGCCCATCACCACAGGGCGGGAGATCCCCTCTTTCACGGAATGGTACCCCGACACGCGCAGAATCCGGTCGATCCGATCCCCCGCGCCTCCCGCATCGGCGAGAGAGACGACCCGGAGCGACTTCCAATGGAAGGAGATCGCGTCCGCAATGCGGGAGGGGATGCCGCCACCGAAATCGATGAGCGCCTCGGCTCCCCCGGAGAATCGCACGACGGGGAAATCGGACAGTTGCAGCACCACGTCGCCTCCCGAGGGAAGGGGAAGATACATCGTTCCGCGATCCACCCACTTTTCCCCAATCGCAAGGAAGAGGTCCGACAGGAGTCCCCGGTACGGAGACCGCACCGGAAGGGTGACGATCTCCTCCGCGGGCTTCGCCTTCCCCGTCTCCACGACCGACACGCCCGGCGGGACAGGCTTGGGAACCAGCAGCTCCGCCTCCGGTTTTCCGGCGGCCAGGACATCCGTGCCGGGGCCGGCGGTGATATCGCGCGTCAACACCGACGCGGTGGGAACCTCCGGGGCGGGCACGACCTCCGCCGGGGGCGGGACGGCAGACGGCGGGGCAACCGACGGCGCGATCTTCGCCGGTTCCGGGGCAAGCGGCGCCTTCGCCGGTTCCGCGACGGCCACCACCTTTTCCGGCTCCACCGGCGGCACCGCTTGCGTGAAGTACCCTTCCGTCGGAAGGCGGAGGGTGTCTCCCGCGAAAATCCGGTTCACATCCGTGACCGAAGAGTTGATCTCCCGGATCGCGTCGAGGTACTTCTTCCGCTCCGGGCCCGGAACGCCCCGGGAAGAGAGGATCTTCAGCAGGGTGTCGCCCCGCGCCACCGTGTAGTCGACCGTCTTCCCTTTGTCCATCGTCTTCGGTCTCGCGCCGGACGGAACGAGGAGCTTCTGGCCCGGCACGATCCGCGATGGGTCGGCGACCTTCGGGTTGGCCCGTTGGAATTCCTTGAGGCGCTCCGCGTACCGGTCCGGGGTGAGAGGCTCGCTCCGCCGGAAGATCTTCCAGAGCGTGTCCCCCTTCTCCACGGTGTACATCTCGAAGAAACTCTGTTTCCCGCCCGCCGTGTCGGAATAGACCTTTTTCTCGAAGAAGATCCGGGGAGGATCCTCCCCTTCCTGGGCGGCCACCGGCCCGGGAAGCATCGCCGCAAGGAGGAGCATCATGGAAAGAAGACGCGCCGGAATCAATATTTCTCCCCGGTAAAGGTGCCGACGCCCGCGTGCACGCCGACGGTTTTGTACATCTTCGGGCTTTCCCACGGTTCGTCGAGGATCCCGTCGTGGATCGCCCACGCCCGCCCCCGGACGGCCTGGGCGAACGAAGGCCGCCGGAACGGGGTGCTCCCGTCGAGCCGCTCGCGCAAAAGCCCCCCGGGGCGGAACTCCCTGTCGGTCCACACCATATTTTCCTTCCCCTTCAGGTACTGGAACCCCGCGCGCTCGTACAGTATCGCGCTGTTGTACCCCAGCGGCTCGAGAAAGTAGAACTTGTACCCCAGCCGGCCGAAGAAGACGTCCCAGCACTCCACCATCTCCGACATCATCCGCAAGCCCCTGCGCACCTGCCCCGGGGCCAGGCCGGCCTCCATCGCCCGGAGTTCCTCCGGCACGTTCCGCCGCGCGGTCCCGAAGTACGTCTCGCGACCGTTTTCGTCCCGGTCGATCCCGAACCGCTCCCCTCCGGGATCATTGACGATGATGAAGGAGATCTCCATCTGCCCGAATGCCGAGGTCGACACGTCGAGAAAGTACGCGGCGTCCGTGTCCGCGGGATCCCTCCGGACGTCGATCTGGAAGAACGGCATCCCGTCCGGACAGGTGAACTTCACGCACTCGATCCCGGAAGAATTCATGAACGTCCGGGGGTCGATCGAAAACATCGAAAAAAGCCGCGACGGGACGAGGAGCGACAACAGCGCGGACCGCTCCACCTCCGGCATCCGGTTAAGCTCGTAGATCGTGGTGGGCAACGGTCCCGGTCAATCCTTCCCGTAGAGCTCGTCGAGAATCCGTCTGAACTTCTCGACCACCACCTTCCGGCGGACCTTGAGCGTGGGCGTCAGTTCGCCGGTTTCCTGGGAGAAGTCCGTTTCCAGCACCGCGAATTTCTTCACCTGCTCGAAGGAGGCCAGTCCCCGGTTGACCTCGTCGACCCGCTCGCGTATCAACTGCAGCACCCTGGGGTTCTTCGACAGCGCCTCGACGCTTTGATCCGGGATCCCCTGCTTGGCCGCCCAGGCGACGATCTCTTCGGGAGCGAGCGTGATGAGGGCGGTCAGATACTTCTTCCTGTCGCCGAACACGAGCGCCTGGCTGATGTACCGGTCGTTCTTGAGGAGATTCTCCAGGTTCTGGGGGGCGATGTTCTTCCCCCCCGAGGTGACGATGATGTCCTTCTTCCGGTCGGTGATTTGAAGAAACCCCTCGTCGTCGAGGATCCCGATGTCCCCCGAATGGAACCAGCCGTCCGGGTCGATCGACTCCCGGGTGGCGGCGGGGTCGTTGAAATATTCGCGGAAGATGTGCGGCCCCCGCACGAGGATCTCGCCGTCCGCGGCGATCCGGATCTCGGTGCCGGGGAGCGCCTTCCCGACAGTGCCGAACTTGTACCGCTCGAGACGGTTGACCGTCGTGACCGTGGAGGTCTCCGTGAGACCGTACCCCTCGAGGATGAGAACGCCGATGGCGTGCAGGAACTCGGCGATCTCACGGGACAGGGGCGCCCCCCCCGAGATGAAGAAGCGCAGCCTTCCGCCCATCCTCGCCCGGATCTTCTGGAAAACCAGCCGGTCCGCGATCGCATTTTTCATGGCGAGGAACCCCTGCGGCTCTCCTCCCTGCTGGCGGCACCGCGACGCCTCGCGGCCGACCCCGAGGGCCCACTCGAAGATCGCCTTCTTCAGCCCCCCGTCCTCCTCGACCTTCCCCAGTACGCGGGCGTAGAACTTCTCGTAGAGCCGGGGCACGCTCACCATGATTTCCGGACGCACCGCCGCGAGATCCTCCGCGACCGTCTGGAGGGAGCGGGCGAAGGAGGAGACGGCCATCGCGTCGAAGGCAAGGAAGTGCTCGATGCGCCCGAGGGAGTGCGCCAGGGGGAGGAACTGGAGGAACATCGACCCCCGGGGAACGTCGACCGCTTCCAGCGCCGAGGTCACGTTGAAGGCGTAGTTGCTGTGGCGCGTCACGACCCCTTTCGGGGGGCCGGTGGTGCCGGAGGTGTAGATGATCGTCAGGTCGTCCGTCGGGAGGATCTCCTCCGTTCGAGCCTCGAGGGTGCCAGGGTTCGCGGACCCGTGCGCCTTCCCGCGCTCGCGCAGCTCGGAGAGGGTCGTAGCGCCCTCCTTCCCCTCGACGCCGCCGGTCATCATCACGACGCTCGAGAGATGCGGCATGCGGGAACGGACCCCCGCGATCTTGTTGTACTGCGACTCGTCCTCGGCGAATACGGCCCGCGCGCGCGAGTGGGCCAGGATATATTCCACCTGGTCGGGGAGGTTCGAGGGGTAGATCGGCACCGTGACGAACCCGCCGAGGGTCGATCCGATGTCCGCAAGACACCATTCCAGGCGCGTCGTCGCGAGGATCGCCACGCGGTCCCCGCGCGACAGCCCGAGCGCCATCAGCCCGAGAGCGATCTCCCGCGAAGCGTCGCCGACCTGCCGGTACGTCACCGGCGTATACCCGTGATCGCCCGGAACCATGTACCGGAGCGAGTCCCCGCCCTCGGCGATCCGGTTCAGGTACATCCTGTTGATCGTCGTCTCCTTCATCGCACCCCCTCGTCTTCCTTTTGTCCGCCGCCGCCCGTCCCTGCTCCGTTCCGACCGGATTTCAACGGAAGAACGGAGCGACGTCCTCGTAGGTGACCATCCCGCGCCTGAGCATCTCCTGCACCGATTGCGTGGCGGAGTAAAGGTCTTCCTCCATCAACCGCGACAGCTTCTCCTCGAGCGTACCCTCCGACGAAACGATGTTCTGGACCCCAGGCGTGAAGGGGATCAGCTCGACGAGTGCCATCCGGCCCGAGTAGCCCGTCCCGCTGCATTTCGGGCACCCGGAAGGAAGGTAGAACGAGGCATCCGCGACGATCCGTTCCAGTTCGCCACGGTACCGCTCCCCCACCATCCGCAAGGAGGGTCGCGCGGGGACCGGCCGACGGCATTCCATGCAGAGCATCTTCACCAGCCGCTGGTGCATGACGAGCCGCATGACGTGCGCGAGGATGAACGGGTCGACCTCGAGGGTCAGCAGCGTGCGAAGCGTCCGGTCGAAGTTGAACCTTCGGATTCCGCACAGCACAAGAGAACCGCCTTGCGCCAGGTGAAGCAGGTCGGCGAGGGCCGCCGGATCGCGCAGGTTTTCGATCATCAGGATATCGGGTTCGAGCGACTCCGCCAGGAGCGACCAGTCGCCGGAATACCGCTCCTCCGCCTGCCTCCGGTCGAGCTGGATATACCCCTCGTTCCGGAAGCGGTGACGCTCTTCGATGGTGATGGCGCGAAGTCCGGGGCGGTACCCCTCGCGGAGCATGGCGAACAGGGTGGTCGGAGCCCCCTCGGGTCCGGGAGACGACACGAGGAAGAGCCCGTTCCCTTTCCGCAGAACCTTTTCGGTGATATCGAGCTGGGCCGAGGTGAAGCCGACGGATTCTAGCGAGATCCCCGTCCTCAGGTCGGGTAGAATCTTGATGATCACCTCGGGGCCCGAGAGCCCCCTCAGGAAACTCGCCTGGAGGGCGACGACCTCGGTCCCGGACTCGAGGTGGAAGATCGTCTCCGGGGGAAGGTCCCCCCCGCTCGGGACGCCCGCAAGGTCGAGGAACGCGTCGAAGAGAGGCTTCCGGAACCGGAGAGGGAAGGAGAGCAGGCGCACGGTCTTCTCCTCCAGGCGGCCCTCGATCACCACGTCCCGGCCGACGGGAAACATCCGGACGCCCGACATTCGGCGGGACGCCGCGTGGAGCAGGATCTGCCCGCAAACCCGCTTCTTCCCACCCTCCGAAAGCCACTTCTCGGCCTCCTCCCGGGAAATCGATCCCTCGCCGAGGCCGAGCGGCTCGAGGCCGGACGGGTCGGGGTAAAAGCGGGCAAGAATCCCACCGATCGTCCGGGCGGGGCACACCACCATTCGCAGCGAGAAGCCGGTCATCTGCTCGAGGACCGCGAACGTCCCCTGGCAGAACGGGTCGGTCACTGCCACCGTTACCCGGTTTCCTTCGCGGGCGATCGGAACGATCCGATTCTCGCGGGCCAGTGCTTCGGGAAACAGGTGGGCGAGATCGAGGGAAATGGAGTCGGGCTCGACCTCGAGAAACGGAATCCCGAGCGACTCCGAGAGAATCCACGCGCGCGCGTCGGGGTCCAACCGGTCCGCAAGGAGGGCCGTCTCCACCATCGGTGTCCCGAGAGCAGAGGCACGCTCCTTTATCTCCTTCAGGTCGTCGGGAGCGACGTAGCCGAGCGCAAGGAACTTATCGAAGAGATCGTCGGGCGCGGATGGCACGGAGCATCGCCCTCCCGTGTTTATTTTCAACTTTATTAAAATGGTGCCTGAAAGTAAAATCATTATTGCCCGTAGCGGATATCCTCTTCCACGGAGAACCGTCTTTGACCCGTCGCCTCGTGATCACGTTTGCCGTGGTGGCCGCGCTACTTTCCTGCGCCGGCTGCATCGTAACCAGGTCGGCCTACGACGTGAAGGTGCGCGAGGTCGAGACTCTCCGGGATGCGTACGCCTCTTCGAACCGGGAAGGGTCGAGATTGGCCGGGGAGGTCGAAACCCTCTCGAAGCAGGTCGCAGGTCAGAAGGCGACCATCGAGGGGCTTTCCACAAGGGCCAAGGCATGCGAAGAGGAAGACCAGCGGTCGGCGGCGAAGTAGCACAACAGGAGGAATCGAATGGACGTCTTCGAAACGATGAAGGGCCGGCAAAGCATCCGGAAGTTCCGGAAGGACCCGGTTCCGAGGGAGCACATCCTCCGGATGGCGGAGGCCGCTTCCTGGGCACCCACTGCCGGAAATTCACAGAACTTCCGGTTCATCGCGGTCCAGGAGCGGGAGACGATCGACCGGATGCGGGGTATCGTCGACGAGATCGTCTCGCGCATCACCGGAACCGAGGTCGGCGGAGAGGGGAAGGCGACCTACCAGAACCTGTTCGCCTTCGCACCCGCCGTGATCTGCGTGGTCGGCGCTCCCTACGAATCGGCGACGGACAAGATGCTCCGGGAGAAGGACCCCGAACGGTACAAGGCGCGCCGTTTCCAGGTGAACCCGGGGCTTCAGGGAATTTCGGCCGGGATCACCCAGTTCATCCTCGCGGCATGCGCGATGGGGTACGGCACCTGCTGGATGACCGGCCCGCTGATCGCGAAGCAGGAGCTCGAGTCGGCGCTCTCCGTCCGGCATCCCGAAGAGCTGATGGCGATCATCGCCGTGGGGAAACCGGACGCGGCGCCCCCGAAACCGCCGCGCAAGCCGGCGTCCGAGATCACGACGTTCCGGTAGCCGGAAACCGATATAGCGTCGGGGTGCGTAGGGAGCGCTCATGAAACGAGTGGCCTGGGTCTACCACCCCGACTACCTCCTCCACATACCTCCGTTCGAACACCCCGAGTCCCCGGAGCGCCTCGTCGCCATCACCGATCATCTCGGGGGGGCCGGACTGATCGAACAGATGGTCCCGGTGACACCGGAGTATCCGGAGGACGCGGACATCCTTTCCGTTCATGACCGGGAGTATCTGAACAAGCTGGAGAACGCCTGCCGGCGCGGCGACCTGACACTCGACGCGGAGGACACCTACCTCAACCGCCACTCCTTCAACACCGCGCTCCTGTCGGCGGGGGGGGCGATCGCGGGGGCGAAGGCGGTGGCGGAAGGGACGGTCGACCGCGCCTTCTGCGCCGTCCGGCCTCCGGGGCACCACGCAGGGCAGGGGATAGGTATGGGGTTCTGCCTCCTCAACAATGCGGCCGTTGCGGCCCGGTACCTGCAGTCGAGGCACGGCGTGGGGAAGGTCCTGATCGTCGACTGGGACGTCCACCACGGGAACGGCACGCAGAACCTCTTCCTCGAGGACCCGACGGTCTTCTATTTCAGCATTCACGAGCACCCCACCTTCCTCTACCCCGGCACCGGCCGCCGGTGGGAGATCGGCAAGGGGAAGGGGGAAGGGGCGACCCTTAATGCCCCGATGGCCCCCGGCGCGGGGGACGGGGAGTTCCGGACGACCTTCGAACAGATGCTCGAGCCGGCCGTGGTGCGGTTCCGCCCGGAGGTCATCCTTATCTCGGCGGGATTCGACGCGCACCGCGACGACCCGCTGGCGGATCTCAATGTGACGGAGGAAGGGTTCCGGTTCATGACCCGCCACGTGCTCGCGCTGGCCGACCGGTTCTGCGAGGGGAAGGTCGTCTCGATCCTCGAGGGGGGCTATGAAACCTCCTCGCTCACGTCCTGCATCGAAATTCACGTCCGGGAGCTCCTCGGAGAGTGATCCCGGCCCATGGAGGGTGGTCCAATGTTTGTCGCTCGCAGAATGAAGAAAAATATCGTGACGGCGCCCCCGTCCGCGTCCCTCTTCGAGGCGCAGCGCCGGATGCAGGAACACACCGTCCGTCAGATACCGGTGGTCTCGGAGGACGGCACCCTGCTGGGGATCGTGTCCGACCGGGACATCCGGGCCACGGTGCTACCCGCGGGGCTGGTGCCGGGATTCACGGCCGGTGAGGCGGAGAGGTTCATGAAGAGCACCCCCGTGGAGCAGGTGATGACCCGCAAGGTCGTCACCGCCACGCTCACCGACACGCTGGAGGACGCGATCGTCCTGCTGCACGACTTCCGGGTAAACGCCTTGCCGGTCGTGGACGCCGCAGGGAAAGTCGCCGGGATCATCACCCGGACCGACGTGCTGGAGGCGTTCATCGACGCCCTCGGCGTGGGAGAGGTCTCCTCCCGCCTCGAGGTCGTCGTCCCCGACCGGCCGGGAATGCTCGCGCAGCTGGCAGCGATCATCGCCTCCTTCCACGTGAACATCACGAGCGTGGTCTCCATCCAACACGAAGGAGGGAAGCGGGCGGACTTTCTCCGCGTCGCCACGCTGAACGTCGGGCCGATCCGGAAGGCGATCGAGGAGGCGGGTTTCGAGATCCTCGACCCTTCCAAATTTCTCCTCCCATGAGGGAAACCAGCCACAAAGGGATGTTCACAGCGGGAAGGTGTGTCCCTCGCCCACAACCTGCCCGCCCCTATCCTTTCCCCTCCTTCCGCAGGATCCCCTCCGCGGCAAGGCAGCCGTTCAGGGCGGCGCCGACGATCCCGCGGGATTTCCCCACCCCGTCGCCCGCCACGAACAGGTTCGGTACATTCGTCTCGAGGTACCGGTCGGTAGCGTACTTCGTATCGTAGAACTTGATCTCCGGGACGTAGATCGTCGTGGATGGGTGCGCCACGCCCGGGATCACGCGGGACAGGAGCGTCAGGGTCTCCCGGAGGTTGTCGACGATCCTCCCGGGGTAGGCGAAGGAGATGTCCCCCGGCGTCACCCCCGGGCCGGGAGGCAGCGTCGGCGTCATCTTGTCGTACCCGAGGCCGGCGGAGTGGAACGTCTCCTTCCGGGAACGCCCCCCCTGCATCAGATCCCCCAGGCGCTGGACGACCAGGCTCTCCCCTCCTCCCCAGAAGTTGGCGAACTCCGCCACCTTCCGCCCCATCTCCGTCGTATCCTGGATCGGCTCCGTCATCGACACGGTGTTGAGGATCGCGAAGTTCGTGTTCGCCGTCTTGCGGGTCTTGAGTGCGTCGCCGTTCACCAGCCGGAATCCGTTGCGCGCTTCCACGCGTACGCGGCCTCCCGGGTTGGTGCAGAAGGTCCGCGTCGGGTCACCGTGGGTGGGGGTCACGAAGAGGAACTTCGGATCGTACAGAACGCGGGTGATCTCTTCGTAGACCGGGGACGCCACCTCCACCCGGCAGCCGATGTCGATGGATCCGTAGCGCGTGGTGACCCCTAGCCCCCGGGCCGTCTCCCGGAACCAGTAGGCGCCGTCGCGTCCAGGCGCGGCCACGACGTACCTCGCATGCACTTCGCCCTTCGCCGTGCGCAGGGCGAAGAGGCCGCCCGGCCCCAGGGAGATCCCGTCGACCCGCGTGGCGAGGGAGAAAGCCGCTCCAGCGGACGCGATCGACTCGGTCATCCGGGCCACGACGCGGTGAGCGAGATCCGTTCCCATATGGCGCTGGCGCGCTGGCCGAAGGGTGATGTCCCACTCCCCTTTCGGTGTCTTGCGTCGGACCCAGGAGACCCGGTCGAGCCACGCATCGATCCGCTCCCGGTCCTCCCCGTAGACCGTCGGATCGGCGCCGTGGGCGACGAAGACATCGTCGACGGCCGCGATGCGCGCGGCCGCCTCCTCCTCGGCCATCTGCAGTTCGCCGAGGTCCAGGCCGATGTGGGGAGAGAGGTTGAGCTTCCCGTCGGTCATCGCGCCCGCCCCGCCGGTGCGCCCCTTCTCGTCGAGGACGAGGACTGAAAGCGTCCCGGCCAGCGTCCGGGCGACGAACATCCCCGCGGGACCCGCGCCGACGACGGCGACGTCCCAGGTTTTTTCAGCCGTCATCCCAAGTTTCCTCGAACCGCGGCCCACCGGAGAGGCGGAACGGGAGGACCGACATCCCCGTCCCGGAAAGGAGCGCCTCCACATCCCCGCGATCCTCCGGGCTCTTCAGGAGGCCGAAGAGCGTCCCTCCCCCGCCCGCGCCGCACAGCTTCGCTCCATTCACCAACCGCCGGAACCGGCGGTCGGAAAGAAGTTTCTCCACGCCCGTCGTCGACACGCCGGGGGCGAGGGTCCTTCGTATCGCCCACTCCGCGGCGATCGCCTCTCCCGTGCCTCGCGGGTCCGCAGCGGAAACCGCCTCCCATGCGTCCCGCGCCGCGGCGGCGATCCCCCGGAACTTCCGCAGCACCATGCGGTCCCCGTCGATCGCCCCGCGGATCATCCGCCAGTTTACGTCCGAAGAGTGGTGGGCGATCCCCGTGTGGGCGAGGAACGCGTGGTCCCGCAGCATCGTCCCCGCCGGCCCGCCGGGAGGGAGCCGGCGCGCATCGACCCGCCCGGGGGAAAACCGGATCCCCTGGAGGCCGCCGCGCAGCGCCGCCAGGTGGTCCTGCCGCCCGGTCAGGCTCTTCAGGTGGGCCGCCTCGATCTCCATCGCCGCAGCGGCGGTCTCGTCCCTGCGACACGCGGTCCGCGTCAGCCTTCCGGCCGCCAGCATCAGGGCGACCAGCAGGGCGGACGACGCGCCGATCCCGGAACCGACCGGCGCTTCATTGCGCACGAGGATCTCGACGCCGGAAACCGCCGGAAAATGCCGCAGGGCGCGGGAGAGAAGCCCCATCTTCCCATCGAGGGAGAAGCCGTGGGTGTCGGCGGCGGTTACCGCGATCCCGAAATTTCCCGAGAAAAGCCGCGCCGCGCCGCGCCGGAACGGGCCAACCGCCACCTCGCTGCGCACCGCGACGGCCGCGTTCACCGTCATCGCGTCGGCGAGCAGGAGGTACATCGGGTAGATGTCGAGCGTCCCCCCGGCGATGTCCACACGGTTGGGCACCACCACCCGGAAGGGGCGAAATGTACCGATGCTGTTTGTCGCCATGCAATCCCCTTTTTATCACGGGCGCCGTGCCGTTATATAAGACTTTGTGCTCCCTTTCATAAATACGGTAACGTATCGGGAAGACAGCACGGAAGGCGCTGCGCCGAAGGGACTCACCCTTGGGCGGAGCCGCCTCGGAGGGCGGGGCTCCGTTCGTGGCTCGCCGTGCGGTGAACCAGCACGGCTGCGCTTTACCTCACTTCGCCCCCCCTCCTGCGGCGGCTCCGCCGGACCCTCTCGTTGCTGCGCCTTCCGGTATCGCTCTTTGGATACGTTATCGTATTTATGGAACGCAGTACTTAGTTAACTCCAATCGCGCGAAGGAGGGCGGCCATGGCATCGGTGCGGATCCGCTGGTTCGGACACTCCGGCTTTTCCATCCGGGACGGAAAGAAAACGGCGCTCATCGACCCGTGGTTCGAGGGGAACCCGAAGGCGACGGGCGGGGTGGACACCGCCCCCGGGGCGGACCTGTTGCTCCTGACGCACGACCATTTCGACCACGCGGGGGACGCGGTCGCAATGGCGAAGAGGACGGGAGCCCTCGTCGTGGCGATCTTCGAACTGGCGGGGGATCTGAAGGCGAAAGGCGTCCCCGAGGCCCAGCTGCTCCACGGGGGCGGCGGGATGAACGTCGGCGGGACGGTCAGCGTCCAGGGGTTCGAGGTCACGATGACGGAGGCGCGCCACTCCTGCGCGCTGGGCGCTCCGGTCGGCTACGTGCTGAAAACCCCGTCGGGCCTCACGATCTACCACTCCGGGGACACGGGGATCTTCGCCGGCATGGCGCTCATCGGCGAACTGCACCCGATTGACGTGGCGATGGTGCCGATCGGGTCCGTGTTCACGATGGATTACCGGCAGGCGGCGAAGGCGTGCGCCCTCCTCAAGACAAAAGCGGTGATCCCGATGCACTACGGCACGTTCCCGATCCTCGAGCCGAACGCGGACCGGTTCGTCGCGGAGCTGGCGAAGGTTTCGCCGGGGACGCGCCCGATCGTGCTTGCCCCCGGCGAGGAAACAACGCTCTGAGGAGGCCGGGAGGCCCTCCCAGGCTTCGTCGCCTCGGAGGGCGGGGCTCCGTTCGTGGCTCGCCGTGCGGTGGACCTGCACGGCTGTGCCCCCCGTTCTTCCTGGAGCGGGGGTACCCCAGGGAGCGCATTTCGTCCGGGAGTGGGGCGCCCCCCAGCGAAGAGACGACGGTCTGAGCGGGGTCAGCCGCGCTGCTCGGCGATGGCCGCCATCAGCAGGGGGAAGAGGATCTCGTGCGGGCCGATCAGGTGGTACCCTTTCCCCCCGCCTTGCGTTGGGCGGGTCACGACGTTGACGTCCGGGCGGTACTGCCGCAGGAAGTCCATGTTGACGGTCGTGATCCGTGACAGCGGATGCCCCAGGTTGCGCGCCACCGAGACGGCCTTGAGGAAGACCTCGGGGAGGATGACCGCCGACCCGACGTTGACGTAGACGCCCCCGGAGAGCCCCGCGACGAGGGAGCAGAAGGTGCGGAAATCCCGCAGCGACCCTTCGCCGATCGTCGCTCCGTCGGCCTCGGGATGCATGTGGACGATGTCGGCCCCCACGGCCACGTGGACGGTCACGGGCACGCCGAGCCGGTGCGCCTCCCCGAGCAGGCTCTTCTTCCGATAGCGCGCTTTCGAGGAAGCGATCGCCTTCCCCACGGAGGCGCCGAATCCGAGGCCCGCGGGAACGCCACCCGACAGCGCGCCGTGGAGGAACTGCGCCGTCTCTTTCGCCATGCCGAACGATCCGTCGGGAAGGTGGGCCGCCACGTCCTCCGATGTTTTCCCGGCGAGCGCGAGCTCCACGTCGTGGATCACCCCGGCGCCGTTCATCGCCACGCCGGTGAACACGCCGTCCCGGATCCCCTGGAGAAGCAGCGGAGAGAGCCCCACCTTGATGAAGTGCGCGCCGATCCCGAGCAGCACCGGCGCCCCGCGCCTGCGGGCCCGCACGATCGCCGAGACGACGGCGCGGAAATCCTTCGCGGCAAGATACTCCGGCAGCCCGTCCAGGAAGCGGGCGAACGACATGCCGCGCCGTGGAGGGACGCCGAAGCCGCGGAACGACACCTTGCTCGTCCGGGAGTACAGGGACGTGCGCCGGAGGCGCGAGAAGTCGAGGGGGCGGGTCACCGCTTGCCGACGTCCTTGAACAGGATCGTGTCGGTCAGGTCGCACAGGATGTGCCCGACCGCGATATGCGCCTCCTGGATCCGGGGCGTGCTCCGGGAGGGGATCTGCAGGGCGATGTCGGAGAGGGATGCCGCCTTCCCCCCCTCACCGGTCAGGGCGATCGTCGTCATCCCCAGCCTCTTCGCCGCGCGCAGCGCCTTGAGGACGTTCACGGAAGACCCGCTGGTCGTGATCCCGAGCGCCACGTCCCCTTTCTTTCCGAGGGCCTTCACCTGCTTGCTGAAAATATCGTCGAACGCGTAGTCGTTGGCGATGCTGGTGAGGACCGAGGTGTCCGTGGTGAGGGCGATCGCGGGCAGGGGCGGTCGCTCGATGAGAAACCGGTTCATGAATTCGGCGGCGATGTGCTGCGCGTCCGCGGCGCTGCCGCCGTTGCCGAAGAGGAGGAGTTTCCGGCCTGCCTTGAACGCCTCGGCGATCGCCGTCGCGGCGGCCGCGATCTCCGCCGACATCGTTTCCGCCATCTTCAGGCGCAGGTCGGACCCTTCCTTCAATGAACGCGCGACCGAGTCCTTCAAGGGGAACTCCCTTCCGGCAAGAGTAGGGAAAAGATAATCTTTTCTTTCGCGGACTGTCAAGGAGTGCCGCAAGTCGATCTATTTTCATTCGGAAAAAACCGATGTAGCATGAACCGCATCTGAAAGGGGTGGGAGGGATCGATGGAACGACGTATCGAGGCGATCCTCTCCGGGTCGAAGACGGTCGCCGTGGTGGGGATCTCCGACAAGCCCGACCGTCCGAGCCACGTGGTGGCGAAGTACCTCCAGGAGAGGGGATACAGGGTGATCCCGGTCAATCCATTTCTGACCGAGGTCCTCGGGGAGAAGGCGTACAAGTCGCTTCCGGAGATCCCCGGGCAGGTCGACCTCGTCGACGTGTTCCGCAAGTCGGAGGAGGTTCCCCCGATTGCGGAGGAAGCCGTGCGGATCGGAGCCCGATTCTTCTGGATGCAGGAAGGGGTCGAAAGCGACCGCGCCCGCGAAATCCTTGACGCGGCGGGAATCCCGTGGGTGATGGATCGTTGCGTGAAGAAGGAACTGGCGAAACGCGGAAAATAACACAGGACGCAGGGAGGGACGGAATGGCCGGAAACATCCTTGAACTGAACAGTGCGAACTTCCAGTCGACGGTGGAGAGCGGAACCCCCGTCCTCGTCGACTTCTGGGCGCCGTGGTGCGGACCATGCCGCGTCATCGCCCCGATCCTCGAGGAGGTCGCGAAGGAATTCGACGGGAAGACACGTGTCGGCAAGGTGAACGTCGACGACAGCCCGGAGATCGCCTCGCGGTTCGGCGTACGGGGGATCCCGACGCTCATCCTGTTCAAGGACGGCCTGATCAAGGGACAGATGGTCGGCGTGAACCCGAAGTCCAACATCGTTTCGCTGGTGCAGAAGAACCTTTGAGAAAGGGCGCCCTCCTCGTCGCGGGCCTGCTCCTGGCGACGGGATGCGGACCGAAGGCGATCACCGTGGGATCCCGCCCCTTTCCGGCCGGGCATCCCGTTTTCTCCGACGCCTCCGGGAAGGCCCTCGAGGGGCTCCCGGAAGCCGACGGGACGATCCGGTTCGTCTTTCTGGAATTCCCGTGGTGTCCCCCGTGCGCGGAAGTCTGGACGGCCATGCGAACAGCCACGGCAACGGTTCCCCCGGGGACCGTCCGAATCTATCGGGTACTGTTCGACCGCGAAACGGTGCTCGCTCCCACCGGACGGCAGGAGGCCCCCCCGTTGCACCCCGCTCCCCTGCCCGGAGGCGGCGCCCCGGAGGATCCAGGGGCGATGAAGATCACCACCCTCTCCGCGCTTCCCGGCGAGTTCCGCAAGGAGTTCCGCGTGAGCAGTGGGCCCGTCCTGCTCCTTCTCGACGCCGAAGGAAAGGTGGAGAGGCGGTGGATCGGTTACTCGAACGGGATGGCCGGGGAAATCTCCTCGGAGATCATGAATCGATCCCTCGTCCCTTCCCCCCGCCCCCCTGGAACGTGAACCGGGAACGGGACAGGTTCGCCACCGCGCCCAGGGCCATCATGCCGGTCAGCATCGAAGACCCGCCGTAGCTTACGAACGGAAGCGGGATCCCGACGACGGGGAACAGGCCGCACACCATCGCCAGGTTGATGGCGATGTGGGTCAGGAAGAAAACCGCGATCCCACCGCAGGCGAACGATGCGAACCGGTCCTGCGACCGGGCGGTGAGGAAGAAGAGGCGGTAGACCAGCAGCAGGAACAGTGCGAGCAGCAGGACGGACCCGAGGAAACCCCACTCCTCGGAGAAGACGGCGAAGGCGAAATCGGTGTGCTGCTCCGGCAGGAACCGGAGCGACCCCTGGGTCCCCTGCAGGTACCCTTTCCCGATAATCCCGCCGGACCCCACCGCGATCTTCGACTGGATCACGTGATACCCCGCCCCCAGCGGGTCAAGCTCGGGGTTCAGGAAGGTGAGCACCCGCTGCCTCTGGTACTCCTTCATGAAGAACCAGAGGAGGGGAACCGCGGCGGCGGCGGACCCCGCGAAAAACGCGAGCACCTTCCACCGCACGCACGCCACCACCGACATCCCCGCGAGGATGAAGAGGAACACCCCCGCGCTTCCAAGGTCGGGCTGGAGCGCCACCAGAAGGAAGGGTACGAGGACCAGGCCGATCGCCGGAAAGACCTCCCGCATCCCGACCCCGCCGTACCGGTACGTTCCCGAGAAGTATCGGGCCAGCGCGAAGGTGACGGCGATCTTCGCGAACTCCGACGGCTGGAAGTTGAACGCGCCGATGGCGATCCATCGCTGTGCGCCCCCGCGGACCTTCCCCGCCAGCAGCACAACCACGAGAAGAAGGAGGACGGCGATGAAGAAACCGTTCGCGGTTTCTTCGATGAAGCCGTCGCTCAGGAGAAAGACGGCGAAGAAGGCGCCGACCCCGAGAAGGATCCAGATGAGCTGCTTGGTCACCAGCGCGGTCCCGGGAACACCGTGGACCCGCGTGCCGGAGTATACGTTCAGGAACCCGATCGCGCAGAGGGCCAGCGCGTTGATCAGCAGGGGCCATTCCATCCGCGCCCATTTCGACGGACGGCTCACGCGCCCTCCTTTCGCGGCGGACCGACGGTCCGGGTGCGGAAGAATTCCTGCATCACCGCCTTGACGATCGGCGCGGCGGCGGATCCGCCGTGCCCGCCGTGCTCCACCATCGCCGCCACGACGATCTGGGGGTCGTCCGCCGGGGCGAACGCGACGAACCACGCGTGGTCGCGGATCTCGTACGGAAGATCCTCGGACTTGATCATCTTCCCCTTCACCGAGGCGACCTGCGCGGTGCCGGTCTTCCCGCCCACCACGATCCCGGGGAGCTTCGCCCCCCCGCCCGTGCCGTAGTCGTTCACCACGCCGGCCAGCGCCTTCCGGATGAACTCCACGTTCTCCTGGACCCACGGTAGCTTCCGCAGCGTCTCGGGGGCGAACGTGCGGATCTTCCCGTCCTTGCCGATCACCTTCGACACGATGCTAGGCCGCATCACCTCGCCGCCCGTCCCCAGCGCCGCGTAGCCGACGGTCATCCCGAGGGGAGTAAGGTGAATCGCCCCCTGGCCGATCCCGAGGAGCACGCTCTCGTAGTCGTTCCACCGGGACTTCGACACGGTACGCTTCCACTCTGTGTCCGGGACCAGCCCCTTCCGCTCCCCGGGGAGGTCGACCCCCGTGATCGTCCCCAACCCCGCATCCTTCTCCAGTTTCGCCAGAGGGTCGGGGCCCACTTTCAACCCGAGCGTGTAGAAGTAGACGTCGCACGACTGCACGATCGCCCGGTACATGTCCACGACGCCGTGCCCTTTCTCCTTCCAGCAGCGGAATACCCGGTTCCCGAGACGGTACGACCCGGTGCAGAGGACCGTCTTCCCCTTCTCCTGCACCTTCGCCTCGAGGGCCGCCAGCGCGAGGAACGGCTTGATGGTGGAGCCCGGGGCGTACGTCCCCTGCAGACCCTTGTTCTGCATCGGCTTGCGCGGATCGGAGCTCAGCGCCTGCCACTCGGCCTTGCGAATCCCGCGCGTGAACATGTTCGGGTCGAACGAGGGGCCGGAGTAAAAGGCGAGAACCTCTCCTGTTCGCGGCGCGAGGGCGATCACGGCCCCCGCCCGGTTTCCGAGCGCCTCCTGGGCGGTCACCTGGAGGTCCGCATCCAGCGAGGTGTGCACGGCGCCGCCGGCCTCGGAAGGCACTTCCTCGACGAGCCGCTGGTCTCTCCCGGCCGCGTCCACCTCCACTTTCCGGCCGCCGTTCACCCCGCGCAGTTCGCCGTCCATCAACCGCTCCAGGCCGTACTTGCCGACCAGGTCACCCATCTCCAGCGAGTCGTCCTCCGATTGCTCGATCTCCTCCGGACTCGCCTCGCCCACGTACCCCAGGACATGCGCGAACGCCGTGCCGTACGGGTAACTCCGTTTCGCCTCGACCAGGACGGAGAAGCCGGGGAGATTCTCCCGGTTGAATTCGATGACCGAGATCTGCTCGAACCGGAGGTCCCGCGCCACCGTGATGCCGCTGTAGGGGTTGGTCCGCTTCGCCCGTCGGATCTTGTCGATCACCTCGCTGTCTTCAACGTCGAACTCCACGATTTCGGCGAGAAGGGCGATCTCCGCCTCGAGGTTTTTTACGTCCACCGGGGAGCAGACGAGATCGAAGGAACCTTGCGTCTCCGCGATCGCCCTCCCTTTCCGATCGAGAATCAGCCCCCGCGGCGCGCGGACCGTTCGGAGGCGAAGACGGTTGTTCTCCGAGAGATCCCGGTACCGGTCGGACTCCACCACCTGGAGCCAGTAGAGCCGGCCGAGGAGGAGCGCGAACGCCCCGAAAGCCACGAAGAGGAGAATCAGCGATCGGCGTGTGATGTCGGGGTCCTGCTCCCGTTTGCGGATCCGGCTCATCATTCCTTCACCCTCCGCCAGCGGACCGACAGGTCCAGGAAGAGGGGCACGGCGATCAGGGAGGTCCAGGCGATCCGGACGGCCTCCTGCGCGCCCCACAGGAAGGAGAAGGGGCTGACCCCCGCAAGGGAAAGGAGAAGTACGATGGAGAACGACTCGGCCGCCATCAGGGACACGACGGCGTAGAGGAGCGACGGTTCGGAGCGCAGGAGGAACCGGCGGCCGACCTCCCGCGAAGCGAAGTAGAGGGCCATCGATCCGAGGAACATCGACCAGGAGGGGCCGGCCGCGGTGATCTCGCGGAAAATCGCGGGGGGCAGAGCGCACAGGAATCCTGCGACCCCCGGAACGAAGAACCCCGAGTAAACGACCGCGAGAAACGGGAAGTCGGGGAGCAGGAACCAGGGGACGAACCCGGAGAGCCACCAGACGCAAAGCGAGGCGCCCAGATACGACAGGGAGAACAGCACAAGGAAATTCTTCAATCCCTTACCGCACGGAACGGCACGGAGGGGCGCGAGAGGATCACCAGCACCTCTTCGGCGTCCTGGAAGTTCACCGCGCACTGGACCTTCACCTTCTGGAAAATGCTCTCCTTCGGGCGGTCGACGCTGACGACGGTCCCGAGGAGAACCCCTTTGGGCATGCTCCCGTCGAACCCGGAGAAGACGATGCGGTCCCCCACGGCGACGTCCTGCGTCAGGGAGACGTACTTGAGCCGGCAGAAGTTCCCGCCCACCCCTTCCGCGATGGCGCGAACCCGGCTGCGCTCGACCATTACATCGGCCGCGAACCTGCCGTCCGTGACGAGCAGCACCTCGGAAAGCCCGGGGTGGACCTTGTGGATCCGCCCGACCGCGCCGTAGGGCGTGACCACGGACATCCCGGACTCGATCCCCGCCTCCGAGCCCGTGCCGAGGAAGATCGCCCGGAACCAGGGAGAGACGTCGTGCCCGACCACGCGCGCACCGAGAGTCCGTCGTTCGATGGTCTGGGAATAGCTCAGAAGCTCCTTCAACCGACGGTTCTCGAGAACGGCGTCCCGGGTCGCGTGGAGCCGCTCCCGGAGCTCGGTCAACTCCTTCCGAAGCCGCTCGTTCTCCCTGGACACGCCCACAAGGGCGATGTACCGGTTCCAGACGTCGGAAAAACCTCCGCGCAGGAAGTCAACGGCGGAGTAGACGGGACGGAAGAGTGCGACTCCGGCGGCGCGGACCGGCTCGGCGCGCTCAAGGGGCGAAGAAGGGCGGACAAATACCTGGATCGCCGCGACCAGGAGCGCCACGGTAACGAGGAGCCGCCACCAATTGCGGAAGAAGGATCCCATAGATACCGCTTGGAGACCGGGGACGTGCCTGGCGCACCCCCGATCGGTTAGTGGAGGGCCACTTGCCGGAGCAGGTCGAGTTCGTCCAGCGCCTTGCCGGACCCGAGCACCACGCAGGAGAGGGGGTCCTCCGCCACCGTGACGGGAAGCCCCGTTTCCTCCCTGAGCAGGGCATCGAGGTTGCGCAGCAGCGCCCCGCCGCCGGCGAGCACGATTCCCCGGTCATAGATATCTCCCGCCAGCTCCGGCGGGGTATCCTCGAAAACGCTCTTGACGGCGTCGACGATGATCCGGACCGGCTCGGACAACGCCTCGCGCACCTCGTCCGAGTGCA
>Ga0163199_1000411_pt1 | contig 27090 bp, 32 predicted proteins | sample PL_2010_150m_FD_113537 | JGI IMG/M metagenome (GOLD analysis project Ga0163199, IMG submission 113537) | Freshwater microbial communities from Powell Lake, British Columbia, Canada to study Microbial Dark Matter (Phase II) - PL_2010_150m | ecosystem: Environmental > Aquatic > Freshwater > Lake ...
GAACATCATGCGCTTCCGGCCGGGGAATAAGGGGATACCAGACCGCGTAGCTGCCGGTGGCAAATCGCGTTAGCGAGTCGGCGACCATGGCAACGACACGAGCGTAATCGGTCTTGATCTCGTAACTCGGATCGCTCAGCACCAGCGCCCGACGCGCCGGCGGCGGCAGGAACTTTTTCAGTCCTTCAAAGCCGTCCTCGCGCAGCACCGCCACCTGACGCCCGGCGGCTAGCTGCGCCACGTTGGCCGACAGGGTCTTGGCATCCGTCGGGTGCAGTTCAAAGAGTTTGAGCTTGTCACGCTCGCGCAGCAAGCGCTGGACGATGAAGGGCGAGCCGGGGTAAATCTTGTGACTGCCTGCCGTGTTGAAACTGGCGACCAGATCCAGGTAATCCTGAATCACCGGGGCCAGACCGCCCGGCAGAGGCTTGGCCGCTATCAACCGCAAAAAACCCTCTGCCGCCTCGCCGCTGGTCTCGGCGTAGTCACCGTCAAGCCGGTACAAACCCGCCCCGGCATGGGTGTCAAAGACGGTCAGAGCGGTGTCTTTTTGCGTCAGATGTCGCATGATCGCGATCAACACCATGTGTTTGAGCACGTCGGCATGGTTGCCGGCATGGAAGGCGTGGCGATAGCTGAACATCGTCTAATGTTAACCGCCTCGGCTGGACCTGAGCCGTCCGCTACTGCCGGTGGTGGGCCTGGCGGACCGGGTATCCGCTCTCTGGCCTACGCTCGCGCTCACAATTCGACGGACCTCGGCTGTATTGGCCTCAACAAGATGTGAGGTATGCCGACCGGCGCGGTGAGCGCGAATGGGGCCGCCGATCGGACACCCAATCCACCAGCCCTGGGGCTATCAGGTTGGCTTGAGAATGAGAGGCTTGGAATAACACAAATGGCGGATTGCAGCGTAACCTGTCTTTCAGAGGAGCATCCCATTTTGTTACCATTCTGAATCGTTTCCAAATGGAATTCGTGTGACCGCATGTTTGCTCGTGCCCTCATTGCATTTCTTGCCCTGCCCGGCATGGTCGCATTCGCAGTGCCCGCGCTCATCGTCAACGCCAGCGGCACGCGTTCTGAGATGGGCATGGCTACAACGTTGCTTTTCGCGCTGGGCTTGCTGGCCTTGCTTGCATGCGTCAGCGAGTTCTACATCGCAGGCAAGGGCACGCTTGCGCCTTGGGCGCCGCCTGTCAATTTGGTCACATCTGGACTTTATCGTGTCACACGCAATCCAATGTACGTGGCCGTCCTGCTCATCCTTCTCGCCTGGCTCATGTTGTCTCCGACCGCTGACATAGCCATGTACACGTTGTGCGTCGCAGTGGTCTTTCACTTACGCGTCATACTCGGTGAGGAGCCGTGGCTTAAACGGACATTCGGCAATGCCTGGGCCGCATACTCCGCGTCGGTTCCACGGTGGCTGTGGCCGATGAGGACTTGACTGCTTGTCAGGTTCCGGGCAAAACGGAGTTCCGGGTCGCAGCGTCTGGAGTCATTGGAGATTCGGCCGGGAATGACTCACGGGCAGTTTTATATGACTTTTGAGACTTTGCCGTTTGTGGATTTGAGCGAAATCACCCAGGAACCAAACCGTTTCTTTCTATCGAAACGGAACGAATATGATGAGCGATGCCTTGGAAGATGGCGAGAAGGCGTTCCAAACCAACCTGCAGAACATGAAGGCGACTCACGTGCACATTGCCAAGCAAACCCTTCCTATCGCCATTACCGCCTCCTTGCTTGTCCAAATGGGGCATGAAGCCGTCCACGCCCTTACGACTTGGTTGGTGGGCGCACAAGTGGTTTGGTTCAATTTATTTGCGGTAAACGATGCGGGCGCATCTCCAACAGGGAGCCTGCTGATCTCCGGGAGTGCGGCGCTGGTTAATATTTTGCTGGCGCTCGCCTGCATAGCGCTCTTTTCAAATGCTTCGCTCAAAGCTCGTCCGAGCTTGCGCCTGTTCGTGTTCTATTTTGGGGCGTTCAACTTATTTACTGGGTTTGGATACCTGATGACCAACGGATTGTTCTATTCTTCCGGGGGGTTGGGTGATTGGAACTCCGTGATCGCTTACTACGATGGAAGTTGGGCAGTGCGATTGCCGGTCATTTTGATCGGGGTTGCGGGGACGCTCTACGGTTTCTTTTGGATTCCACAATCCGCCCAGCACTTCGTTGCCAATCCCACCGACAAAGCAGAACGGGTCGCGTGGGGGCTTGGCGCTTTGCTCATCCCTTATCTCGTTATCAACACGTTGATGACCATCCTCGCCATTTGGCACCCACTAGGAACCGCAAACGGCGTTTTGCTGGTTGGCCTGCACTACTGGTTCGGATATTTTGCCGTTGGATGGGGCTTCCCTATGTGCGCCTTGTGGCTGACGCGGAATCTCCCTTCAAAAAACGATACCACCCCGCTCCCGAATAAATCGAACTTGATCTGGTTTGGTCTAGTGGTGATCCTGTTTATCATTTGTCTACTCGTCCTCTTCCCCGTTCCTCAAATCTAATTACTCAGTTCCCGAATTACATCCGTCTCAGGTGGAAGCTGTCGGCCACCAGTGGCTGTTCCAAAGTTGTCCAGTGGAAGAGTTCCACCTCCTCAAACACCCCGTCCGCAGCAAAGACCTGGAAGTGCCCCCGATGGGACCCTGACATCGATTGGGAATGCCACTGGGGCGGCTTGTCGTTTCAGGTCTGCGAGGACTGATCGGCCAATCGACCAAAAAAATATTTGCAATGTAAGGTTGACTTTACATTTTACAAAATGTAAAGTACACCTTACATGCAGAGGTTGGCTCTGCGTGACACCACGATAGGAGCTCCCCATGAAATCCCATTCGCCGGATCGCGAATACCTGATCGGCTTCTCGGCCTGGATGGTCGCCTATGCCGCCTTGTTGATGCTGTCGATCCTCATTATTCGCGCGCAGTCGCCCCAAGGGCTGGTTTTGTATGCCTTGGCGGTCTCGCCCAGCCTACCTATTGGCGGCACCATTTGGCAGGTGTTGCGGTATTTGGATCGGTGTGATGAATATGTGCGCGCCATTTTGACGCGCCGCTTCGTGTTGGCCACGGGGGTCACACTGTTTTTGTGCACCGCGTGGGGCTTTCTGGAGAGCAATGCCGGGCTTCCCCATGTGGACCTGTACTTGGTCTACCCGCTGTTTTGGGGGAGTTTTGGTCTCATCAGCACATTTGTGCGTCAAGCCACATGAAGCAGGTCTTGAAACAACTGCGCAGTGATGCCGGGCTTACTCAAGCCGACCTGGCTGAGCGCTTGGGGGTGTCGCGCCAGGCCGTCATCGCGCTGGAGACCGACAAGCACATTCCGTCGTTGGACTTGGCCTACCGAATCGCCTCAGTGTTTGACCGTCCCATTGAAGCCATCTTTGAAAACCCATATCGCAACACCCCGGTCTGAATGACCAGCCCACTCTAAGGAATTTGTATGTCAAACTTTTTCGCACACTGGCATTTGAAATGCCCCAAAACCTCGCCCTCCCGAAGAATCTTGCTCACGGTGCTGGCAATGTTTGTTGTGTTCATCAGCCAAAGGTCGCCGGTCCAGGCGCAAGAAAAATCACCACCTGTACCCGTACCCGTACCCGCAACCGTGGCGGTGGCCGAAGCCAACCGCTTTCAGGTGCGCATGGTGGGGCAGGGGCCGGATGTCATTTTGATTCCCGGCCTGGGGTCTTCCAGCGCAGTCTGGTCTGCCGCCGTGGAAACGCTGCAAAAGTCTTACCGCGTACACAGGGTGCAGGTGGGGGGCTTTGCGGGCGCTCCGGCGGGTGGAAATGCCAGCGCCCACGCAGGGGAAGCGGTGGTGGCGCCCACAGTGGCGGCGCTGCAGGACTACATCGTTCGCCAGCAGTTGCGGGCGCCCATCGTGGTGGGCCATTCCATTGGCGGGCTCATGGCCATGGAACTGGCCCTGCAGCATCCGCAGAGTGTGGGCAAGATCGTGGTGGTGGACGCCTTGCCCTATGTCGGGCTGATGTTTTCCCCTCAGGCCAGCGTGGCGGCGTTTGCACCGCAGGCAAATTTCATGCGTGATCAAATGATCGGCATGCCCGATGCGGCGTTTGCGGCCCAACAGGCATTAGGCGTGGTGCGCTTGGTCAGCGGGTCGGCCGATCAGGCGCGGGTGGCGGCTTGGACCGTAGCATCCGATCGCCACGTCTTTGCACAGGCCTTTTATGACGCAATGACGATGGATGTACGGCCCAGATTGGCAACGCTCAAGACACCCGCCACGTTGTTTTATGCCTTCGACGCCAGTGCCGGTCAGCAAGAGGCGCCCACCGATGCGATGTTTCGCGGTGCCTACCAAACATTGCCGCACATGCGGTTCCGGCGATTTGACAACAGCCGTCACTTCATCATGCTCGATCAGCCGATTGCGTTTGTGCAGGCCCTGACTGAAGAGTTGGCCCTGCACTAAAACCCAGGACAGCGGACAAGGCCTCGCGGATAAACGGATAGGCGTTTCAACCAAATGTAGCCAAGTATTTCACGGGTTTTTGGGCAACCAATCGCCTTTGACGTGCGCAGCTTGATCGGTCGAAGTCGCCCAGTGGTGACAGGCTTGTCCGCAAGCCGGTCTTTTGGCAGTGGCAGGCGCAGTTGCTCACCGAAGCTGTCGAAATCGCATTTTCACTGAGTCACTAATTGACACGATGGTCTACCTCGCAATCCAGGGCCGGTGCCCACTTTGCCCAAAAGTTCGTCACATACCGGCCGTCAATCCTTTGCTGCCACCGGCTGCTATGGAGCAGGCAGATCGCAAATCTCTAGGGCCGCAAACGCGGCCGACTTGACACACGAAAGCATCGCATGGCTGACCGCAATGTGTCTGTAGCGGGTATTGAAAATCCCAGAATCCTCAGCCGTCAGTGAAGGTGGGTGGCGTGGCTTGCGAGCGCAGGCCCCATTCGCGGCTACCACGGAGGGGGCGTGCCAACAGTGCGGTTTGTGAAGAGTCGCGGGATTGCTGAGCCATTCGACCGCGAGCCTCGTTCGAGCCTCGCCAGAGGCTGAACGACACGGGACGGAGAGCGCAAGCCACGGCACCCGGCTTGGACGATGCGGTGGCGAGAAGCGGCAGCACGGCCCGCCGAATCCCTTATAATGCCCGGCTTCGCAGCGCTTTTGTGGCTCCGCGGCGAAGTTCATTCCCCACCTAAGAGATTCCCATCAGAGGAACGCCGACCGTGGAAAAGAGCCCGACAAACCCTCTTTTTAGAGAAAACTCATGACCAAGACCTTCAGCGCAAAAGCAGCTGACGTGGTGCACGAGTGGTTTGTGATTGACGCGACCGATAAGGTCCTCGGACGAGTAGCCAGCGAAGTTGCTCTCCGTTTGCGCGGCAAACACAAGGCCATTTACACGCCTCACGTCGACACCGGTGACTTTATTGTCATCATCAACGCAGCCCAGCTGCGCGTCACCGGCGCCAAGCCGATTGACAAGATCTATTACAGCCACTCCGGCTTTCCGGGTGGCATTTCCCAGATCAACTTCCGTGACATGCAAGCCAAACACCCGGGGCGCGCTTTGGAAAAAGCCGTCAAGGGCATGCTGCCCAAAGGGCCGCTCGGCTACGCCATGATCAAGAAGCTCAAGGTGTACGGTGGTGCTGAGCACCCGCACACTGCCCAGCAACCCAAAGTGTTGGAAATCTAAGGAGCCTTGAGATGATTGGTGAATGGAACAATGGAACCGGCCGTCGCAAATCCAGCGTGGCCCGGGTATTTCTGAAGAAGGGCTCCGGCCAGATCGTGGTGAACGGCAAAGACATCGAAAAGTTTTTCGGTCGTCAAACGTCGATCATGATTTGCAAGCAGCCCCTGATGCTGACCAACCACGCACAGACTTTTGACATCATGGTCAATGTTGCTGGTGGCGGCGAGTCCGGTCAGGCTGGCGCTGTGCGCCATGGCATCACCCGTGCCCTGATCGACTACGATGCGACGCTCAAATCCGAGCTGAGCAAAGCCGGCTTTGTGACGCGTGACGCGCGCGAAGTCGAGCGCAAGAAGGTCGGTTTCCACGGTGCGCGTCGTCGCAAGCAATTCAGCAAGCGCTAATTCGAACCCGAATTTGTCAGCAGATTGCTGCAAAGCGACAGCCGCCGGAATGCAGATTCCGGCGGCTGCTTTCGTTCTGGCTGATAGACTGGCGAGTCGATGCGACTCCGTTTGATCCTTCGCCGCCTGACTGTCAGCGCACCGCGCATGTCGGTGCGCACCGCCTTGCCATGGCCGTTTCGCTGGGCTTTGTTGGCGCTGGTACTGGGTTTTTGTGCTGCCATCAGTCTGTGGGCTTTTGAATTTGGCAAGGATATCGCGGGCCTAGATAGCGATACCAAGGAAGAACTGCGCCATGCGCGGTCCGAGCTTGTCGGCGTGCGCGCCCAGCTGTCGACCTTGAAAGCCGAGCGTGACAAGGCGCAATTGATTGCCAACACGTCTGAGACATTGATGACGTCCGAGAAGGTGGCTAGAGAGAAGTTGTCGGCCGTGGTCAAGCAACTTGAGATCGACAACCAGAGCCTGCGTGATGATCTGGGGTTCTTTGAGAAGTTGATACCGACCGCGGGCGGTGAAGGTATTGTGATTCGGGGGCTGCAGGCAGAGCTTCGGGGCGGACGTGAAATGAAGTGGCAGGTGCTGGTTATTCAAGCGCGCAAAAACCCGCCAGAATTCAATGGCCGGCTTGAATTGACCCTTGCCGGGGTGCAGAATGGCAAACCCTGGACCGGGGCACTGCCAGGCGGTGCGCTGGCTTTCAGGCTGAAACAGTACGGGCGCCTTGAAGGCGTTCTTGAATTGCCCGCTTCGGTGGTAGTCAAGTCCGTTACTGCTAAAGTGATGGACGGTTCTGTGTCCAGGGCGGTACAGTCGATCAAGTTATAGTTGACCGTGTTTTCGATGTTTTAGTGAGTTCTCCAGATGTTCAACAAAAAGAAACAACCTCCTCTTCGAAGCCTGATTGCAGAGGATAGCGAAATTGACGGCGACCTTAAATTCGCGGACGGTTTGCGAATCGACGGCAAGGTGCGCGGCAATGTCAGTGCCAGAGTCGAAGCGGCCAGTATTCTGGTGATTTCGGAGACGGCCACCGTGACCGGCGAACTGATGGCCGACCACATCATCGTCAACGGAACGGTCAGGGGACCGGTTCATGCGCGGGTCATGCTTGAGCTGCAACCCAAAGCGCGGATCGAAGGCGATGTTTATTACATCGCCCTGGAGATGCACCAGGGTGCGATCATCGATGGCCAGCTGCGTCCGGGCGTTGAAGAAGAAAAACCCACACTCAAATTGGCGGCAAACAACAGACAACTCAATGGTTGAGCAAATTGCTGTAGTATTAGGGTAACAAACTTTCCGGAGTAGCCATGAGTGCTGTTGCAGAACACAATGAAGTTGAAATGCCGAGTCCGATTCTTTTTACGGACAGTGCAGCCGCCAAGGTGGCAGACCTGATTGCCGAAGAGGGCAACCCGGACCTGAAATTGCGCGTATTCGTGCAGGGTGGCGGGTGCTCCGGGTTCCAGTATGGTTTCACCTTCGATGAAGTTACCAACGAAGACGATACGACCATGACCAAGAATGGCGTATCGCTGCTGATTGACGCCATGAGCTATCAGTACCTGGTTGGCGCCGAGATTGATTACAAGGAAGACCTGCAGGGCGCGCAGTTTGTCATCAAGAATCCGAACGCGACCACCACCTGTGGTTGCGGATCTAGCTTCTCTTAACCTTGCGGGACAGTCCGCAGCTACTCGATAGCCAAGCCAGCTCTGTCCCCAACTGATTGAGTCACGCCGGGTAGATTGCCCCGAGCATACGGGCGCCTTGGGCGCCCGTTACTGTTTTCAGGCTGGCTGTTTCGCGCAAAATGGTTTTGCGTGCCAGCCACGCGAACGCGCTTGCTTCGACTTGCAGGGGAGGCAGCCCAAGCGCTTGCGATGACTTGACATGAATCGCCGGCAAATGCCATTGCAGGCGTCGCATCAGGTGACCGTTGTAGGCGCCGCCGCCACAAACGATGAGCTCTGTGCCATTGGCGCCGTACTGCTTTGCGCTTGCTGCGCAGACGCTGGCAGTCAGTTCCGTCAGTGTTGCCTGGACATCAACCGGCGCCAGTGGACCGAGTTTCTCAAGTTGTCGGGTGAGCCAGTCAGGATTGAACAGGTCGCGTCCTGTGCTTTTCGGGATGGGCAGAGAAAAATAGGGCTCATCGAGCAATTTAGCCAGCAAATCGGCGTCAACTTTTCCTGAAGCGGCCCATGCGCCGTCGGTATCAAAAGTCTGCCCAAGATGGCGCCGACACCAGGCGTCCAGCAGGGCGTTGCCGGGACCGCAGTCAAAACCAATCACGTCTTCTGCCAGCGCCGGACCCAGGACGGTCAGGTTGGCGATACCCCCGACATTGAGCGTCAACACTGTTTCGCCCGCTCGCCCGAACACCGATTGGTGAAAGGCCGGCACCAGCGGGGCCCCCTGTCCGCCAGCTGCCACGTCACGGCTGCGAAAATCTGCGATCACATCGATGCCAGTCAACTCGGCCAGCAAGGCCGGGTTGTTCAGCTGTAGCGTATAGCCGGTGCCATCAAATAACTGGGGTCGGTGCCGCACCGTTTGCCCATGGGCACCGATGGCCAGCACCGCCGCGCTGTCAAGCCCGGTTTGTCGCAGCAGATCGGCCACCACCTGTGCGTAAACACGCACCAGCGCATTGGCGGCCAGCGCAGCTCTATGCAATTCGTCACTGCCAGAACTGTTCAGTGCCAGCAATTCTTCCCTCAGAGGGGGGGGGAAAGGCGCACTGCTGTGGGCCAGGACGCTCAGTGTTGGTCCGGAAAAGTTGGCCAGCACGCCGTCAACACCGTCGAGCGAGGTGCCCGACATCAGACCCAGGTAGATTTCAGACACGCGGTGTGCCCTTGCCAGAGGTCTTACTGAGCGCTGCCCTGTTGCACCACTGCGGCTGCAGCCAGGGCAATCCGGTTTTCTGCCGCCAGGCGTGCAAAGGCCGTCTTGGCGGAGCCAGCCACCGGAACGGACTCGCTTTGTCGGGCAATGGTGAGCGGATCACGATGGACGCCATTAACGCGGAACTCGAAATGCAAATGGGGTCCGGTGGCCCAGCCCGTGGCGCCGACCGCCCCAATGGTTTGACCCTGACTCACCGTGGCGCCGCGTCGTACGTTGATACGGCTCAGGTGGGCGTAAACGGTGCTGTGTTGATTGCGGTGTTTCAGAATGACCATATTGCCGTAACCATTCTGGACGCCAGCAAAGTCGACCGTGCCATCGCCCACGCTGCGCACCGCTGTGCCACTGGGGGCGCCGTAGTCAACGCCTTGATGCGCCCGCCGGGTCTGCAAAATGGGATGGAAACGCATCTTGAAACCACTGGTGATGCGCGAAAACTCCATCGGTGACGCCAAGAAGGCGCGGCGCAAGCTCTGGCCGTCGAATGTGTAATAGCCGCCTTTGCTGCGGCTCGCTGGTTCCTGGAACCACATGGCCTGGAAGGTCTTGTTGTTGTTGACGAACTCGGCGCTCAGGACGCGTCCCGGTCGCAGGGGTTCGGCATCACCTTCAAGGGCTTCGTAAACCACCGAAAAACGATCTCCCTTGCGCAGTGCGCGGTGAAAGTCAATGTCGCCGGCAAAAATTTCGGCAAGCTGGATGGCAATGTTGTCAGGAATTTTGGCTTCGTCGGTCGCTGCGAACAGGGAACTCTGGATGGTGCCGCTGGCTAGCCGGGTGGATGCAGTCAGCGCTGCAACTTCAACGCGCGACTGGAAGCCATTGGCAGTTCGCTCAACAACCAGCCGGTTGAAATTGCCATTGTCCTCGGGACTCCAGCGTGCAACGAGTTTGAGCAGGCGATTGTTTTCGCTGGTCTCGGCCGTGACGTTGCGGCCGCTGCGGCCGAGCAGGGCCTGACGCGAAGTGGTGTCCGAGCGCAAGAACGCCGCAGCCAGCGTGTCGTCAACGCCCAGGCGGCTGAGCAGGGTGTCGGCGGTGTCGCTGGAGCGGCTGATCTCTGAGCGAAAAAGTTTGAAGGACTGCAGTTCCAGATCGGCCGGAACATGGAGTGCCAGAGCGCTGACCGATTCAAGAACCTGCTGCACCGGCAGTTCGGACGCGTCCGGTGCCAGGCTCGCTACCGCGAAGGCACCACCTGCACCCGCCATCAGCAGCGCCGCAAAGCTTGCGGCAACTCGTTTCGGGTATTGCTTCACGGTTCGACTGCTGGAATCCAGTACAGCGTTCCCGGCGCAAAGTAGGCTTTTGATCAAGAGAAGTATTCCAGGGCAGGCAGGTTAGGGCAGATTCCGAACAGGCAAGAGAAGCATGCAGGCTGGGCGAATTAAAATCAAGTGCAAGAGTGAGCGAGGAGTATAACTGCGCTGCACCGTAACGCATCAAGAAAAACCCCTATGAATCAAGCCTCAACATCCCCGTTTTCTGTAACAGACCGTGTTCGTGAGGCCTTGGCAGTGACCCTGCGCGGTTGCGAAGAGCTGATCCCGCAGGACGACTGGGTCAAGAAACTGATGCGCTCCGAGGCTAGTGGCACGCCGCTGCGTATCAAGCTGGGACTGGATCCAACAGCACCTGATATCCACATCGGGCACACCGTCGTGCTGAACAAGATGCGTCAGTTGCAGGATTTGGGTCACACCGTCATCTTCCTGATCGGCGACTTCACCACGCTGATTGGCGACCCTTCAGGTCGCAACAGCACGCGTCCACCCTTGACACGCGAGCAAATCGAGGCCAACGCTCAGACCTATTACCGCCAGGCCTCCATGGTGCTCGATCCATCAAAGACCGAGATTCGCTACAACAGCGAGTGGGGTGACGCGCTGGGCTCGCGCGGCATGATTCAGCTGGCCGCCCGTTACACGGTGGCGCGCATGATGGAGCGCAACGATTTTTCCGACCGCTTCAAGTCCGGAACGCCGATCAGCGTGCACGAATTTCTCTATCCCTTGATGCAAGGCTATGACAGCGTGGCGCTCAAAAGCGATCTCGAACTTGGTGGCACCGACCAGAAATTCAATTTGTTAGTGGGTCGTCACTTGCAGACTGAGTATGGTCAGGAGCCGCAATGCATTCTGACCATGCCGCTGCTGGAGGGACTCGACGGCGTGGAGAAGATGTCCAAGAGCAAGAACAACTACATCGGCATCTCGGAAGACGCCAACACCATGTTCGCCAAGGTGCTCAGTATTTCCGATCCGCTGATGTGGCGCTGGTACACCCTGCTGAGTTTTAGCAGTGAGGCCGAAATAACTGCGCTGAAGGCGCAGGTCGAGGCGGGTCGCAACCCGAAAGAAGCCAAAGTGGCCCTGGCCCGCGAGATCACGGCCCGCTTTCATTCTCTTGCAGCGGCTGACGCAGCCGAGCAGGATTTCATCAATCGCAGCAAGGGCGGCCTGCCGGATGAAATCGCTGAAGTGTCGCTGCCACTGGGCGAAACGGATGACCCGCTGGGCCTGGGGGCCTTGCTCAAGCTGGCCGGGCTGACCAGTTCCGTGGGGGAAGGAAATCGCCTGATCGACGGTGGCGGAGTGCGTCTGGATTCGGCTGTGGTCAGCGACAAGGGGCTGAAACTGGGGCGCGGCAGCTACGTCCTGCAGGTTGGCAAGCGCAAGTTTGTCAAGGTCACGCTGGGCTGAGTTGGCATGGTTTCGCTGTTGCCGATCCGATTTCTGACGCCGCAACGCCTGCTTTGGGCTTCCATTGCGGTGGCCATGATCACTATCACGCTCAAGACCCTGGCCTGGTACGTCACGGATTCGGTTGGTTTGCTGTCAGACGCGATGGAGTCTTTTGTGAACCTGGCCAGCGCCATCTTTGCGCTGATGATGGTCACCATCGCCCAGCGCCCGGCCGACCAAGAACACCCTTATGGACATCACAAGGCGGAGTACTTCTCGTCCGGCTTTGAAGGCGTGCTCATTGTGGGCGTCGCTCTGGGCATTATCTGGGCCGCAACGTGGCGGCTGTTCGAGCCGCAACCCTTGCAGGACCTGGGTTGGGGTCTGGCTTTGTCGGTGCTGAGTTCGGCGCTCAACGGCTTGCTGGCCTGGGTGATGTTCAGTTCTGCAAAAATTCATCGATCGATTGCGCTGGAGGCCGATGCCAGACACCTGGTGACCGACGTCTGGACTTCGATTGGTGTCGTGCTGGGTCTGGCCGGTGTGGCACTGACGGGCTGGGTCTGGCTCGACGCGCTGGCCGCCATCGGAGTTGCTTTGAATATTTTGTGGGAAGGGGCTCACTTGATGTGGCGCTCCTCTCAAGGCTTGATGGATGAGGCCGTGGAGCCCGACGTGATGCAAGAGATCCAGAATACGCTGGCACACTTCGATCACAACACCATCCGCTTTGACCATGTGGTTACCCGCCGCTCGGGCCAGCGTCGCTTTGTCGACATGCACATGCACATGCCTGCCAGCTGGTCGCTGGGGCGGGCTGCCGCAGTACGCACCAGCGTCGAGCAGGCGTTGATGAGCGCGGTACCGGGCTTGCGGGCCACGATTCAACTTCTGCCCAGCGATGTGGAGGCGCATTTTGACGATGCGCGCGATTTGAAATGAAATCCCCTGGCTTGGCGGCATGATTGCCTTGTTGCAGCGCGTCAGTCAGGCACGGGTCGTGATCGATGGCCAGGTGGCAGGCGAGATCGGTGCTGGTTTGCTGGTATTTCTGTGCGCCGAAAATGGTGACAGCGAGCTTGAGAGTGACAAGCTGCTGGCCAAGATCGGCAAGTTGCGCATCTTCAGTGACGACGCAGGCAAGATGAACCGCAGTGTGCAGGATCTCGATGGCGCTGGCAAGACCGGTGCTCTGCTGGTGGTGAGTCAGTTCACCTTGGCTGCCGACGCCTCGGGTGGTAACCGGCCGAGCTTCTCGGCGGCGGCCCGACCGGAGCAGGGGCGCAGGCTGTACGAGTATTTTGTGGCGCAAGCCAGACGCGTCCACGCCAACGTGCAGACCGGCCAGTTTGGTGCTGACATGAAGGTGCATCTGGTGAACGACGGGCCGGTGACGATTCCCTTGCGCATAGCACCTGAGCCACATCAAATGCGGGCCGATTAGCAAGCCTGTTCGAGTGAGGCGATGTCATAATCGCCGGGCACGTCGGGGTCGGCCTGCCATATGCAAAAAAACAGTCTCAAGCTCAAGATCGCCATTTATCTGATCATCGTCCTGTCAACGGCGATGCTGGCGTTTACGTGGCTGATTCTCAAGCACCGGCAGGAAGACATGCAAGGCGTGGTGGCACGGCATGTGACCCAACTCTCCGAGATGGTGGTGGCCAGCACCCGCTATACGATGCTGGTCAACAAGCGCGACATTGTCGAGAAAATCATCGAAGACCTGGGCAAGCAGAAGGCTATTGAGCGGCTTCGTGTCATCAGCAAGGATGGCACCATCATTCACTCCAACCGGAAGTCCGAAGTGGGCTATTCGGTTGAACAAAAGGACGAGCCCTGCATCAACTGCCACCTGTCGAGTCAGCCTTTGAAGAGTGTTCCAGACGACAAGCGCTGGAAGATCATCGAGACTGCTGGCGGGCACCGGGTTCTCGGCACCATGCACGCGATCCGCAATGAAGCATCGTGTTCTTCCGCCTCATGTCATGAGCATCCGCCCAATCAGTCGGTGCTGGGTGTCGTCGATGTCGCCTATTCTCTGGATGAGATGGACCAGTCGATGCGCTCGCATGCCATTCACATCATCGGTATTTCGATCGGCTTCATCCTGCTTTTTTCTCTCGCCATCGGTCTGCTGCTGCAGCGTCTGATCTACCTGCCACTGAAGGACCTCGAAGCAGGTGCCAAGGACGTGGCCGGTGGCAAACTGGATCAGGCTATCCCGGTGCGCAGCGGTGATGAATTCGGTCTCGTTGCCGGATCCTTTAACCAGATGACAGCCGCACTCAATCAGTCCCGCCAGGAAATGCGGGACCTGGTGCAAACACTGGAGCACAAAGTGTCTGAGAGAACGCAGGAGCTTCTTGCTGCCAAGGCGGAGGTGGCGCAAGGTGAAAAGCTGGCCTCGATCGGCGTGCTCGCGTCCGGCATTGCGCATGAACTCAACAATCCACTGACCGGCGTGCTGACTTTCACCTCGCTGATGCGCAAGAAGGCGCCCGATGGCAGCGAAGACGCAGAAGACCTGGATCTGGTGATTCGCGAGACCAAGCGCTGTGCCAGCATCATCAAGCGCCTGCTTGACTTTGCCCGCGAAAAAGTCCCGGTCAAGGGCTTCTTCAGCCTGGACCGGGTGATTGAAGATACGGTGCGTTTCGTCGAGCGGCCGGCCTCCTTGCAGCAGATTGAAATCAGCACCGATCTTGATCCGGGCTTGCCCCAGATCTGGGGTGATGCTGACCTGATCAAGCAGGTCATCCTGAACCTGCTGGTCAACGCGCAGCAGGCCATCGAGGGCAAGGGAAATGTCACGGTACGTACTCGCCCGTCTGCCGTTACAAGCAATACCAAGACGGGTGTCGATGCCACGCCCATGGTTGAAATTGCGGTGATCGACACCGGCTGCGGGATCCCCCAGGCCAATTTGCAGCGGATTTTCGATCCCTTTTTTACTTCCAAGGAGGTCGGTAAAGGAACCGGCCTGGGCTTGTCGGTAAGCTATGGAATTGTCAAAGCCCACGGTGGCAGGATCACTGTCGAAAGCATTGTCGGGACCGGAACCACCTTCCGCATCTACCTACCGATCATGCCACCAGCGAATGAAACCGAACGCCACGCAGATGAGAGTAAGCCATGAGTGCAAGAATCCTGATCGTTGATGACGAGGAGATAGTAATTCGGAGCTGCCGACGCATTCTGAGCGACGGCGAGCTCTATAGCGTTGATTCGACGCAGGACGGCGCATCTGCCTTGCGCAAAATCGAGGAGAGTGAATTCGACCTGATGGTGCTCGACATCATGATGCCGGGCATCGACGGTCTGGAGGTTCTGCAGCAGGTCAAGGAGCGCCATCCCGATGTGGATGTGATCATGGTGACCGGGCTGTCCCAAATCCAGACGGCGGTCAAGGCGATGAAACTCGGTGCCTTTGATTATTTGTCCAAGCCCTTTGATCCGGATGAACTCAAACATGTCGTCGACCGGGCCCTGGAGCGCCGGCGTCTGCTGCAGGAAAATCGGCACCTCAAGAACGAGGTTGGTTCCAAGTACCGGTTTGAAAATATTGTTGGTGCGAGCGCGCCGATGCAGGCCGTGTACGCGCTGATTGCCAAGTGCGCACCGACCAACACCACGGTGCTGATCACCGGCGAGAGCGGCACCGGCAAGGAAATGATTGCCCGTGCCATCCATTACAACAGTTTGCGCAAGGACCAGCCCTTTGTCACGGTCGACTGCAATACCCTGAGTGAAAACCTGCTGGAGAGTGAGCTGTTCGGTCACACCAAGGGCTCATTTACGGGTGCCGTGGCAAACAAGAGGGGCATGTTCGAGGTTGCCAACAATGGAACGCTTTTTCTCGATGAGTTTGGCAATATTCCACTTTCAACGCAAGCCAAATTGCTGCGCGTGATTCAGGAACGTGAATTCAGGGCGGTCGGCAGCACCGTCGTCCAGAAGACCAATGTCAGACTGGTCACCGCCACCAACAAGGACCTCAAGGCGATGGTCGCGGATGGCTCGTTCCGTGAGGATCTTTACTATCGGGTCAACGTGTTCCCGGTTCACGCCCCGGCTTTGAGGGAGCGCCGCGATGATATCCCGGCGCTGGCTTTCCATTTCCTGAAGGTCTTTTGCAACGAGCTCGAAAAGCCGGTATCCGAGATCTCGGAGGCGGCCATGAGCACACTGGTTAACTATGACTGGCCGGGTAATGTGCGGGAACTCGAGAACACCATGCACCGGGCGGTGATCCTTGCTTCAGACAAATCGATTCACCGGGCTCACCTCGTCAACATCATCGATAACGAGCCGCGCCTGGATCTTGAAGTACCGAGAACCGGCGAGGATCTCAAGCGATTAAAGAAGATCGCCAGAGAGAAATCGGTCGAGGATGTCGAAAAGCTGTTTATTCAGGAGACGCTCAAGAGAAACGCGTCCAACGTTACCAAGAGTGCTGAAGAGACCGGTATGCAGCGTTCCAATTTTCAGGCGCTGATGAAGAAATACAACATCCGCGTCCGCGATACCGAATACGACCCTGACGAGCCAGAAGCTTCCTGAGGCTTGGATGCCCTGGCGCGCTGCACCAGGGTATTCAGTCGGGCATCAGGGAGCAGCGTCGTGTTTGGGCTCGTCTTCGACTTCTTCGTAGCCGGTGATCATGGCCTTGAAGTGGGCCGAGGGGGTGTGGCCGAGGCTGGCAAGATACACATGCACGATCATGAAACCGCAGAAGACGATGAACAGCAGGACGTGCACCGTGTCGACGACCCGAACGCCGCCCAGCGCGTCAACGATCGATGAGAAGCGTCCCACGTCCCACAATAACAAGCCGGTGAAGAACATGACCGGCACCAGCAACATCATGATGATCTGGTACAGCATGCTTTGCAGGGCATTGAATTTCTTGTAGGCATTCGGGTGGTGCGGATTCGGCTCGCCCCGGAAGATGCCGTAGCCATAGAACTGCATCTGGCGAAAGCTCGCCTGGAAGTATTTTTTCGGACTCAGCTCGGGGTGATAGACCTTGATCTTGTCGCTGGACAGGTAGTAGCCCAGCCAGACAAAGAAGTTGGCAATCAGGGCGAAGCCAATCCAGTTGTGCGCGACGACCGCCGTCCTGAAGGGAATCAGCTGAAACAGATCAAGGTAGCGGATCTGCAGCCCGGTGGCGATCATGAGCACGAAACCGAAGGCGTTGGTCCAGTGCCAGAGTCTGACGGGCAAGGGATGGATATAGAGCTTTTCCATGGCGTTTTCCTGCTATTTGGAGGCGTCGTCAGCAGAGTGACGATGGCCGGTTGAAGCCTGCTTGCCCGAATCCTGAGCGGCGGCGATCCGCTCGGCTTCCAGTTTCTGGCGTACCCCTTTGAACAAGCGTTTGATCGTCATGTGCACCAGCGGCACACTGGCCGCGCCGAACACGACCAGTATCAGCAGGTAGTCGAGCAACTTGATGCGGGTACTGCCGATGGCATAGAAGCCGCGCACGGATTGCATCGAGGTCAGCGAATTGAGTACTTCACTCTGCACCCCATGGCGCAAGGGCCGACCATCCGGGCCGGCGATCGTCAGCGTCACGCTCTGGAAGGCGGCAGCCCCTTGCTTGTGGCAGGTGTCGCAGTCCTTGATGGCTTTGGATTTTTCACTCAGCTGATGAGCTTCGACGCCTGAGTGAACTTCCAGGCGGCCGCGCAACAGCATCTTGCCGTCGCCGCCATCCTGGTTGAACTCCTTGAGCAGGCTCCATAAGGCACGCTCATCGAGTCCTATGTCTTTGCTGTCGGCGGTATCGGTTCTCTTCTCAAATTTGGGCACACCCAATTTTTCTGAAACCTGGCGTTTTGCCGTGCTGTCATAAAGGCGGAGGTTGACCCGGCGCTTCGCATCGGGTGCATGGCAGACCGGGCAGGATATCGCTTCAAAGTGACGCACTGTGTTAGGCAGCCAGTCGTCGTGCTGTTTGACAACCTCCTTGTGACATACCAGGCAGGTGTCTTTGACGCCCTCGCCCATCGATGCTGCCTTGACGGCGTGCGCCTGGTGACAACCCGCGCACAGCGGGGCGCTGATGCCCTTGGCAATGCGCTCCTGACCGTGGACATCCTTGGCATAGGCCTTGAAGATCGGTTCATGGCACTTTGCACAGGGGGTGTCCGTGATCGGGCCAACGACTTTGCTTGAGCGTAGCGTGTGTGGATTGTGGCAGTCGGTACAAAGCGGCGCCTTCTTGTTACCGGCTTTGATCAGTGCCGCGTGAACACTGTCATCGTACTCGGTGGCCTTTTTCTTGTGACAGTCACGGCAGGACTCGCGCATGCCCAGCGAGAACTCCCGCTTGCTCTTGATGGCGGTCTTGACCTTGCCGTGCGTTTTCGAGTCCAGATTCGAATGGCAGTCCTCGCAGTCCGCCTTTTTGTGCATGGACTCGGTATACGCCTTGGTCGAGACGCTCAATGACAGAGCCTCCCCGCTTTCCAGCGTCTTGGTCATGCCGTCTTTGTCGTGGCAGGATAGACAGGCTTTAGTCTCTTTGGACATCTCGCCTTCTGCCGCGTGGGCAGTCAGGCCGGCTAAAGACAGGATAAATGCAAGCAGGCCTGCCAGGATGAAACTGGTCGGTGTGCGGGAGCTTTTCATTCGGGTTCCCCAGGGTTGGGTCTTCTCACGGCGAAAACCATCAGGTGACGATTGTCATGCCTGATGGGGGCCGCTTCTCACCGCTTGGAGCATTGATTGCCAGATTCGTGATGTAGCTCAATGCTTCAGGTCAGACTTACTGGTTTTTCGCTTTCCACGCTTGCATGCCGATCTTGGCCAACATGACCACGCCAACCACGGGAAGCATCACGGCGTAGGCCAAACCGATGAAGGGAGCGGCCAGAAACAGTGCAATGTTCTTGATCCGGCTTTCCTTTTCGATCACTTCAACATGGACCTGCTCCATTGGCGCCTGCACTGCTTCGGGGGCGACTTCCGGGGCTGCCTCGCGCAGCGCATGGGCGGCACTTTGTTCAATCATCTCGGGCGAAAGGGGTTTGCGCACAAAGTCTGTAACGCCAGCGGCCTTGGCCCGGCTTTCGTTCTCTGTCGTGCCATAGCCGGTGATGATGACCACCGGTGTCCAGGGTTGGCTGGCCTTGACCCGCTCCGCCAATTCAACGCCGTCCATGCCAGGCATCTTGATGTCGGTAAAGACCACATCAAATGACTGCTCGCGCATTTGCTTCAACGCTTCATGGGCATTTTCTACCGTCGTCACAACGTAGCCCTTGTTTTCTGACAGGACACGGTGGAAACTCTTGCCGACAACGGCGTCGTCATCAACAACCAGAACTTTACGCAGTGCACTCATGACTCTTTCTCCTTCAATAAATCAGATTAATCAGCAAAATTGCTGCAAATTCACGCTACTGTTTCCAAACACTTGATCGCTACTGAAGCGTTGCGCATTGAGCCTGCTGGTCGCGCCGCAGGGCCCAGCGCTTGTGCATCATGGCGCCGTTGGCTGCGTTGATGACATCGTCTGGTCCTACGGGTTTTGCCAGATAGTCGTAAGCGCCCAGGGATACCGCTTCCTTGGCAGATTCAACTGCCGGGTAGCCCGTGATCATGATCACTTCACTCTCGGGCCATTTTTCCTTGATCATTTTCAGTACCGACATGCCGTCGAGCCCTGGCATGCGCTGATCGAGCAAGACCACGTCGAATGAGCGCTGTCCCATCATCTGCAGTGCATCACGGCCGTTTTTGACCAACTCGACTTTGCAACTGTCGCCAGAGAGCGCTCTGAGATAGCTGAGCCGAACGACTTCTTCGTCATCTACCACCAGGATCTTGGTTGTTTGGTTCATTTGTGTTACCTCTATTTCTTTGTGTTTGCTGGTTCTTTCTACGCAACCCCTGTGCCAGCCCCGTCGTCCGACGAATTAGCTCTTTCATTTCAACAGCTTACGAAAGAATGGCGAGCGTCAAACGGTCCCCGAGCCATGATTTCTTACGGATCCAAGTACAAATTGTTTGTACATTTTTCTTGTGAAAACAAGGCCTTGATCGCGAATCCAGAGGGAGGGCGCGCGGTGGGCGAGAATATTTTTTATGTGCGGCTGGACCCGCAGATGAGCTGACGCATGGCCGCCCTGACGCTTTGACCCAGATCAGAGACCGTGCATATGCCGCCATCGGTGGACCGAAATCCGAGCACAATCGCGCTGAGTCTGTAAGGGTTATTACTAATAGCAGACTCCTTTCGGTGTCTCTACCGATCGATGGAAACTGTTGAAACCAAGAAGGGAAACCTCGCGATGAAATTTTCGATTCCTCAAAAACTGATCACTTTGTCAGTTCTGGGCCTTGCTGCTGCCGCATTTACTGGTACCTCGTACGCTGCAGTCAACGCCGATGCCGCCGCCGCACTGGCAAAAAAGAGTGACTGCCTCAAGTGCCATGCCATTGACAAGGACAAAAAGGCGGCTTCCTACAAGAAGATTGCTGAAAAATACAAAGGCAAGGCTGATGCGGAAGCGAAGCTGATGGATGTTCTGACCAAGTCACCCAAGGTCAAGCAGCAGGACGGCACGGAAGAAGAACACAAGCCCGTCGCCAGCAAGGATGCTGCCGAGATCAAGAATCTCATTAGCTGGATTCTGGCCCAGTAAACCTCAGCGGTCGGACAGTCGCCTTATTCCTGATAGGGACTGTCAAACCCGAGTCTGGCAAGAATCAGGGTTTCGCGCTGCTCCATAGCCAGCGCGTCCTGCGCGCTGGTTTCATGATCCCAGCCCTGCGCATGCAAAACGCCGTGCACCAGCAGGTGCGCGTAGTGCGCCTGCAGGTCCTTGCCAAGGGTTGATGCCTCCTGCGCTGCCACGGGCGCGCACAGGACCAGATCGGCATGGACGAAGGGCTTGTGTGCGTAGTCGAAGGTCAGCACATTGGTGGCGTAGTCTTTTTTCCGGTAATCGCGGTTCAGGCTGCGCGCTTCATCGGCGTCAACGATGCGCACCGTGATCTCGGCATCGCTATCGAGCGCTTGGCGAATCCATCGTGTCACCTTGTGGCGCGCCAGTGCTGCGCGGTGCAAAGGCGCGTCCTGGAATTTGCCGAACTGCAGTGACAATGTCAGTTGATGCAGCATGATTCAGACGTCCGATCCGGAGCGTTTGCGCGGCGCATCGTAGGCGTCCACAATGCGTGCCACCAGCGGATGCCTCACCACGTCGACGCTGGTGAAACGGCAGATGGCGATGCCATTGACACGCTTGAGCACGCGTTCGGCATCAATCAGTCCGCTGAGCTGCGTCTTGGGCAGGTCAATCTGGCTGACGTCACCCGTCACCACTGCCTTGGAGCCAAAGCCAATGCGTGTCAGGAACATCTTCATCTGTTCGGGCGTGGTGTTTTGTGCTTCGTCCAGTATCACGAAAGCGGTGTTGAGCGTGCGTCCGCGCATGAAGGCCAGCGGTGCGATCTCAATGGTTTGGCGTTCCAGTGCTTTCTGTACCTGCTCAAAACCCATCAGGTCATAGAGCGCGTCGTACAGGGGGCGCAGGTAGGGGTCGATCTTCTGCGCCAGATCACCCGGCAAGTAGCCCAGCCGCTCCCCCGCTTCGACCGCCGGGCGCGTCAGCACAATGCGTTGCACCGCACTGCGCTGCAAGGCGTCCACCGCCATGGCCACAGCGAGGTAGGTCTTGCCGGTGCCCGCGGGGCCGATGCCAAAGGTAATGTCGTTGGCGGCAATATTGTCCAGGTAGGTGGCCTGGTTGATGGTGCGGGCCTTGAGGTCACTGCGCTTGGTTTTGAGCGCCGGACCGTCCGCCTCATCCAGGCTCGCGTCACCGGCCAGCATCAGCTGCACGGTAGCGGTCTCGATCGGGCGCGCTGCCATTTCGTAGAGAGCCTGTAGCATCTCCATGCCGCGCTTGGCATTGGCCTTGGTGCCGTCCACCTTGAACTGTTCGTGCCGGTGCGCAATCTTGACCTGCAAGGCCAATTCGATGGTGCGCAAATGCTCGTCCATGGGGCCGCACAAGTGCGACAGACGGGTGTTGTTGGGTGGGGAAAACAGGTGTCTGAGAATCAAGTTGATAATTCCTCAATAGGTTAGCAATGATAGGCATGAAATGATCGGCAAACTGACAGGCACCTTGAGTGACAAGAATCCGCCCCAGGTACTGGTGGATTGCAACGGCGTGGGTTACGAAGTGCATGTACCCATGAGCACCTTCTACAACCTGCCGGAGTTGGGCGCGAGGATCAGTTTGCTGACCCACTTTGTGGTCCGTGAGGACGCGCAGATCCTGTACGGCTTTGCCAGTGCCCAGGAGCGCGAAGCCTTTCGGCAATTGATCAAGATTTCGGGCGTTGGTCCGCGTACCGCCTTGTCCGTGCTCTCCGGCATGAGTGTGGCGGAGCTGGCGCAGGCGGTGACGCTGCAAGAGGCCGGGCGACTGGTCAAGGTGCCTGGCATCGGCAAGAAAACGGCGGAGCGCTTGCTGTTGGAGCTCAAAGGCAAACTCGGGCCCGATATCGGCGCGTCCGCGAGTGTCGGCAGCGCCAGCCAGGTCGACATCTTGCAGGCTCTGCTGGCGCTGGGTTACAGCGACAAGGAAGCCGCGCTGGCGCTCAAGGCGCTGCCCAGTGAGGTCGGTGTCAGCGAAGGCATCAAGCTGGCGCTCAAGGCCTTGTCGAAAGCCTGAGGTGCGAAGGATGGAACAGTCAGCGGCGGCAGGCTGACCTCCGCTATAGTCTGACCTGACCGAGAAGCACCAAGCACCGTGAGCATTCAAACCGACGACTTTGCCCCGCCGCCCAAGCGCATGGTGTCTGCGGCGCCTGCCTCACCCAATGAGGAGGCGCTGGAGCGCGCGCTGCGGCCCAAACTGCTTGACGAGTACGTTGGCCAGCTCAAGGTGCGCGAGCAGCTCGAGATCTTTATCAGTGCCGCCAAAATGCGCGAGGAGGCGCTGGACCATGTGCTGTTGTTTGGCCCTCCCGGACTGGGCAAGACGACGCTGTCGCACATCATCGCCCATGAACTCGGTGTCAATCTGCGCCAGACCAGCGGCCCCGTGCTGGAAAAGCCGAAAGACCTGGCAGCCCTGCTGACCAACCTGGAAAAGAACGACGTCCTCTTCATCGATGAAATTCACCGTCTCAGCCCGGTGGTGGAGGAAATTCTTTACCCGGCGCTGGAAGACTACAAGATCGACATCATGATTGGCGAAGGTCCCGCTGCGCGTTCCATCAAGCTCGATTTGCAGCCCTTCACCCTGGTCGGTGCCACGACGCGCGCCGGCATGCTGACCAATCCGCTACGTGACCGCTTTGGCATCGTGGCGCGGCTCGAGTTTTACTCACCCGAGGAATTGGCTCGCATCGTCAAGCGCAGCGCTGGCTTGCTCAAGGTACCAACCGACGACCAGGGTGGTTTCGAGATCGCTCGTCGCGCGCGCGGCACGCCCCGCATTGCGAACCGCTTGCTGCGCCGGGTGCGCGACTACGCGGATGTCAAAGGCGCAGGTCAAATCACGCTGGACATTGCGAACCGCGCCCTGGCCATGCTCGACGTCGATCCGCAGGGCTTTGATTTGATGGACCGCAAGCTGCTCGAAGCGGTTATCCACCGCTTTGACGGGGGTCCGGTCGGGCTGGACAATATTGCTGCGAGCATCGGCGAAGAGCGCGAGACGATTGAAGATGTGATCGAGCCCTATCTGATCCAGCAGGGCTATTTGCAGCGCACGCCAAGGGGTCGCATTGCGACACTGGCCGCCTACCGGCATCTGGGTGTCACGCCACCGAATCGCGACAGCGAACTGTTTGACGCCTAAGAATCGCTGTCATCCGGGATCCAGTGCTGCTCGCACTATGGATTGCGGGTCGTGGCCCGCAATGACAAACCAGTGGCCCGCAATGACGAAATCGTGGGCTTGGCGTTACGCACCATCAGGAACTGCGCCACGTAATAGCTTGTCAGCACCCACAAAGACACCATTGGCAAGGGCTGCACGAAACGGTTGATGGCGATCAGCGAGTCACTGAGCATGAAGACGCAGGCACCCAGTGCCACTGCTTTGGAGGCTGTGTCGTGCAACACCATGGCCCGTCCCATGGCTTGCGCCACCATCAACGAGATGACGCCAACATAGGCAGCGACTGCCACTTTCAATACCGGATCCGTCAGCCCGCCCCAGACCCAGGCGTACATGGCAGCACCCACGCCCAGCGTGAGCAGCAGCGCGCGAAGGCTTGGAAACCAGGCGGTGCCCAGGCGGAACAGGGCGATGTAGAAGAGGTGTGCGACCAAGAACGAGGCCAGACCGGGGATAAAGTAGCCGCCGGGCAACATCAGGAACACATCGCCCGCCATGCTGGCCGCCAGCGCCGCGATCAGCAGGAAGTCAAAGCGTTCCAGGGCCCGCACTTGAGATGCCCGCAGATAAACCAGACCCATGGCGATGAGCATCGTCAGGGGCTTGCAGACAAAGTGCAATGGCAGCAGGCCCAGCACGCTGCTCAGGACCGTCAGCGCGGCCGATGCAATCAGCAGCCATTCCATCGGGCTGAGTGAGGCTTGTGATGCCGCTTCAGGCGCTGGTTTCATCAAGCGCCTCGTCGTCTTCGAGATGTCGGGTATCGGCCCAACCCACCAGGCTCAGGCCCTCGGGTGTCCAGAGCAGCCGGTTGATGGTTGCGTTACCCAGATTCCAGCTGCGCGGGGTCTGCAGATCCTGCCGCGTCGCGAGGCGGTACAGAACGTCCAGCACACCGCCGTGCGCCACCAGCACAATTTGCTCACCCTGGTGACGCGCAGCCAGGGTGGAGATAGTCAGTTCGATGCGTTGGCGCAACTCCTGCAACGACTCGCCACCTTCGGGTTTCCAGAGCGGATCACGCTGACGCCAACGCAGTGTCTGCTCGGGCCAGATGGATTCAATTTCAGTGAAGGTCTTGCCTTCAAAAACGCCAAAACCCCGCTCGCGCAAGGTTTGCACTGCTTGCGCCTCTTGTCCGGTTGCACTGGCGATGGTGCAGGCAGTGTCCCAGGCGCGCAGCAAGTCGCTCGAGTAGATGGCTCCAATTGTTTCGCTTGCGAGTGCTTGCGCGGCACGACGTGCCTGCCAGCGACCGGTTTCGTTCAACTCAATATCGAGCCCGCCCTGAATGCGCGCATCCACATTCCAGGCGGTCTCGCCGTGGCGCAAGGCAATGATGCGAGTGGCTTGCATGGCTAAAGGGTCACTGCCTGCAACGCAGGCAGACCCGGCAAGGAAAAAGTTTCCTCATCAAATACCTTGTCGCCATCCTCGTTCGGCACGCCGGTGAGGCGGATGTTCTTGAAGTCGTGGTGTTTGGCGTCCATCAGATGAGACGGAATCACGTTGTGCAGCGCGGTGAACATGCTCTTGATGCGTCCCGGGTCTTTCTTCTCCCATTCGCGCAGCATGTTGCCGATTTGCTGGCGTTGCAGGTTTTCCTGACTACCACACAGGGTGCAGGGAATGATGGGAAACAGGCGGTGCTCAGCCCAGCGCGTCAGGTCTTTCTCCGCCACGTTGGCAAGCGGCCGGATCACGATGTGGCCACCGTCGTCACTGACCAGTTTGGGCGGCATGGCCTTGAGTTTGCCGCCGAAGAACATGTTCAGAAAGAAGGTCTGCAACATGTCGTCGCGATGATGACCCAGCGCGATCTTGGTGATTCTCAGCTCGTCGGCAACCCGGTACAAAATGCCGCGGCGCAAGCGGCTGCACAGGCTGCACATGGTCTTGCCCTCGGCAATCACCTTCTTCACGATGCTGTAAGTGTCCTGCGTCTCAATGTGAAACTCGATGCCGAGCGTCTTCAGATACTCGGGCAGGATGTGGGCCGGAAAGCCAGGTTGCTTCTGGTCCAGGTTGACGGCGATCAGCTCGAAGCTGATCGGCGCCCTGGCCTGCAGCTTGAGCAGGATGTCGAGCAGGCCATAACTGTCCTTGCCGCCCGAAACACAGACCATGACACGGTCACCCTCTTCGATCATGTTGAAGTCCATGATGGCCTGGCCGACCTGGCGGCAAAGGCGCTTTTCGAGTTTCTGGGTTTCGCGTTCGATTTTCAGTTCCATGGGAGGGATTTTCTCTTACTTCTTGGTTGGCCCCCACTCACTCACCCCCGCCTCTCTCCCGCCCCGCCGGGCGGAAGAGAGGAGCTAACAGCCCTATTTGGCCGCGTGTCTAAACAAGGGAAGTGCAAACTCCACGCTCATCAGGGCACGGTTACGGGTACCTGTTGGAAGGTTTTGTTGACGATGGTTCTGTCTTCTTCGTCGGCGATGGCCTTTATCGCAACCAAGGCGTTTCCGTAAGCTATTCGATGCGTTTCAACGGCACCCGCTGCGCTTGCGGCGTGGGCGTGTATCACATGCGTGAAGGCAAGTTCCCAGTCGGCCGTTTCACGACCAACAAAGTAAGTCCGCATTTCTTCGGCGTAGTGAAGTGCGGATGCGCCAAAACCAAGCAGTGCGTGCACTTCGGCCAGAAGCATGGTCGAGCGCATCCGGTTCAGCTCTGTGCCGACAGCGCTCCAATGCCAAGCCGACGCATGGGATGCGTCAAGCATCTCCTGGTCCTGCTCCGCCGTGCGCTCAAGAACAGAAAGTTCCCAAGCCCGGTTGTTCGCCTGGGCGGCAAAGCGCTTGTGCCATTCTTTTGGTTCGGAATCAGTGGCTTGTTGCGGCATGGGCTCTCCTTATGTCAACAGCTTGGCGCCTACCGCCTTCGATGCTTTGGCGTCCAAGGTCCAAAATGGGAGGGCGAGTCCATACTGGGCAAGTGCCAGATGAAGATATTCGCCAAAATCTGCGCTGCCTTCCTCATAGCTGGCCAGAGCCTGTTCCAATGCGTCTTCCGACTCAAAGACCAGCTCCATCGTCGTCAGCAGGGAGGACAAAGTCCTGATCACTTCTGCCTTGGCGAACTTGTACCTGGAGCGCAGAACCCACTCCAGTTCCAGCATGACCGTGACCGGAACCCACAGACTCTCTGATCGACGCACATGCCGATCAAGCAACCTGGCGACAAGCACTGTCTGAGCTTCGTCATCACGAATAATCAGGCGTACCAGGACATTGGTATCGAGCGAGCCGACGATGCTCAAGGCTTCATATCCTCAATGGCGACGCGCTTGCCCTTGGGCGGTGTGAGCATGCCCTTCAAGTCCAGCACAGACTTGTTCTTGACGCGCACAAAGAGCCGCCCGTCGTTGAGCGAGTGCCAAACCAGCCGCGTACCAGGAGCACCCCCGATAGCCTGCCGGATGTCAGCCGGAACCGTGGTTTGACCCTTGGCGGTGATGGTGGATTCGGTCATGGGCGCTCCTTACTATGGTTGAATTGTAATGC
>Ga0163199_1000412_pt1 | contig 27084 bp, 37 predicted proteins | sample PL_2010_150m_FD_113537 | JGI IMG/M metagenome (GOLD analysis project Ga0163199, IMG submission 113537) | Freshwater microbial communities from Powell Lake, British Columbia, Canada to study Microbial Dark Matter (Phase II) - PL_2010_150m | ecosystem: Environmental > Aquatic > Freshwater > Lake ...
TCCTGGTGCAACTCGCAGCCGTGGCAGGCAGTAGTCACTCGTGGCGTGGGCACGGAGCGCTTTCGCGACGCGCTGTTCGAGTACGCCGCTGCACACAAACCGGAACCCGATTTCGCCTTTCCGCGCGAATACCGCGGCGTGTACCTTGAGCGCCGGCGCGCCTGCGGCTTCCAGTTGTACGAAAGCGTGGGCATCGCGCGCGGCGACCGCGAGGCGTCGGCGCGACAGACGATGGAGAACTTTCGCCTGTTCGGCGCGCCGCACGCCATGATCGTCACCACCGACGAGGCGCTGGGCGTATACGGCGTGCTCGATTGCGGCGCGTGGGTGAATAACTTCATGCTCGCCGCGCGCAGTCTGGGCGTAGCCAGCATCGCGCAGGCTGCCCTCGGCGCGCACCCGAAATTCGTGCGCGCGCATTTCGGTCTACCTGAGGACCGGCTGGTCGTCTGCGGCATGTCGTTCGGCTACGAGGATGCAACCAATCCGGTTAACGGCTTTCGCACCAGCCGCGCCGCAATGAACGACGTGGTCACCTGGGTGGATCAGTAGACCGCTCCTGTTCCTCACTTCGACCACGCGCGCGCGGGGAGAACGTGGGATTTCTTCAATTGCCTTGAGCGGCGGCAGGCTCAATGGTCTTTAGCCAGGCGACAGCGCCAGCACCGGCGGCGCGGCCGCTGGCGAAACACGCGGTCAAGAGATAGCCGCCGGTCGGCGCTTCCCAGTCGAGCATTTCCCCGGAGCAGAATACGCCCGGCAGGGCCTGGATCATCAGGTTCCGGTCCAGGGCTTCGAAGGCGACGCCACCCGCACTGCTGATGGCTTCATCCAGCGGGCGCGGCGCGATCAGGCGCAGCGGCAACGCCTTTATCGCGGCGGCGAGGCGGTCCGGATCGGTGAAGTCTGCCGCGGGCAGCAGTTCGCGCAGCAGCCCCGCTTTTACGCCGTCGATTCCGGCGCGGCGGCGCAGGTGATTCGCCATTGAACTCGATCCGCGCCCACGCGATAGTTCGCTCGCCAGCCGCGCCAGATCCCGGCCCGGCGCCAGATCCATTCGCAGCTGCGCCACGCCTGACGCTTCGATCTCGTCGCGCAGGCGCGCGGACAGAGCATAGATCAGGCTGCCTTCGACGCCGGTCGCGGTGACCAGGAATTCACCCAGCTGGCTCGTCTCGCCGCCAACCGCCCCGCTGTGGGACAGGACGACCGGCTTCACCGGGTGGCCCGCATGGCGTGTGCGGAAGTGCTCGCTCCAGCCGACGTCAAAACCGCAATTCGCGGGCCGCAGCTTGGCGACGCGAACGCCGCGCGCGGCGAGTAGCGGCACCCAGGCACCGCTGGAGCCGAGCCGAGCCCAACTGCCGCCGCCCAGTGCCAGCACGGTGGCGTCGGCACGCACTGCGCGCGGGCCTAGCGGCGTAGTGAAACCGAGCGCTCCATCGTCATCCCAACCGCACCATCGATGCCGCAGGTGAAAGCGCACGCCGGCGTTGCGCAAGCGGTGCAGCCATGTGCGCAGCAGCGGCGCAGCCTTCATGCCGGTGGGAAACACGCGGCCGGAACTGCCGACGAAGGTTTCGACACCCAGCCCGCGCGCCCAGGCGCGCAGGGCGTCGGGTCCGAAGCCGGCGAGCAGCGGCGCAAGGCGATTGCTGCGCGCGCCGTAACGATTTAGAAAATCCGCCAGCGGTTCCGCGTGGGTGAGGTTCAGGCCACCCTTGCCGGCCAGCAGAAACTTGCGTCCGACCGAAGGCATGGCGTCATAGACATCGACACGCGCACCGGCGCTGCTCGCGGCTTCCGCCGCCATGAGTCCGGCCGGGCCGCCGCCGACAATGGCGACCGATCTGTCCGGTTCCGGCGGCACGCTCAGTGCAGGTCGAGCGCGTGGCGCTTGAGCGCGCGCAGCGGAACCAGTTGCAGCACGTTTTCGTGCGTAGCCTCGAGCACGACTTTGGGTGCCCTTCCCGCCTCCCACGCCTCGACCCAGCGCAACACGTGCAGACACCAGCGGTCGCCCGGCTTGAGGCCGTGGAAGCGCATTTCCGGACGCGGCGTCGACAGATCGTTGCCTTGTGCACGCGAATATTCGAGGAACGCCTCCGTCACTTTCACGCAAACCAGGTGCGCGACGCCCTCCGCACCGTGGGTGGCGCAACAGCCATCGCGAAAAAAACCGGTCAGCGGGTCATAGCCGCAGGCGAGCAACTCCCCGCCTAGAACGTTTTTTTCCTGTGGCAGTACGTTGCTCATGGAGCTGATTCTAACGCGCGCCGGCGCCTTGAGATACATCCGGCTTTCGCGACACTGCCGCGCCTATGCTGGCGCGGGCAATACCTGCATCACGCTCCGGCTAGTTCATCATCGCAATCCACGGCAGACCGAGCAGCAGGAACGCGGCGATGAACAGCACGCCGAAAATCGCCCCCAGCCTCCAGTAATCCGCGGCTGGCAGGTAACCCGAGCCGTAGTACACGGGGCTTGGCCCGGTAGCGTAGGGCGTGAGTACGCCCATCAGGCCGAGCGTGAGGCCAAGCGAGAGCGCGAACTGCAGCATGTTCATGCCCGGAATGGTGGAACCTACTGCCAGCATCACCGGCAGCATCGCCGTGGTGTGCGCGGTCACGCTGGCGAACAGATAGTGCGTGAAGAAATACACCAGGATCAACGCAATCATTGCCATGCCGGGAGAGAACCCGCCCATATGCGCGGCAACGGCGTCGGCAAACCATTTTACAAACCCTACCCGGCTCAGACCATCGGCCAGCGCAACCAGAGTCGCAAACCAGGCGAGCGTATTCCAGGCCGCCTTGTTGGTGATCATGTCCTCCCACGAGAAGACCGCGGTAAGGAGCATCAGGGAAACAACGACCAGCGCCGCGGTTGTGGCGTTGATTAGGTCGCCGCCGAAAATCCACATCGCCAATGCGAGTAGAACCAGCGCCGCGAGCAGCATTTCACGCGTGCTCATCCGGCCCATCTTGCTTAGTTCCTCGGTCGCCCACTTCGGAACTTCATTGCTTTCCTTGATTTCCGGCGGATAGAGCCAGTAGGTCAGGATCGGCACCAGGATCAGCAGCGCGAGTCCCACAGGAAGGAATGCCATAAACCACTGGGCCCAGCTGATGTCGATCTTGGCGGTTTTCTTCACCAGTTCCACCGCCAGCAGATTCGGCGCCATGGCGGTGACAAACATCGAACTGGTGACGCAGGTGCAGGCAATGGCCACCCACATCAGATACGAACCGATACGACGCGCCGAGGGGTCATTGGGTTTGGAATCGTACAGCGCGGGCAGATTGCGGATCACCGGATAGATGGTGCCCCCGCTGCGTGCCGTATTGGACGGCGTGAACGGCGCAAGCACGGTGTCGGTAAGTACAACGGCGTATCCCAGCAGCAGCGTGCGCTTACCCATCAACTTCACCAGCACCAGCGCGAGCCGCCGGCCGAGACCAGTCTTCTCGTAGCCCATGGCAAACATGAATGCACCGAAAATGAGCCATACCGTGCCGTTGGCAAATCCGGACAATGCCCAATTAAGGGCCGCATTCACCGACTTGAAGCCCGGTTTCGCGAGTTCCTGCGGGCTGTACAGCACCCACGGTGCGAGAGCAGCAACCAGCGTCACGCCGATGAGACCGATTGCGCCCCCGGGCAGCGGTTCGAGCATCAGACCTAGAATGACGCCGGCGAAAATGGCGAAGAAATACCATCCATGTTGCGGCAGGCCGTCCGGCGCCGGAAGCAGTGCGATTAGAGCCATCAGAGCTACAGGCGCGAGCGCGCGCCATGGAATGGTCCCGTGAGGCAGATGATCCGTCAGGACCGTCGACGGTCCCGTTCCGTGTGAGAGAGTAGACATGGCAAAAATCCTTTCGTCGAAGAGCGCGAGCGCGCGGTGTCGAGTATCAATCTATCTTTGCTGCCGGGCCGCATTTTGACAATAGTCATGCGGCAACGACTTACGCCTCGCGCGCGACGGTAGCGGAGTCACCGAACCGGATTTCGTCGCAGCCGCGGTTATTGGGGTCATTCATGCGCGTCATCGAGCGGCGTGGTACATGTCCACGGTCCGATCCATGTGAGGAAAATGCGCGAAATTTGCGATAAATCAAACTTTCAGTGTCTGGCGCCGCGACGCCCGCTTGCGCATCCTTGAGCAGACGCCGTAGTCGTGCTAACGTGCAGCCCTATGATTACTAAGGATTTGACAAAATTTAACAAATAAGCGTGCTGGATATGAAAAGGAAATTTATCCGGCGGGCAAATTATCCCGGCATTTTTAAATCACCACCGACGGGCTTTGTGCCGGGCCATCACCGTTGCCGCAATCTACGGTGCCACATCGTTGTTCTTGAGGGAGACACAAAATGAAATCGCTAGATGATGCAGGGGTAATGAACCATGCCTACGCTGCCGGCATTGTGGAATCGGCGTTGGCCGGAATGCGCGTGACCGAGGAACGTCTGCCATTCACGATCCGCGTGGTGCGCGACAGCGGCGCGCTGGACAAGGCGGTCGCGATTCGCCAGGCGGCTTACGCGCGCCATGTGCCCGAATTCGCTGCCAAGCTTTGCGCGCCTGAACCCAACGATAACGACCCGGGCTCGGTTGTGCTGCTGGCCGAGTCGCGGATGGATGGATCGCCCCTTGGCACCATGCGAATCCAGACCAATCGGTTCAAGGATCTCGCCATCGCGGGGTCGGTCGAACTTCCGTCGTGGCTGGAGGGAAGAAGCATGGCCGAAGCCACCCGTTTGGGCGTCGCGCTGGGCCACACCGGACGGGTGGTCAAGACCACATTGTTCAAGGCATTCTTTCTTTACTGTCAGGAAGCAAACATCGACTGGATGGTCATTGCCGCCAGACCGCCGTTGGACCGGCAATATGAAGCGCTTCTGTTCCAGGACCTGTTCCCGGGACAATTCATTCCCATGCGCCACGGCAATAACATCCCGCATCGGGTGCTCGCTTTCGAAGTGGGCACGGCGGAAGAAAGGTGGGCCGATGCACGTCACCCGCTGTTCAAATTCGTGTTCGAAACGCAGCACCCCGATATCGATTTGAGCGATGCCGATTTTTCCGCCTGGAGTCACACGGTAAATCCGGCCAATTTGCAGCGCAGGGCGGTTGCCGGTGCGTAACGGAAGCGGCGGCGGGCGTGGAAAGCACGCCGCCGCCTGTTTTTGGGAGGCAATGTCAGCCGTTTGAACCTGGGTAGCAGCGTCAAATCGCGTATCATGGGGACTTCGCTTTGCGGACCGATTTGACCAATGCCGAGGTCCACCATGTTTCGGCCGGGATGGACGAATCGCGCCAATGCGGCGCTAGACGCGCTGTTGTACGGACTGTCGGCTTACGCCGTGCCCGTCGTAATCGCAGTTATGTCGCTGTTCGCACTGCTGACGCTGGATAAGCAGTACACCGAAGGCGGCGGTCGCAGGATCGAGTTCCGCGTTTTCGAACAAAGCGACGATGCGCTGAAGCCGGCCCAGGCCCTGGAGAAATTGAGCGACCAGCCAGCCGTTCCGTACCATGATACGAAACTATCTGAGGCACCATTCTGGTTTAGTTTCAACGTTCGTCCGTCAAGCAAGAATGAATTGGTGGACGTGGAGCTTCCGTCACGGCATGCTTTCGCGACAACCTGCTGGTCCGCGGGCAGCCAGAATCCGCTGGGAAGCGCTGACCGCGAAGACTCGAGCGGTCAGATGCGGCTGGGAAAGGCCGGATTCGTACTCGAACTGGGCCAGCCAAAGGCCGCGCAGACGATTTTGTGCAGGGCCGTATTTGCAGGACCGGGGCGCCTGTCCGTGCTGCAATGGCCGGCGGCCGAGCTGGAGATTTCGATTCAGAAATTTCATCGCGATTCGGGGCTTCTGGACGGGGGCCTGATCGTTCTCTCGCTGTTCGTGCTGCTCACCGCGATCATCAACCGCGAATGGATCTATGTGCTGTTCGCGGCCTGGCTGATGGTCAATCTTCGCCTGGCGACGATCTCGGCCGGATGGGACACCCAATGGCTGGAGCGGACCATACCGCCAAACTGGATCCTGCTCACCCGCAGCCTGACCACTGCCGCGTATTACACCCTTACCATCACCCTGTTCAGCAAGATATTCAAGGAAGACCTGAACCGGGTGGGCTATCTGCAGCTGCTGCGATTCGCCCAGTGGTCGTGCCTCCCGCTGCTGCTATTGTCCGTGACCCTGCCGTTCGCAAAATTCCTTCCCTACATGTGGATCAGCACCGCGGTAAGTATCGTGGTCCTGGTCTTCTATATCGTCCGCATCCTATTTGTAACCCGTTCCAAAGTGGCCATGTGGTACGGCGCGTCGCTCGGCATCGTGCTGTTCGCGAGCTTCTACGAGGTCGTTTCCGCCGCGCTGGGCCTGAAGGGACTGATCGGCGCGATCAACAGCGTTACCGCAGCCCTTGCCTCCAGCCTGATGGCGGCGCTCGCAATCGCCGAACAGATGCGCCAGGAACGCATGGGCCGCGTCAGTGCGGAGGCCGAACTGCGCAGCACCTACGAGGCGATCCCGATCGGGCTGTTCACCCTGGATACGCAGGGAAATTTTCTGCGCGGCAACCCGGCGCTGCAACAGATGCTGGGCGTGGACTTTTCACGAGCCGGAAACGAAACCTGGCATGGCCGTTTCGAACCGGGTGCATGGGCCCGGCTGCAGGACATGGTATGGCGCAAGACCGGCGAGGAACTGGAAGTGCGCGACTCTGTCAACGATGACGAGAAGTCCAGACAATTCCTGGTCAAAGCGTCGTTGGCCGGTGACATGATCGAGGGCTCGCTGCAGGATATTACGCAACGCTCCAAGGCAACCGCCCGGCTGCTGTTTCTGGCGGAAAACGACCCGCTCACCGGGGTACTGAACCGGCATGGCATCGAGGAATCGTTTGCGAGCGCAATGAACGGCACGGCGAAGGGTCAGCCGCTGGCGCTGGCCTACCTCGATCTGGACCGGTTCAAGCTGATCAACGACCTGTTCGGCCACATAGCGGGCGATGAGATCCTGAAACAGGTATGCGATCGCGTGCGCGAGATACTGGCCGACGGGCACAGCATCGGACGGGTCGGTGGCGACGAGTTCGCGATCGTATTCGGCAATACGCCGATCCGCACGGCAACGGCGATCTGCCGTGGCATTGTCGACTTCATCGGCGCCACCCCGTATCAAATCGGAGACAAGGCGTTCCAGGTCGGGGGCTCGATCGGACTGATCGAGGTTGCGCACGGCACCAACGTGAAGGACGCGCTGTCTGCGGCGGATCGTGCATGCCGTGAAGCGAAGAAAGGAATAAACGCCAATTTGGTTATATATGAGAAAAATGAGGCCACATTCAAGGAACGCGCGGAAGAGTTGCGCCTGATCGAGCGCCTCGGAACCGGGGTGGTTCCGGAAGGCCTGTTCCTGGTGATGCAACCAATCATGTCGCTCGGCGCACCGTATGAATCGCTGAACTTCGAGATTCTGCTGAGGATGCGCCAGAAGGACAACACCGTCACTTCAGCGGGGAAAGTCATTTCCGCGGGCGAGAACAACGGTCGCAGCGCGGTGATCGATCGCTGGGTCATGTCCAATGCGCTCGAGTGGCTGGATCGGAATTACGACGAACTGGACCGCACCCGGTTCGCGTGCATCAATCTGAGCGGAGCATCGCTGAACGACGAGCGCTTCATCCACGACGCGTTCTCGATGCTGGCGCAGCATGGGCGCGCGGTAAGCAAGTTGTGCATCGAGATAACGGAAAGCGTGGCGCTGCACGACCTGAAGAACACCCGGCGCTTCATCGACAAGGTGCGGGATTTCGGCGCCAAGGTAGCGCTCGACGATTTTGGCGCCGGATATACCTCGTTCTCCTATCTGAAGGAGCTGCGCGCCGATACGCTGAAAATCGACGGCAGCTTCGTCGTCGGGGTCAATACGCACCCGGCGAATCTGGCCATCGTCGAGGCGATCGTCGAACTTGCGCGTAACCTCGGCATGAAAAGCGTGGCGGAATGGGCCGAAGACCTCGCGACTGTGGAGGCTCTCGCAGAGGCGGGCGTCGACTACGTGCAGGGCTTTGTCATCGCCAGGCCGCAATTTCCGGAGAAGATCCTGGTCGCGCGATCTTCGGCGAGCTTTATCGAGGATGAACGCGTGGCGCTGTATGTGCGCAACGAGCTCGCCAGAGGCCAGGCGGTCGAATTGTGGGACCAGCTCAGAGATTTGAGGCCAAAAGGATTGAATAGTTAAGCCGAAGATTACGCCTGGGCTCGAAGGTTCAGGCATTCGCCGACGCGGTCATTCCGGAGCAAGTCGCATGACAGATGCATCGAGTGCCTACTACGACCGGCAGTACAACGCCCGCGCGATGATTCCCGATCATGCGCAGATATTCGAGCGCTGGAAGACGCGCTCGCAAGCGGCGCGAGCCGGCCTGCCCTGCCGCCTGGATATTGCCTACGGCGCAAGCGCCGCGGAAAAGCTCGACATCTTCCCCGCCGAGGGCAAGAGCGAGGCGCTGCTGGTGTTCATTCACGGCGGTTACTGGCGCTCGCTCGACAAGAGCGATTTTTCCTATCTTGCCCCGGCGTTCAATCGCCGTGGTGTGACCCTGGCGATCCCCAACTACGGGCTGTGCCCCAAGGTCGGAATCGAGGATATCGTCAAACAGAACCTGCTCGCCATCGCCTGGCTTTGGCACTATGGCGCCCGCTACGGCGTCAATCCGGGAAGGCTGTACTTGGCCGGGCATTCCGCCGGCGGGCACCTGACGGCGATGATGCTCGCTGCGCGCTGGAACACTTACATGCCGCAGCTGCCCTACAACCTATTGAAGGGCGGCCTTGCCATCAGCGGCATCTACGACCTGGAGCCGCTGGTGCGCGCCCCGTTCGTGAACGTGGACCTGAAGCTGGACCAGGCGCTCGCGCGCAGACTGAGCCCGGTCAGTATTCCGCCCGCGACCACCGCGCCGCTTTATACCGCCGTCGGCGGCAAGGAAAGCGACGAATTCAAGCGCCAGAACGCGCTCATCGCCAGAGCCTGGCGCTATGCGTTCGCCGGCGATATTCCCATGCCCGACTGCAACCACCTCAGCGTGATCGAAGAACTCGCGAATCCTGGTAGCCCGTTGTTCAAGGTCGCGATGGCCATGATGACCCGCTGATCTGCGTCTGTCACCGGCCATGGATCCGCGCACACTGCTCATTGAAAGCTTTCACGCAGCGGTGGGTGCCGCCGATGCGCTGAAGATTCTGCCCGCGCATCTGCCGCAGCCGCCGCAGGGCAAGACACTGGTGGTCGGCGCAGGCAAGGCCGCCGCCGCCATGGCGCTTGCGGTGGAACAGCACTGGCCTTCGGCAGCGCCGCTGGACGGGCTTGCTATCACGCGCTACCGGCACGGATTGCTGACAAACAGGATTAAAGTCATAGAGGCGGGCCATCCGGTTCCGGACGAAAGCGGCGTGAAGGCGGCGCAGGAAATCCTGCGGCGCGCGAAAACCCTGGGTCAGAACGACCTACTGCTGGCGCTGGTGTCTGGCGGCGGCTCCAGCCTCCTCAGCTTGCCCGTCGACGGCATATGCATGGACGATCTCAGGGCCACGACAAAGGAGCTGCTGCGCTGCGGTGCCCCGATTCAGGACATGAACGTGGTGCGCAAGCACCTTTCCAGCATCCAGGGCGGCAGGCTCGCCGCAGCGTGCAAGGCACGGGTACTGGCATTGATCATTTCCGACGTGACCGGCGACGACCCTACGCATATCGGCTCCGGGCCCTGCGCGCCCGACCCGAGCACCTATCAGGATGCGCTGGACATCATCGTGCGCTACGGCATCAAAGCACCGGCGGCGGTGGCGGCGCATCTTGCGCGCGGCGCGCGCGGCGAAACCGCCGAAACGCCCAAGCCGGGCGACAAACTGTTCAAGCGGGTGGAGAACCGGGTGATAGCGACGGCACAGGGCTCGCTGCAGGCCGCGGCATCCTTCTTCAGCGCCCAGAGCATCACGCCCGTAGTGTTGGGCGACAGCGTTACCGGCGAAGCAAGCGAGGTCGCCAAGGTCTACGCCGCGCTGGCGCGGCAGATCCGCATGCACGGCGAACCGTTCAAACCGCCACTGGCGCTGATTTCCGGCGGTGAATGCACGGTCACGGTGCGCGGCAACGGCCGCGGCGGGCGCTGCTCGGAGTTCCTGCTGTCGCTTGCCATCGAACTGGAAGGCATGGCCGGCGTCCACGCCCTCGCCTGCGATACCGACGGCATCGACGGCTCGGAAGACAACGCCGGCGCGGTGCTTGCGCCTCACTCGCTTGGGCGCGCCGCAGCGGCCGGCATCTCCGGAAAGAAACTGTTGGCGAACAACGACGGTTACAGTTTCTTTGAGCCTCTGGACGACCTGGTGGTAACCGGCCCGACCCGGACCAACGTCAATGATTACCGGGTGATTCTTGTGCTATAAGGTGCGCTCCAGTAATCGCGTTAATGCCACGCAGGTCGGTAAGTGATCGCGTTGCTGAACTGATGAAATCAGGCGACGTGCGGGCGGAAGGATGCTCGTCGCGGCTATACTGGAACGGGCAAGGACTTGACCAACAATCTACCAGGGAGGAAAAACATGAGATCGACACTGAAGTTAGCCGTCCAGACAACAATCGCCGCATTGCTCCTGACGTCTGCTTTCCAAGTCTCCGCGCAGGCGCTGCCCTACGGCATTCCTATTTCCAGCGATAATGCAAAGAAAGTAAGTGCTGCCGCACTTGCCGAGGCGGTAAAAAACAAGTGGACGATGGCGGTCGCCATTACCGACCCTGCGGGCGTTCTCGTGTACTTCGAACGCATGGACGGCACGCAGAATGCGGCGCAGGACGTGGCCCCGGCCAAGGCACGCTCGGCGGCGATGTTCAAACGGGCGACAAAAGCTTTCCAGGACGACGTTGCGGCCGCCGGTGTCGGACTGCGCTACCTCAGTCTGCCGGGAGTGGTCGCCGCCGAGGGCGGAGTCCCACTCGTAATTGAAGGCAGGATTGTGGGCGCGATCGGCGTTTCCGGAGGATCGTACGCGCAAGACGGCCAGGTTGCTGTCGCAGGCGCCGCAGCGCTCAAATGATGTTCGCCGGGCGCGGGTAGCGTGTTAGTGCCGCGTACTCAGGCTCAGAACGTCATGCCCAATCCAGGCTATCGCCGATCTTTAGACACAGTTGTTGTGCCGCGCTGCCACAGTTGACCGCGATCTCCACCAGGCCCAGGCTGTTTTCATACCAGAAGGCAGCGCCTTTGGAGGCCTCCGAATAGACGCGCGCAAACGCAAGCTGCGCCTCGCCGAGCACAAGGCGCGCATCGCGCGGGATCCCGCTCGCGCGGATGCCAGTGTGCGCGTTGCCGTAGTGGTCGATGTAAATGATTTCCGGCAGGTCGTCGCCGCCGAACTCGACATCCAGTCCGTCGCTATGCTCGAACCAGGTCTTGGGCAATCCGCCCTGTACCGCTAGCGTCGCAGCCACTGGCGCGAACAAGTCGCGTCCGTGAAACGAAGCCGAGAGTTGCTCCGGCCGCCAAAGGATGCGAGCGCAATGGCCCTTGACGGCGCGTGCTCCAACCACCGAAAGCAGCCCGTTGTCCGGACCGACGTACCAGCGCGCATCGGCTTGCATCAGCACCGCGTTGCGTGCGCCGCCGACGCCAGGATCGACGACGCAGAAGAATACGCTGTCTTCGCCGAAATTTCCGACCATCGCGGCCAGCAGGTGCGCGCTCGCGCGCACATTGAACGCCGGCGCATCGTGCAGCAGGTCGATGACCGCGATCGGCGGTGCCAGCCGCTGCAGCGCCTCCTTCACCTGGCCGACGTAGACGTCGCTGGAACCGAAATCGGTGAATAGCACGATCGCCATGAGCAGATTGTAGCCCTAGAAAGCAAAAAGCCGGCGCACTCGCCGGCTTTTTCGTGGCATCAAGCCTTGTCTAGGACTTGGCCTCGGCAACTGATGCGCCTTCCACGGGTTCGGGACGGTCCATCAGTTCGACCAGGGCCATCGGCGCGTTGTCGCCTTGTCGAAATCCATACTTGAGGATACGCAGGTAGCCACCGTTGCGCTTGGCGTAACGCGGGCCGAGTTCATTGAACAGCTTCGTCACCACGTCGCGATCGCGCAGGCGGTTGAATGCCAGACGGCGGTTGGCAACGGTCGCGATCTTGCCCAGCGTGATCATCGGCTCGACTACGCGGCGCAACTCTTTTGCCTTCGGCAGCGTGGTTTTGATCACCTCGTGCTTCAGCAGTGAATTGGTCATATTGCGCAGCATTGCCAGGCGGTGGCTGCTGGTGCGATTGAGTTTTCTCAGTCCTAAGCGGTGACGCATGTTCTTGCCTCTTCTGTTCCGCCCTCGTCCCGAGGGCGATAATTCTCAGGAAGCGCTATTGAACCAAATCCACCATCAGCGCTTCCTCTGACTTGGCGGATATACAAGGAGGCGTCGCCCCTTTGTTCAGTTTCCCTCTTCCTGCGCCGTCAGCCGCAGTCGGATTCCTCTCAGACGCGTGCGACTTCCAGCCCTGCGGGCGGCCAGTTCTCCAGCTTCATTCCCAGGGTCAGGCCGCGCGAAGCGAGCACTTCCTTGATCTCATTGAGCGACTTGCGGCCCAAGTTCGGCGTTTTCAACAACTCCGTCTCGGTACGCTGAATCAGATCGCCGATGTAATAGATGTTCTCGGCCTTCAGGCAATTGGCCGAACGCACCGTCAGCTCCAGATCGTCCACCGGGCGCAGCAGAATCGGATCGACCTGTGGCGCCTTGACCGGCTCGCTCGCGATCGGCGTGCCTTCGAGCGCGGCGAACACCGACAACTGCTCCACCAGGACCCGCGCGGCATAGCGTATCGCCTCTTCCGGCTCGACCACGCCGTTGGTCTCGATGTCCATGATCAGTTTGTCGAGGTCGGTGCGTTGTTCCACCCGCGCCGACTCAACCGCGTAGCTGACGCGCCGCACCGGCGAAAAAGACGCATCGAGAATGATTTTGCCGATGCCCTTGGTTTCCTCGGGCACGATGCGCAGGTTGCCCGGCTCGTAGCCGCGGCCACGCTCAACCTTGATCTGCATCTCCAGCTTGCCGCCGGGCGAGAGATGGGCAATGACGTGCTCTGGATTGATGATTTCCACGTCGTGCGACGCTTCGATGTCGGCCGCGGTCACCGCGCCTTCGCCTTTTTTCTTAAGCGTCAGCAGGGCTTCGGTGCGGTTATGCATTTTCAGCACGACGCCCTTGAGGTTGAGCAGGATATCGACCACGTCTTCCTGCACGCCGTCGATGGTCGAATATTCGTGCAGCACGCCGGAGATCTGTACCTCGGTCGGGGCAAACCCCGGCATCGAGGACAGGAGTACGCGCCGCAGGGCGTTGCCCAGCGTGTGGCCGTAGCCCCGTTCGAACGGCTCCATCACCACTCGGGCATGATTGGGAGCGATGCTCTGCACGTCGATAATGCGCGGTTTCAGAAATCCACTGCTTTGCATGGAGGTTCCTCTGGGAAACTTTTACGATTACTTGGAATACAGTTCGACTACCAGGCTTTCGTTGATGGTCGAAGGCAGTTCGCTGCGCTGCGGTTTGGCCTTGAACATACCCTTCAATGCCGTGCTATCGACTTCCAGCCACTCGGGAATGCCGCGTGATGCGGCTGCCGTGGACGCTCCCTTGATGCGCAGCTGGGCTTTCGCCTTTTCCGCAACCTCGACGGTGTCGCCGGTGCGCACATGGTAGGACGGAATGTTGACGCGTTTGCCGTTTACCATAATGCCGTTGTGACGCACCACCTGACGCGCCTCGTTGCGCGAAGCGCCGAAACCCATGCGGAAGCACACCGTGTCCAGGCGCGATTCGAGCATTTGCAGCAGACTCTCGCCGGTGATGCCTTTCTGGCGCGCGGCCAGTGCGTAGATGCCACGGAACTGGCGCTCGAGAATGCCGTAAATCCGGCGGATTTTCTGCTTCTCGCGCAGTTGCTTGCCGTAGTCGGACAGGCGCTGCCCGCTCTTCTGGCCGTGCTGGCCCGGCGCGTAGGCGCGGCGCTCGACGGCGCATTTATCGGTAAAGCATTTCTCGCCTTTTAAGAACAGTTTCTCGCCTTCGCGGCGGCACTGGCGGCATTTCGGGTCTAGGTTGCGGGCCACGTTCCAGTCTCCTTAGATGCGCCGGCGCTTGGGCGGGCGGCAGCCGTTGTGTGGCACCGGCGTCACATCGCTGATGCTGGTGATTTTCAGTCCTATCGCGTTCAGGGCGCGCACTGCGGACTCGCGTCCGGGGCCCGGGCCTTTGATGCGGACTTCGACGTTTTTCACGCCGCATTCCTGTGCTGCTTTGCCGGCCTGCTCGGCGGCAATCTGCGCCGCGAAGGGCGTCGATTTGCGCGAGCCCTTGAAACCGGCGGCGCCGGAGGTCGCCCAGGACAGCGCATTTCCCTGGCGGTCAGTGATGGTGATGATGGTATTGTTGAACGACGCGTGTATATGCGCGATGCCTTCGGCAACGTTCTTCTTTACCTTCTTGCGTACACGCGCGGCGGCGGTGGCGCCTGCGCTCGGGGGTTTGGCCATTTATGCGTTCCTCTACGTATCCGTTGATCCGGGGCTTAGTTCCGTTTCGGTATGAGGGAATACATCCCCTCATACCCCCCTAAATTGGCCGGTTGCAAAACTGATTTTGCAACCGGTTCTATGTCTTGGTCGCCGCCGATTTCATCTTGATTGCGGCCTTGCGCGGACCCTTGCGCGTACGCGCGTTGGTACGCGTGCGCTGGCCGCGCACCGGCAGGCCTTTGCGATGGCGGGAGCCGCGATAGCAGCCCAGATCCATCAGGCGCTTGATCGACATCGACACTTCGCGCCGCAGGTCGCCTTCGACCGAAAATTTGGCCACTTCTTCACGCAAGCGTTCCATGTCGGAGTCCGACAGGTCCTTGATCTTGGCCGAGGATCCGACCTTGGCCGCGACGCAAATCGCCTGCGCACGCGCCCGTCCGATACCGAAGATCGCAGTCAGCGCAATCTCGGCGTGTTGGTGGTTTGGAATGTTGACACCTGCAATACGGGCCATTAGTTCACTCCAAGAATGCGAAACCGATAATTATAGCTTGATATCATGCTCTCTACCAGTCAATTAACCTTGACGCTGTTTATGCCGCGGGTTGGTGCAGATCACGCGCACCACTCTCTTCCTGCGAATGACTTTGCAGTTGCGGCACATCTTTTTTACCGATGCCTGTACTTTCATGGTGCTCTCCTGCTCCGCTCGGGTCCGGCCCGCGCTGTTACGCCCGCACCCGGACTACTTCGCACGGAAAACGATCCGCGCTCTTGTCAAATCATACGGCGTCAACTCCACCGTCACCTTGTCGCCCGGCAATATGCGAATGTAGTGCATGCGCATCTTGCCCGAGATATGGCCCAACACTATGTGGCCGTTTTCCAGCTTAACCCTGAACGTCGCGTTCGGGAGATTCTCCACGATCTCCCCCTGCATCTCGATAACGTCTTCTTTCGCCATCAGCGTGTGGGAAAACCAGCGCCCTTGAAATTCGCTTTCTTCAACAGGCTTTCATATTGGTGCGACATGATGTAGGCCTGCACCTGGGACATGAAATCCATAGTCACCACCACAATGATCAAGAGCGAGGTTCCGCCGAAATAGAACGGCACGTTCCACTTCAAAATCATGAATTCGGGCAGCAGGCATACCAGGGTCACATAGATCGCTCCGGCCATGGTCAGTCGCGTGAGAATTTTCTCAAGATAGCGCGCGGTCTGATCGCCCGGCCGGATCCCGGGGACGAATGCGCCGCTTTTTTTCAGGTTATCCGCGGTGTCCTTCGGGTTGTACTGCAACGCGGTGTAGAAAAAACAGAAAAATATGATCGCACCGGCATACAGCATGACGTAAATCGGCTGACCCGGTGACAACGTGCCGGAGATATCGCGCAGCCAGCTCATCCCTTCGCTTTGACCGAACCATCCGGCCAGCGTCGCCGGAAACAGGATGATACTCGAGGCAAAAATCGGCGGGATCACCCCCGCCATATTGAGTTTGAACGGCAGGTGCGACGCCTGGCCGCCATAGATTTTATTGCCAACCTGGCGCTTGGCGTAGTTCACCAGGATCTTGCGCTGGCCGCGCTCGACGAAGCATACGGCCCAGGTCACCAGCACGACGGCCGTCGCGATCAAGAGCGCCGTGAGCGGATGCATAGCGCCGGTACGCACCAGTTCCAGGGTGCCACCAACGGCGTTGGGCAGGCCCGCGGCGATGCCCGCGAAAATGATGATCGAAATGCCGTTGCCCAGGCCGCGCTCTGTGATCTGCTCGCCCAGCCACATCAGGAACATGGTTCCGGTCACCAGCGTACTCACGGTAACAAAGCGGAACATCAGACCCGGATCGAGCACCAGACCGGGCTGCGATTCGAGCGCGATGGAAATGCCGATCGCCTGAAACAGCGCCAGAAACACCGTTCCATAACGCGTGTACTGCGTGATCTTGCGCTGCCCCGCCTGGCCTTCCTTCTTCAGTTGCTCAAGATGCGGCGATACCGTAGTCATCAGCTGCATGATGATCGACGAGGAAATGTAGGGCATGATCCCCAGGGCGAAGATAGTGAAGCGCGACAGGGCCCCGCCGGAGAACATGTTGAACATGCCGAGAATCCCGCCTTGCTGCGACTTGAACAGATCGGCGAGCACGTTCGGGTCGATTCCGGGCACCGGAATATGCGCACCGGTACGGAACACGACCAGCGCGCCGAGCAGGAACAGGAGACGCTTTTTCAGGTCGCCGAACTTGCCGGACTTGCCGATATTTTGAGCTGGGGTCGCCATTGCGTGGAGCGGCAATTAAGCCTTCTCGCCCTTTGCCTTGGATTTGGACTTGTCTTTCGCTGCAGGCTCGGCGGCGCCTTTGGCCGCCTTCGGCGCTTTCGCCTTGGCCTTCGCCTTATCGGTGCGCTCAGCCTTTACCGTCTTCGGTGCCTCAGCTCTGGCCTTGGCCTTAGCGATGGCTTCAACCCGCGCCTTGGCTTTCTTGCCCTTGCCCACGGGCGCTTTTACCTCCAGCGCAGCGATGCTTCCGCCGGCCGCCTCGATCGCCGTGCGCGCGCCCTTGGTGACACGCAGGCCGCTCAAGCTGACCTTGCGTTCAAGTTTTCCAGACAGGATGACCTTGACCACTTCGGTTGCCTCCGGCACCACGCCGGCAGCTTTGAGCGCCTTCAAATCGATCGCTTCAATCTGCATTTTTTGCAGGTCCGACAGGCGCACTTCGGCGGTCAGGCCGCGCGCGAGCGAATTGAAGCCGCGTTTAGGCAGGCGCCGTTGAAGCGGCATCTGCCCGCCCTCGAACCCGACCTTGTGAAATCCGCCGGAGCGGGATTTCTGTCCCTTGTGGCCGCGACCTGCAGTCTTGCCCAGACCCGAGCCGATGCCGCGTCCGACGCGGCGGCGCGGTCGTTTAGCGCCTGCCGCAGGCTTTATCGTATTGAGCTGCATTTATGCCTCGCACTTCACCAGGTAATAGACCTTGTTGATCATGCCGCGAACCGCGGGCGTGTCCTGCAATTCCACGGTGTGATTGATGCGCTTCAGGCCCAGCCCGCGCACGGTCGCACGGTGCGTTGCTTTGCAGCCAATCACGCTTTTCAGCAGGGTGACCCTGAGTTTTTTGTCCGCCATGATGGTCCTCAACCGGTGATTTCTTCGACCGACTTGCCGCGTTTGGCGGCAATCTCGGACGGCGTGTTCATGGATTTCAAGCCCTGCAGCGTCGCGCGTACCACGTTATAGGGACTGCCCGAGCCGATGCACTTGGCGAGCACGTTGGTAATGCCCATGACTTCGAATACGGCGCGCATGGCGCCGCCGGCGATGATTCCCGTTCCTTCAGACGCCGGCTGCATGTACACCTTGGCCGCGCCGTGGCGTCCCATCACCGCGTGATGCAGCGTGCCGTTCTTCAGGCTGACACGAAACATTTTTTTCCGCGCTTCTTCCATCGCCTTTTGCACTGCGACCGGAACCTCGCGCGATTTGCCCTTGCCCATGCCGACTCCGCCGTCGCCGTCACCGACGACCGTAAGCGCGGCAAAGCTCAGAATACGGCCACCCTTCACCACTTTGGTGACCCGGTTGATCGCGACCATTTTTTCGCGCATGCCGTCGCCGCGATCATCCTGGCCCATCTTGCCCTGCATCCTGCCCTGCATCTTCGCCATATTCGTCCCCGATTAAAACTTTAGGCCGGCTTCGCGCGCCGCTTCCGCCAGCGCCTTGACGCGGCCGTGATACTGCAGGCCACCACGGTCGAACGCCACTTTCTCTATGCCGAGTTGTCTGGCTTTGGCAGCAATACGCTTGCCCACGGCCTCGGCCGCCTTGACGTTGCCGCCGTTGGCCACTGTCGCGCGCACTTCCTTCTCCAGCGTGGATGCGGCGGTCAGCACTTTGGTGCCGCAAGCGGAAATCACCTGCGCGTAAATATGGCTGTTGGTACGATGCACCGCGAGGCGCACAGCCTTGAGTTGGGCAATCTTTGCACGGGATCTACGTGCGCGGCGCAGTCGCGCCTGCTTTTTATTTATCATGACTTTAGCTCCGCTTACTTCTTCTTGGTCTCTTTCAAGACCACTTTCTCGCCTGTATAGCGAACACCCTTGCCTTTGTACGGCTCCGGACTGCGATAGGCACGCACCTCGGCGGCGACCTGGCCGACCTGCTGCTTGTCGTTGCCGCGAAGGATGATCTCGGTCTGGCTCGGCGTTTCGACTCTTACGCCCTTGGGCATCTGATGTACCACGGGATGCGAAAAACCAAGCGCCAGGTTCAGTTTGTCGCCTTGCGCCTGGGCACGATATCCGACGCCGACCAACGTCAGCTTGCGCTCGAATCCTTTGGTAACGCCTTCGACCATATTGGCCACGAGAGCCCGGATGGTTCCCGACATGGCGTTGGCCCGCGTTGAGTCGTTGTTTACCAGGCACAGCAGATTGTCGCCGTCGCGCTCAATCTTGATGTCACTGCTCAAGCGCTGTGTCAGGGTACCCAACGGCCCTTTCACGGCGACTTGTTCGGCCGAAAGCGTCACTTCGACGCCCTTGGGCACTGGAATGGGGTTCTTTCCGATTCGCGACATGGTTTCGTCCCCTTAAGCCACGATACACAGCACTTCGCCGCCGACCCCGGTGGCGCGCGCTTTTCTGTCGGTCATCACGCCCCGCGAAGTGGAAACGATGGCGATACCCAGGCCATTCATGATCTTCGGAATTTCGTCGCGGCCCTTGTAGATGCGCAGTCCGGGACGACTGACGCGCTCGATCTTCTCGATCACCGGTTCGCCCGCGTAATACTTCAGCGCGATTTCGAGGGTGGGTTTCCCGTCCTCGTCGCGAACCTTGAATTCCTCAATGTAGCCCTCGTCCTTCAGCACCTGCGCGATGGACGCTTTCACGCGCGACGACGGCATCGCCACCGACAGCTTTTCCGCAAGTTGCGCATTGCGGATGCGGGTCAGCATATCGGCGATAGGATCACTCATGCTCATGCTTTGTCTCCTCTCACCAGCTGGCTTTGGTCATGCCGGGGATTTCGCCGCGCATGGCGATATCACGCAGCTTGTTGCGGCCCAAGCCGAACTTGCTATACACGCCGCGCGGGCGGCCTGTCAGCTTGCAGCGGTTGCGCAGCCGCGACGGACTCGCGTTACGCGGCAGTCGCTGCAACTGCAGGCGCGCCGCCATGCGCTCGTCTTCGGGCTGTTTGAAATCGTTGATGATCGCGAGCAGCGCCGCACGTTTGACCTCGAATTTCTTCACGGTCTTGCGGCGCTTTTCGTTACGGTTGATGACTGCGGTTTTTGCCATGGCGCAATCCTTCAGGTCTTGAACGGAAATTTGAAGGCGGCGAGCAGCGCTTTGGCTTCGTCGTCGGTCTTCGCTGTGGTGGTGATGCTGATATTCATGCCACGCAGGGCATCAATCTTGTCGTACTCGACTTCGGGAAAAATAATCTGCTCTTTCACTCCGAGGTTGTAGTTGCCGCGGCCGTCGAAGGCCCGCTGCGACAGGCCGCGAAAATCCCGGATCCGCGGTATCGCAATGCTTACCAGTCGGTCGAGAAATTCGTACATGCGTGTGCCGCGCAGGGTCACCATACAACCGATCGGGAGGTCCTTGCGGATCTTGAAACCGGCTATCGGTTTTTTCGACAATGTCACCACCGGCTTCTGCCCGGCAATTTTTGTCATGTCGCCGACGGCGTTGTCCATGATCTTCTTGTCGTTGACGGCCTCACCCACGCCCATGTTGAGCGTGATCTTTTGGATGCGCGGAACCTGCATCGCCGTTTTGTACCCGAATTTCTTAACCATGTCGGGCACTACCGTCTCTTTGTAAAAGCTGTATAAGCGTGCCATAGCGTTTTCTCTCTCAGGCGTCCACTACTTCGCCGTTGGACTTGAAAATACGCACTTTGCGTCCGTCCTCCAGCGTCTTGATGCCGACGCGGTCACCTTTTTGCGTCTGCGGGTTGAACAGCGCGACGTTGGAGACGTCGATCGGCATGTCCAGGTCCACGATGCCGCCGGTCTGGCTCTTCATCGGGTTCGGTTTCTGGTGTTTCTTCGCGCGGTTAATCCCCTCAACCAGCAGGTGCCGTTCGTCGACGCAACGCAGCACCGTGCCGCGCTTGCCCTTGTCCTTGCCGGTAATGACGATCACGTCGTCACCTTTTCGAATCTTTTGCATGGCCTTCGATTCCTATATTCCTAACTTTGGGGAGTTACCCGGGGTTGGTGGAAAAGGGTGGGTATCCGCCTCTTTCCCAGACCCAATGGTTCATCGACCCGTCTATTACAAAACCTCTGGCGCGAGCGAGACGATCTTCATGAATCGTTCATTGCGCAGTTCGCGCGTCACCGGCCCGAAAATACGCGTGCCGATCGGCTCTAGTTTCGCATTCAGCAGAACTGCAGCATTGCTGTCGAACCTGATCAGCGATCCGTCCGCGCGGCGCACGCCCTTCGCGGTACGCACCACCACGGCACTGTAGACTTCGCCTTTCTTCACACGTCCACGCGGAGCGCAGTCCTTGATGCTGACCTTGATCACATCGCCGATTCCGGCGTAGCGCCGCTTCGAGCCGCCCAGCACCTTGATGCACATCACCGCGCGCGCACCAGTGTTGTCGGCAACATCCAATACAGTTTGCATCTGAATCATGGTTTGTTTCCTCTCCAACTTGAACCGGTTGCGCCTGCACCCTCTGGTGCATACAGCGCGTTGCGGTCAGTCTTGGAACCCGTTTGGGTTGAACGCTCCAGCCAGTGGCGAAGCGCTATCGCGAAAAGCGTTGCATTATACCCGGCCGATTGAGACGGGGCAACGAATTTGTACGTTTTAAATGATCTTGCCCTTCTCCACCAGCCTGGTGACTTTCCACGCCTTGTCTTGGATATCGGGCGCGTCTCCTCGATCATGACCAGATCGCCCGTCTTGTACTCGTTGTTCTCCGCGTGGGCGTGATATTTCCTGGAGCGGGTCACGATTTTGCCCACCAGCGGATGGCGTACCCGACGTTCGATCAACACCGTTACGGTCTTGTTCATCTTGTCGCTGACCACGCGCCCGGTCAGCGCGCGCACGACCTTTTTTGCCTTGGTTGTCTGGGTATCGCTCATGAGTCTGCCACCTTCTGTGCAATGATCGTGCGTACCCGCGCGATATCGCGGCGGGTCTTCTTCAGCTGGCTGTTATTGGTCAGCTGCTGTGTCGCAACCTGCATGCGAAGGCTGAATTGCGCCTTCAGCAGGTCGGTCAATTCCTGGTTCAGTTGCGCCATGTCCTTCGCGCGTAGTTCACTCGGTTTCATCGGTCTACCCCACTAAACGGTGGACGAACGCGGTGGCGATCGGCAGCTTGGCGGAGGCCAGACGAAAAGCCTGCCGCGCCAGCACCTCGTCCACGCCGTCCATTTCGTACAGCACTTTGCCCGGAACAATCTCGGCCACGAAATATTCCGGATTACCTTTGCCGTTGCCCATGCGCACCTCGGCCGGTTTCTGCGAAATCGGCTTGTCCGGGAATATGCGGATCCAGATGCGACCGCCGCGCTTGATGTGGCGCGTCATGGCACGGCGCGCGGCCTCGATTTGACGCGCAGTCAGGCGGCCACGTCCGATGGCCTTGAGACCAAATTCGCCGAAAGCCACCTTGTTGCCGCGCGTAGCAATGCCCTTGTTGCGGCCTTTTTGCTGCTTGCGGTATTTAGTCCTCGCTGGTTGAAGCATATTACGCTCCTGTCTTCTTCGTCACGCGCCTGACCGTAGTCTTGGCCTTGGCCGCGGGTTTGGCGGGTTCGCCGGTCGTTCCTTCGGCCTTCTTCGAAGCATCGCCGTCCTTGGCTGCATCAGCCGCTACAGGCTTCTTGCGTGCGCGCGTCGCTGCCTTGGGTTTCGCGTCGCCTTCGGGTTTGGGCGCAGCGACCTCAGGCCTGGGCGCCGGCGCCGGTGCCTTTCGCGCTCTCTTCGGCGCCGGTGTCTCTTCGGGCGCCGAGCCGGGCACGGCGAGGGGCTGTTCGTTCTTGCCCACAGTCTCGCCTTTGTACACCCACACCTTGATCCCGATTATGCCGTAGGTGGTCTTGGCTTCGCCGAAGCCGTAATCGATATCGGCACGCAGAGTATGCAACGGCACGCGGCCCTCGCGATACCACTCATTGCGTGCAATCTCGATGCCGTTGAGCCTGCCCGAGCTCGCGATTTTGATTCCCTGCGCGCCAAGGCGCATGGCGTTCTGCATCGCGCGTTTCATTGCACGGCGGAACATGATGCGCTTTTCCAGCTGCTGCGCGATGGAATCGGCGATAAGCTGGGCATCGATCTCGGGTTTTCTGATCTCCTCGATGTTTACGTGCACCATTTGTACGCCCAGAATTTTGCGCAGCTCTGCCTTCAGCACCTCGATGTCTTCGCCCTTCTTGCCGATTACGACGCCGGGACGGGCGCTATGGATGGTAATGCGGGCGTCCTTGGCCGGACGCTCGATCACGACGCGGCCGACCGAGGCGTGGGCAAGCTTTTTCTTCAGATAGTCACGTACTTTCAGGTCTTCGTTAAGCATGGCACCGAAGTTCTTGCTGTTGGCATACCAGCGCGAACCCCAGTTCTTGTTGACTGCGAGGCGGAACCCGATCGGGTGGATTTTTTGTCCCATGACTGTCCCTTATTTCTTGGCCACGGCATCGGCCGCGCGCGCTTTAGCTACGGTTGTGGTCGAGCTGCGCTTTGCTTTGACCTCGTCGCCAACGGTGATGAAAATATGGCAGGAGTGCTTGTTGATGCGGTTGCCGCGGCCTTTGGCGCGCGCGTGAAAACGCTTGAGCATCGAGGCCTGTTCGACGTAGATGGTCTGCACCTTGAGCTCGTCGATATCGGCGCCGTCATTGTGCTCGGCGTTGGCTATCGCCGACTCCAGCACCTTCTTTATGATCTTGGCGCCCTTCTTCGGGCTGAACGCAAGGACGTTAAGCGCCTTGTCCACCGCTAGGCCGCGGATCTGGTCGGCGACGAGCCGTCCTTTCTGCGCCGACAGGCGAACTCCGCGCAAGCTGGCTCTGGTCTGCATGGCTGTCACTCCTATTTCTTCGCTGCTGCAGCGGGTGCGGGGGTACCGCCACCGGGCGCTGCGACTTTTCTGTCGGCCGAGTGGCTCTTGAACGTGCGCGTAAGCGCGAACTCGCCAAGCTTGTGACCGACCATGTTCTCGGAAATATAGACCGGGATATGCTGCCTGCCGTTATGCACCGCGATGGTCAGGCCGACAAAATCCGGCAGAATGGTGGAGCGACGCGACCAGGTCTTGATCGGCCGCTTGTCGCCGCTGCCGCGCACCTTGTCCACCTTGCCCACCAAATGGTGGTCAACGAACGGGCCTTTCTTGACTGAACGTCCCATGTCCTATCCTCTATTTCTTGTTACGGCGATTGATGATCATGCCGCTGGTGCGTTTGTTCTTGCGCGTGCGGTAGCCCTTGGTAAGCGTGCCCCAGGGACTGACCGGATGCCGGCCGGCGGCGGTCTTGCCTTCGCCACCCCCATGCGGGTGGTCGACCGGGTTCATCGCCACGCCGCGCACTGTCGGGCGCACGCCGCGCCAGCGCATGCGGCCGGCCTTGCCCACCGATTCCAGTGAATGTTCTTCGTTGCCGACCTCGCCGATGGTGGCGCGGCACTCGATGTGCACCTTGCGCACCTCACCCGAGCGCAGGCGCAACTGGGCATAACTGCCCTCGCGCGCGAGCAACTGCACCGAGGTGCCGGCAGCGCGCGCGATTTGCGCGCCCTTTCCGGGCAGCATCTCGACGCAATGTACGGTGGTACCGACCGGAATATTGCGCAGTGGCAGCGTATTGCCCGGCTTGATCGGCGCTTCCACGCCGGACATAAGCAAGGCGCCCACGGCGACGCCTTTGGGCGCAATGATATAGCGCCGCTCGCCGTCGGTGTAGCACAGCAGGGCCAGATTGGCGCTGCGGTTGGGATCGTATTCCAGGCGCTCGACCTTGGCCGTGATGCCGTCCTTGGCGCGTTTGAAATCGACGATACGATAATGCTGCTTGTGGCCGCCGCCCTGGTGGCGCATGGTGATATGGCCGCTGTTGTTGCGTCCGGCGCGGCGCGACTGCGGCTCAAGCAAAGGCGCATGCGGCTTGCCTTTGTGCAGATCCGGGTTGACGACCTTGACCAGCGAACGGCGGCCGGGTGAGGTGGGTTTGACCTTGACGAGTGCCATGTTCTACTCCGCCGCGTGAAAGTTGATTTCCTGCCCGGGCTTCAGGCACACATAGGCCTTTTTCCAGTCTTTGCGCCGGCCGGTCATTTTGCCGAAGCGCTTTTGCTTGCCCTTGACGTTAGCGACCTGCACGCTTTCGACCTCGACCTTGAACAACAACTCGACTGCGGCCTTGATCTCCGGTTTGGTTGCATTCCCGACCACGCGGAATACCACCTGCTCGTTCTTCTCTGCGACATAGGTGCTCTTCTCCGACACCTGCGGAGCGAGCAGAACCTGCATCAGACGCTGCGGGTTCTTAGCCGCGGGTTTAGCCGGGGTTTTGCTTGTTTGTGGCGCGTTCATCCCAGCATCTCCTCGAATTTGCTGACCGCCTTGCGCGTCAGGATCACGTTCTGATAGCGGATGAGCGACACCGGATCGGCTTCGGACACTTCCAGCACTAGAACATTGGGCAGGTTTCTCGAGGACAAAACCAGATTGTCGTCGAGCTCGTCGGTAATGAGCAGGAGCGAATTGGCGACGCCCATGTCTTTCACTTTCTGCAGGAACAGCTTGGTCTTCGGCGCTTCCAGGACGAAATCCTCGACCACCTTGAGCCGGTCTTCGCGCGCCAGCTGCGACAGAATCGACGCCACGCCGGCGCGGTACATCTTCTTGTTCAGCTTCTGTGTGAAGTTCTCTTCCGGGCTCGACGGGAAAATCCTGCCGCCGCCTCGCCACAGTGGGCTGGAGGCCATGCCAGCGCGAGCGCGTCCGGTGCCCTTCTGGCGCCACGGCTTGCGCGTGGATTTGGCAATTTCAGCACGTCCCTTCTGCGCCCGCGTCCCCTGGCGGGCATTGGCCTGATAGGCGGTGACCACCTGATGGATCAGCGGCTCGTTGTAGTCGCGTGCGAACAGGGCGTCGGATGCAGCCATGGTCGAAGCCGACTGGCCTTTGGCATCAATCAGTTTGAGTTCCATTATTTCTTGCCTCCCTTGGCCGGCGCGGCAACGACTTTTCTCACACGCGCCTTGGTGGCAGGGTGCACGATCAGGTCGCCGCCTTTGCTGCCGGGAACAGAGCCCTTGATCAGCAGCAGCTGGCGTTCGGCATCGATGCGCACAATCTCCAGACTCTGGGTTGTACGCGTTACATTGCCCAACTGACCCGCCATGCGTTTTCCCGGGAACACGCGGCCCGGATCCTGCGCCATGCCGGTTGAACCCGGGGCGTTATGCGACCTGGAATTACCGTGGCTCGCCCGCTGGGAGGAAAAATGGTGGCGTTTGATCGCGCCGGAAAAACCCTTGCCAAGCGAGGTTCCCGTCACATCCACCATCTGCCCCACCTGGAACAGATCCACACTCACTTTGCCACCCACCTTGAGGTTGGCGAGTTGCTCATCGGTTACGCGGAATTCCTTCACCGTATGGCCGGCTTCGACCGCGGCCTTGGCAAAATGGCCGGCTGCAGATTTGCTCACGCGCGAGGCGCGGCGCTTGCCGAAAGTCACCTGAACCGCGACATAACCGTCGGTCTTGGCGGTCTTGATCTGGGTCACGCGGTTATCGGACACGTCCACCACGGTCACCGGAACGGAGTCGCCTTCGTCCGTGAATACGCGGGTCATGCCGACCTTGCGACCGACTAATCCTAAGCTCATCTTCTTTCCCTTCGTTAAAAGGCGCCGACTACAATTGGCCGGCAATCATCAATCGCGCCCGTGTTTTTTTCGGTGCGCGCAGTACACCAGTTACAGTTTGATCTCTACGTCCACGCCCGCTGGGAGGTCCAGTTTCATCAGCGCATCCACGGTCTTGTCGGTGGGGTCGATGATGTCCATCAGACGCAAATGGGTACGGATCTCGAACTGGTCGCGTGAAGTCTTGTTCACGTGCGGCGAGCGCAACACGTCAAAGCGCTCGATCCGCGTTGGCAGGGGCACCGGGCCCTTTACCACTGCACCGGTGCGCTTCGCGGTGTCAACGATTTCCAGCGCCGACTGATCGATCAGACGGTAGTCGAACGCTTTGAGGCGAATTCTGATTTTGGTGCTTTGCATGTCTATCCTTTGAGAAACCAGGGGCCAGGTCAACCGAGTCGGCAATAGTGCCGCCCCCGCGCCGCGCTCCTGCTTTCAGACTGTAATCTTTACTCGATCACCTTGGCGACGACACCGGCACCGACGGTGCGCCCGCCCTCGCGGATGGCAAAGCGCAAGCCCTGCTCCATCGCAATCGGCGCAATCAGCGTCACCACCA